>Ga0115006_10001009_pt1 | contig 16792 bp, 13 predicted proteins | sample ArcOceMetagenome_3_FD_88943 | JGI IMG/M metagenome (GOLD analysis project Ga0115006, IMG submission 88943) | Marine eukaryotic phytoplankton communities from Arctic Ocean - Arctic Ocean- Svalbard ARC20M Metagenome | ecosystem: Environmental > Aquatic > Marine > Oceanic | place: Arctic Ocean...
TAATAATGATATGTTTTTAACTTCAAGCAATAGTATTTATCATTACTCAAATACAGGTACTCAACTCAATAAATTTTCTTTTGACAATACAAATATTAGCTACGCGGGTATTTCTTTTGCAGCTAGCGCTATTCCTGAGCCATCAACTCTTGCTATTTTCGCGTTAGGATTACTTGGTTTAATATCATGTAGATTAAATAAGCAACTTAAATAATTTAAGTGCTCAAGTGAAATACGATTAAATTAGGTAACGTGAAATCTAGCTTTCACAATCATAAGTATCTGTTAAGATAGCGGCATTATTTATATTAAATTAAGAAAATAGAATGAATCCAATTATTCAAATTTTAACAGAGTTAAGTATTAGCGATGAAAAAATAAGCGAACTTTTTAAAGCGCTCACCGAAAACCCAATGATGGCGATGGCATTTATTGGTCAACTAAACATTCCAGCTGATAAATTACAATCTATTATGAGCTTAGTTATGGCTGATCCAGGACTTATTGAGCAGGCAGTTAATGAGTTAGGCTTAGACTTTTCTAAAGTTGAGGAAGCTAAAGCAAAATTAAAAGCAGGCGACGATTAATGGCTAGTAATATCAAAAATATTAGCTTGTCTACTTTTATTAACAAGCTCTTAGTAACTCCAGAAAATGTAGAGTTCACAGAAGTTATTGAAATAATTAACAGACAATACCGTTATAAGCCTACAACATTTATCAATGGTGATTTACACAATGAGGCTGGGACTAACGAAGGCTCTTGTAAAATATTTTATTTTGCACAATTAAATAAACTAACTGAGCAACAAACCTTAAGTTGTTTTGGCCATTATTATCGGGATGACGTATTAAAAAACCTGGATGGTGATGATCATGCTAATATTCGCAACTTCATTAAAACAGGTTGGCAGCAGTTAACTTTTGATGCGGTTGCATTGTTGCCTTTATAATAACAACGTTTTTAAAAAATAAACTTCTACTGTGTCTTACGGCCTAGGGCATTAATTGCTTGTGTGCTCAGTTATCATCTTTGCTAGTAAGTGATGAGTGAAAAAATAGCGGTTATCTTTAACCGCTAAAAAAAACAGTACCTTTAATTAAACAAATTTTTAAACGATAAGTTGTTAGGGGGCTGATGTTTTTAAAAGGTAATAAACCACTTTTTAGGACAATGATGACTTTCAAGGGGTTTAGATACTTGGGGTAATTAACTGAAGAAAGTTGTAATGATAACTATCAAAGATATATGATTGGTTGCGGGAGCTGGATTTGAACCAACGACCTTCGGGTTATGAGCCCGACGAGCTACCAAGCTGCTCCATCCCGCGTCCGAATGACCTACATAGAGTAGGAAAGCTAAGTTGTTTTAATTCTATCTTAAGAATTGGTTGCGGGAGCTGGATTTGAACCAACGACCTTCGGGTTATGAGCCCGACGAGCTACCAAGCTGCTCCATCCCGCGTCCGAATAGTTTAAGAAAAATTATTAATATCAATCTTAAACTTACCGCTATAGTTTACTTCGAATAGCAGATAATTGCTTGCAAAAAATTACTCCTTGAAAGCGATGCGTATAGTAAGGATAGTGCATGCATAAAGCAAGCGGTTTTAAAAAAAAAACACCGTTCGTGTAAATGTTATGCGTTACGTCTAAAAATTAGACTACTCACAGAGGCATGAGCTAACTTTTGTTTATGTGTAGGTACTTTGCGTATATAATCTCGCCATAGTTAACTCCGGAATTATCTAATGAAAGAATCTACACAACAATTTTTAGCGCTCACCTCTCCTGGTATAGAGATTTTACTGGCCGATGAAGTAAAAAATTTAGGTGCAGATAACGTTATTCAAAAACCTGAAGGTGTTTATTTCCAAGCGTCATTAGCCTTGGGTTATAAAATCTCTCTCTGGACTCGCTTAGCTACTCGAATTATGCTGAAGCTAGGGGAAGGGGAGGCCAAAGATAAAGATGAGTTATTTAAAGCAGCAAGCTCCATTAATTGGTCATCTATATTTAGTCCAACTACAACGTTTGCCGTTGATTTTGTTGGTTATAGTGAGGAAATTCGTAATAGCCAGTTTGGTGGCTTAACCATTAAAGATGCCATTGTTGATCAGTTTAGAGAGCAAGGTTTACCTCGACCAGATGTCGATAAAAAATCGCCACAAATCAGTTTTCAGGCCAGATTATTACGCGATACAGTAAGTATTTTTCTTGATTTTTCAGGCCGTGGTTTATTTCAACGGGGTTATCGTCAACACTCTGGTGCTGCACCATTAAAAGAAAATTTAGCGGCGGCATTGGTATTACGCTCTGGTTGGTTAACCGATACCACCAAACCCTTAGTCGATCCAATGTGTGGTTCAGGTACTATTTTAATTGAAGCTGTTTCAATGGCGGCCAGGCAAGCACCAGCAATAGATAGGTCATCTTGGGGGTTTGATAATTGGCTAATGCACGACGAGGAACTTTGGGAAGAAGTATTAGCCAAAGCTATTGATGAATCTGCAGAGGGGTTATCAGCATTTAAAGTTAAAGTGTTTGGTATTGATATCGATGGGCGAGTGTTAAGAACAGCTCAACAAAATGCACGAAATGCTGGCTTACAACAATATATAGAATTTTCTTGTAAAAATACTAACCACATGAATAATACTTTTGGTGGTCCAGGTACAATAGTGTTCAACCCACCCTATGGCGAGCGAATTGGCGAATTACCTGAACTGGTTGAGAATTTTGTACTATTTGGACAAAAGTTGAAAGCACAATTTGTTGATTGGCAGCTCGCTATTTTAACCGCTAACATTGATTTATTAGCGATGCTGAAATTATCAAGCGCTAAACGTTATAAATTTAAAAACGGACCATTAGACTGCCAGTTAGCCTTGTATAACATTGATGAAAAACAAAAAGATAAGGATGCATTAAACCCTCAATCTAATTTTGCAGAACAAGACAGCGCATTTGCTAACAGGCTTAAAAAAAACCGAAAGAATTTAAAGGGTTGGTTAAAATCTAATAATATTGAAGCCTATCGCTTATATGATGGCGATATTCCTGAATATAATGTGGCTATTGATATCTATGGAGAATACTTGGTTATACAAGAGTATGCTGCCCCGAAAACGATTGAAGAACAAAAAGCCAAGCAACGTTTGCAAGAAGTGATTTATTGGGCTCCGAAAGTGCTTGATATACCTACTGATAAGGTTATTTTAAAAACCCGTGCCAAGCAAAAAGGTAGTAATCAATATCAACGTATTGATAAGTCTAAGCAGTCACTAACCATTAATGAGCATGGTGCGCATTTTAAAATTAACTTATGGGATTACCTAGATACGGGGTTGTTTTTAGATCACCGTAAAACACGACAAATCGTAGCCAAAAAATCAAAAGGTAAAACATTACTTAATTTATTTGCGTATACCGGTTCTATTTCGGTACAAGCTGCTGTGCATGGCGCTGCGGGTATTACTACCGTTGATATGTCAAACACTTACCTTAATTGGGCGCAGGATAATTTTTCACTTAACAAACTATCAGGGCATAAATATCAATTTATTCAGGCAGACTGTCTTGATTGGTTGAAAAAAAATACTACAAAGTTTGATATTATTTTTATTGACCCACCAACCTTCTCTAATTCAAAGCGAATGGAAGACAGCTTTGATGTGCAGCGCGATCATGTCGAACTTATTACCGATGCTCTAAAGTCGTTAAATAGGGGGGGAGAAATATTTTTCACTAACAATAAACGCAACTTTAAAATAGATGTTGACGCCTTAACAACGATTGGTTTGAACGCGCAAGCTATGTCAGAGTTAACACGTGATAAAGACTTTTTACGCAATAAACATATTCACAATAGTTGGTCCATTAAACGCTTAGCGCATTAAATACGATAGAATCATTATGAATAAGTATAACTTGTATAGTGCCGATGGCTGTCATTTATGCGAACAGGCTTTAGCTGTATGTTTGGCCGTATTAACTAGTAAAGAGTTAGTAGTAATAGATATTATTGACCAGGAATACGTTGCTCACGAGTCAAAAAAACTGGTTGAGTTATACGGTATTCATATTCCAGTGTTAGAAAGGTTAGAACAAAACAATGTAAACAGTATAAAATTATTTTGGCCATTTACCCAAGCTCAAGTTGAACATTTAGCCTGCAGCATTAAATAGAAGTTAAGAACAATTATGGAATTATTAAGAATAGCTAATGGTGAACTTGCCTTTGGTGAAGATAAAATTTTAGATAAAGCTGAGTTGAGTATTCAAACGGGTGAGCGTATCTGTTTAGTCGGGCGAAATGGTGCCGGAAAATCAACTTTAATGAAAATATTGATGGGTCAACAAAATCTTGATGATGGCCAAATATTAAAGTCTAGTACCATGAAAATGGCTATGCTTGAACAAGATCCCCCTGAATCATCTGATATGACAGTATTTGATTATGTTGCTGAAGGTGTAGAAGAAAATGCTAAATTAATTCGCCGCTACCATGCATTAATTCAACTAATAAGTGACGACCCCAGTGAGAAAAACCTGAATAAACTGGCACATGTACAAGAAGAGTTAGAGCAGGCAAATGCGTGGCAAGATGAACAGCGTATTGAGCAGGCTATGAGTACATTATCATTAAATGCTGACGCTAAAATTTGTGATTTATCGGGCGGTTGGTTGCGTAAGGTTGCTTTAGCAAAAGCCCTTGTGACCAGTCCAGATATTCTGTTACTTGATGAGCCAACCAACCATTTAGATATTGAAAGTGTATTATGGCTTGAACAATTTTTAAAAGATTTTGCTGGCACGATTATTTTTATTAGCCATGATAGGGCATTCATCCGTGGTCTATCAACACGGATTTTAGATTTAGATCGCGGTCAACTTAAAAGTTATCCTGGTGATTACGATGAATATATAGAACAAAAGCAACATGATTTACAAGTTGAAGTGCAGCAAAATTCTTTGTTTGATAAAAAATTAGCAGAAGAAGAAGTATGGATTCGACAAGGAATAAAAGCTCGACGTACTCGAAATGAAGGTCGCGTACGTTCACTTGAAAAGTTAAGAAAAGAGCGAACTGCGCGAAGGGATGTGCGTAATCAAAGTACTATGAATATTACGCAAGGTGAACGCTCAGGTAAACTTGTGTTTGAAGCTGAAGACGTAAGTGTTGCTTTTGGTGATATGGTGGTTATAAGACAGCTCAATTTATTAATCTCTAGAAATGATCGGTTAGCGTTAATTGGTGCTAATGGCACAGGCAAATCGACACTCATTAAATTAATTATGGAAAAACAGGCTGCGAGTAGTGGCAAAATGCGCTCTGGGGTAAATTTAGATATTGCTTATTTTGACCAACACCGAGAAGCATTAGACCTTAACCAAACTGTGCAAGAAATTGTTGGTGAAGGAAAGCAAGAGGTCATGGTTAATGGGCGTTCACGCCATGTACTAGGCTACTTGCAAGATTTTTTATTTAGCCCCAAAAGAGCACGCACCCCAGTAAGAGCTTTGTCTGGAGGTGAAAAAAATAGACTTTTATTAGCAAGACTATTTTTAAAGCCCAGTAATTTACTGATTCTCGATGAACCCACTAATGATCTTGATATTGAGACACTTGAACTATTAGAAGAAGTTGTCGCTAACTACGCGGGTACGGTTATTTTAGTTAGCCATGACCGTGATTTTGTGAACAACTGTGTCAATACTTGTTTGTACTTTGATGGCACAGGACAGATTAATCAAATTGTTGGTGGTTATGATGATGTCGACAGTTATTTGGCGTTAAAAAACGTGCAACGTAAAAATATGACTGAAGGACTTGATAAAAAACCTCAAGCTAACAACAATACAAAAACTCAAGTTTTACACGCTACTAGTTCAGTGACAGATACACTTAAAAAGAAAAAGCTTTCTTTTAAAGAATCAAAAGAGCTTGAAAGTCTCCCTGAAAAAATAGATGCACTTGAAGTAACTATCAGTGAATTACAAATACAGGTCAATGATGCTAACTTTTTTAATCAAGATGAAAAAATAACTCAGATAGTGTTGAACCAGTTAGCCCAAGAAGAGTCAAATCTTGAGATAGTTTATGCTCGATGGCAAGAACTTGATGAACAGTAATTTATAACGTATTAGAAATTATTTAATAATACTGTACAATGCCTGGCTAATGTTAACTTTTAATACAACTAAACATGATATGTTGTTCATATACATTTTTATGTTCTTGTATATTTGAAACAGAACTGTTCTTCAAAATTTACCCTGCAACTAATTAGAGTAACCAAGTAAAATGAATAAAATTGTTAATAATATTTTGACCTTAGGTATCAGTAGCATTATTAGTCTCAGTTTTTTTAACCACAGCTATGCTGCTAAATATGAAGTGATTGAAATAGATGAAACTTCTATAGGTTATACCTTTGGCGGTAATATCAACCAACAAACGCAAATAGCGGTGTCAGGTTCAAATAGCTATAACTTCCCTGTGCAGTTTGATTATTTTGATGATGATGATTTTAATGCAATAGTTAACTTTGCGTTTACAAGTAAAGATTTAGTTTTTGGTCTTGAAGAAATTGAAGATCTCGACGCAATGAAAGCGGGGGAACCGACGGCTAATGATTTAGCTTGGGCTAAGTTATACCTAGAGAGTAAAAAAACGAATACTAGTAGAGGTATCAATCTAAACTATGAATATCAGGTAGTTGAAGATCAAGCAGCTTTTGTTAATTTTGGAGATGGTAGCTCCTCTCAAGTTTTTTGTATATTTGATACAGACTTTGACGGTAACCCGTGTACAGAAGTAGTGACTCGTTCAACCGTCAATGTTATTGAAGGTATAACCGATAACGGTCAAATTTTTGGTAAAGCAACAGCACCTTATTTACCGATGAAAGAGTTTACTAACAGTGATGGTGAAGTCAGCGATACCTTTGTTGATAGTAATGGTATTGAACGAGATTTTTGGCTACGACAACATGGTGAACGTGGTTTTTTCTCACCAGATAATGGCTCAACTTTTTATTCTATAATACCAACTGAAGCACGTTTTGGTGGTGGTGTCTCTGCTATTGTTGATATGAATGAAAATGGTGTTGCTGTTGGCTATGAGAGTTACCAATTAACCCCTGGTGCACAAGAATACCTAGAAGATGAGGAGGGTGGCTGTGCTGATCCTGATATTTTAGTAAATATTCCCTACGAAATATGTCAACAGAAGGTTGTAGATAATTTATATTACCTGCAAGGTATTAAAGCAGTGATATCTGACTCAGGTGAAGTCCAATCTGATGCACTTGGTCTGCTAGTGACACCGCATCCTGAAGATGATAGGTCGTTTTTTAGTCGTGCTCTTGCCGTTAATAATAGTGGCGTAGCCGTCGGCTATGCTACTGGTTGGGATGATAACGATGTAGTAACTCCAGAAGAAAATGAACGAGCTAGTGCTTCCTATGCCGTAGTATTTAAAGAAGATGCTGAAGGTAATAAAACCGTTTTTGACTTAAACCAAAAACATTATCAATTTAGAAGCTTAATAAATTATTCTATTGCTTACGACATTAATGATAATGGTATTGCGGTGGGTTACGCAAGGAGTGAAGAGACATTTGTACAAAAATTCTTCTATGTGGATACTAGTAAGCCAGATAGTGAGGTAGAGATTATTTTACCAGAGGATTTTTTTGGAAGTTCTGAAAGTATTGCTTACGCTATTAACAATCAAGGAGTCATCGTTGGACAGGGGCAAATAGAAAGTCATAATGATAGTCCTCAAAATCCTCGCCGTACTGCTGCTTTTGTCTATGATTTATCCAGTGATACTCCAGAAGTTATTGATATAAATAAATTAATTATTTGTGAATCTCCTTACGATATTATTACCGCTAAAGATATTAACGATGCTGGACAAATTTCAGCGACAGCAATAATGCAAGCAACGAGTTATGATGAGAAGGGGGAACAGATTTTAGATGAGAATGGTAATGCGGTGATGATTGATGTAGCCAGAGCTGTTTTACTTAACCCAATTGCAGGGGAACAGGACGATTGTGGTGATTTTGAAGAAAAAGTAGAAAGACAAGGGGCTAGCTCGAGTTTATTTGTGCTGTTATCTCTTTTAGGGTTAACCTTATTCAGTAGAAGAAAGTTTGCTGGTTAAATTGTAGTAACGATTAATCATTAGCAATATCTTTACGAACGTATAAAAAAAGCACTTTACAGTGCTTTTTTTATACTACATAGCTTTAATTTTATTAAAATTTACTGGTATCGGTAAACAAACCAACTTTTAGATCTTTAGCGGTATATATTTCTCGGCCATCAACACTGACGCTCCCATCAGCAAGACCCATATATAATTTTCGTTTAATGACACGCTTAAAATCTATTCTAAAAGTAACTTTTTTAGCCGTTGGTAGTATTTGCCCCGTAAATTTCACCTCTCCAACTCCTAATGCTCGACCTTTACCTGGACCACCTGTCCAAGCCAGAAAAAAACCTACCAGTTGCCACATAGCATCTAAACCTAGACAACCAGGCATTACTGGGTCACCTTTAAAGTGACAATCAAAAAACCATAAATCCGGAGTAATATCTAATTCAGCAAGAATAAAGCCCTTACCGTTCTCGCCTCCTTCTTCAGTTATCGTTATGATACGATCCATCATTAACATGTTATCTGATGGAAGTTGCGAGTTACCTTCACCAAATAATTCGCCGGTACCTGCTTTTATTAAATCTTCTTTACTGTATGAGTCTTGTTGGGGCATCGCCATAATAAGCTGAAATCCAATAATAATTTTAGGTGGCTACTTTAGCGTACACTTGTACACTAAACAACTCTGAGCAGTTAAAAAATTATAAAAAAGTTAGTTAACCATAATGGTAGTCTTGCTTGATTATATGATTGATATGAGTAACTATAAGTTTATTTATGCGTTTAAAATAGGTTGTTATGTTAGACCCTCAATCAAATGATGAATTACCAAACACAAAAGTGAGTATGACCAATGCTCAAAAACAAAAGCGTTATCGCGAAAAACAAAAAGAGCGCGGTTTACAAGAAATGCGAGGCTATATGTCACCTGAAGCTAAACATTGCTACGAACTCATAAGCCAGCAAACAAATTGGTCTGATAGTGTTATTTTAAGTAACGCAGTTCGGTTAACTTATGCAGCTTATAAGAATGGACAGATTGGTTTGTTAAATAGTTGGTTAAAAGATAAAAAATTATAAGCGTTGATGAATATAACTTGTTAAGTACAGTAGTTATCGTATTATTAAATTGAATAGTGCGTACTTTACCTATATTCTGAATGACTATGTTTTTAATTGGGGACTATGTGGCGTGATAAATGTTTTATTAGTTGATGACCATCATCTCGTGCGTGTAGGCATTAGTAAAATTTTGAGTAGTGTGAGAGGATTAACTGTTATTGGCGAATGTGAAACCGGAGAGGAAGCTATAAAATTTTGTCGGCAACATCAACCTGATGTCTTACTTATGGATATGGATATGCCAGGTATGGGTGGGCTTGAGGCAACTAAAAAATTACTTCGTATAACACCTGACGTAAAAATTATTGTATTAACGGCTCATACTGAAGATCCTTTTCCTAGTAAAGTTATGCAAATGGGTGCTGCGGGTTACTTAACTAAAGAGGCTGATCCTGACGAAATGGTCAACGCTATTCGAGCTGTTCATAGTGGCCAACGCTATTTACCTTCTGACATAGCTCAAAAAATGGCTTTAAGCCAGTTTAAGTCTGTTGATGACAATCCTTTTAATGCTTTATCTGATCGAGAATTACAAATAATGATTATGATTACTCGTGGTGATAAAGTTCCTGCGATATCTGAACATTTACATTTAAGCACTAAAACAATTAATAGTTATAGATACCGAATGTTTGAAAAGCTAAACGTTAGTAATGATGTAGAGCTAACCCATCTTGCTATTCGACACGGTATGTTGAGAACTGAAGCGCTTTAATCGTTAACAGACAAGTGATCATGACGTCAATTATATCGCAAGGTAACATGACTAATACAGTAAATAGTACTCAAGCCTCTTGTTTTGACAGTGAGGCTTTTTTGCGTGTGGTAACAGAGCAATCAGGCGTTTATCGTATGTACGATAATCAACAAACAGTTATTTATGTTGGTAAAGCAAAAGATTTAAAAAAACGTTTGGCGAGTTATTTTCGAAAAGAATTAGCTTCAGTTAAAACCAAAGCCTTAGTTAAACAAATCTCTGCAATTGAAGTCACGGTAACACATACTGAAGGTGAAGCCTTAATACTTGAAAACAATTACATTAAAAAATACCAACCTAAATATAATATATTACTACGTGATGACAAGTCATATCCCTATTTATTGATTTCTGCACATAAGCATCCAAAACTTGGTTTATATCGTGGTGGTAAGAAAGTAAAAGGCGATTATTTTGGACCTTTCCCGACGGTTGGTGCTGTTTGGGACAGCTTGCGTTTGATGCAAAAAATATTTCCAATAAGGCAATGTGAGGACAGTTATTATCGCGCGCGCTCAAGACCCTGTTTACAACACCAATTAGGTCGTTGCTCAGCCCCCTGTGTTGGTAAAGTTTCTGAGCAAGATTATCAAGAACAAGTCAACTTAGCTAAGCTATTTCTTAATGGCAAAAGTTCATCGGTTATTGAACAACTTGTTGTACGAATGGAGCAAGCCAGTAGTCAATTAAATTTTGAATTAGCTGCAAAGTGTCGGGATCAAATCGTAACTTTACGAAAAGTACAACAGCAGCAACATGTTAGTGGTCATGTTGCTGAGCTTGATGTGGTTGGTTTATATCGTGATAAAACACAAGTGTGTATTCACTTATTATTCATCAGGCAACATAAAATATTAGGTAATAAAAGTTACTTTCCAACAGTACCAAATAATAGTACCGATAGTGACATATTGCAGGCATTTATTGCACAACATTATTTAAGTAATGATCCATTAAGTCATGGTAGGGTTCAGGGAAATATCCCTAAAGAAATAGTGATAAAAGAAACGATTAGTGAGATAGATGAGCTATCATCACTTCTTAGTACTCAAGCTGACTTTGAAGTGAAAATATCTACTAATAGTAGAAGTGAGAGAGCTCAGTACTTAAAACTTGCGAGTACCAATGCACAAACAGCACTGGTCACTCGAAATAGTCATAAGGAGTCAATGCAAGCTCGCTTTATTGCCCTCAATGACGTGTTCGAATTAGAGGGAGGCATTCATCGTATTGAATGTTTCGATATAAGCCATACTATGGGTCAACAAACAGTTGCTTCTAATGTGGTTTTTAATCAAGAAGGACCATTGAAAACTGATTATCGTCGTTATAATGTCACAGGGATAACTCCTGGTGATGATTATGCAGCAATGTCTTTTGCATTACATAAACGTTATGGGAAATTAAAAGCTAACCCAGAAAAGCTAGAAGAACATAACGCACTAGAAAAACTACCAGACATCGTTTTTATTGATGGTGGTAAAGGTCAATTAGCCCGAGCAGAGGATTTTTTTAATCAGTTAGCATTAACAAAAACCCCACTTCTTGTTGGTGTAGCTAAGGGTGAATCAAGAAAGCCAGGTCTTGAAACCTTAATTCTTGCTGGTAACCATCAATTGATCTCGTTACCAGCAACATCACCAGCACTGCATTTAGTTCAGCATATTCGCGATGAATCTCATCGTTTTGCTATTGCAGGGCATAGAGCAAAAAGACAAAAAGCCAGTAAAAAATCTCGTTTAGAAGCGATAGAAGGTATTGGCGCAAAAAAACGTCAAAATTTACTAACTTTTTTAGGCGGTCTCCAAGAAGTCTTGCAAGCTGATATTAATACTCTATCTAAAGTGCCAGGTATAAGTCAGGTACTTGCCCAGAAAATTCACGACGCACTCCATGAAAAATAGTCTTGCAGAGTAAAGTATTAGTTTTGGTTACTCCTTTATACATATTTTTCAAATAGGGGGCTAATTTATTTTTTAATTGAACTAGTTATATTATGACGTAGCACTGCTATAACAACTTGTGTAAACTAAAGAAAAAAATTTGTAGTGAAGAAATAAATGTGGACTATACCTAACCAAATAACTTTATTTAGGATCATATTGATCCCTATTTTTCTCTTGATTTTCTACTTACCACTTTCTTGGAGTAACTTTGGTGCTTTTGCTGTTTTTTGGTTAGCATCAATAAGTGACATTTTAGATGGTTACCTGGCTAGAAAACTTAATCAATCGTCTGCATTTGGCGCTTTTATAGACCCTGTCGCCGATAAACTCATGGTTGTTGTTGCTTTGGTAATGATTGCACAAGATTATAGTTCTTGGTTGGTGTCTATCGCAGCAATTATTATGATCGCAAGGGAGGTATTTATTAGTGCCCTTCGTGAATTTATGGCATCTATCGGTAAACGTGATGTTATCGCGGTATCTAACATGGGGAAATACAAAACCGCTGCGCAAATGTTAGGTATTATGGGGCTTATTTGGCAACCAAGTTATGATATCCCGTTGGTATTGTTTTATTTGCCACACGAGGTTATTAACTATTTAGCCTACGGTTTTTATTTTATTGCTACTATATTAACAGTCACTACGTGGTTTAACTATTTCAAAGCAGCTTGGCCAGAATTAAAAGGCAGTTAAGTTAACTAGTTTACAGCATATTAATGCGGTACCTTTCGAAGTACTTGTTAAAAATACAACAATCAACTCGCTTTTTAAGCAGTTAGCGTAAAAAGTTAATTTAATAGTTGACTGTTAACTATTTAGATGTAGAATGCGTTTTCGTTGACAAGGAGTCAACAAGTAAGTTTAGTTTTTTTATTAACTGTACTTAAAGATTTTTAAATACAATTAGAATATTTTGCGGCTGTAGCTCAGCTGGTAGAGCATCACGTTGCCAACGTGAATGTCACGAGTTCGAGTCTCGTTAGCCGCTCCATTTCTAAAGTTTTAAAATCTTACTAAAGGAATAGTTATCGTTAGTTAAATGGCGGGTTGGCAGAGTGGTTATGCAGCGGATTGCAAATCCGTGTACACCAGTTCGATTCTGGTATCCGCCTCCATTTAGCCCGGGTGGTGGAATTGGTAGACACAAGGGATTTAAAATCCCTCGCTCATAGAGTGTGACGGTTCAAGTCCGTCTCCGGGTACCATATTTAACGATAAATGTTATACTAGTAAACACTTATGAAGCGGCTGTAGCTCAGCTGGTAGAGCATCACGTTGCCAACGTGAATGTCACGAGTTCGAGTCTCGTTAGCCGCTCCAATAAGAACGGTGTTAGCATATTTAATATGTTTAGTAAGAAGAATTGTAAAATTTAAAGCGGCTGTAGCTCAGCTGGTAGAGCATCACGTTGCCAACGTGAATGTCACGAGTTCGAGTCTCGTTAGCCGCTCCAATTTTTCAATATTAAGAAGTAGGTTACCAATACCTACTATAAAAAACTCCTAATGTCTTTATAGATATATGCCCGGGTGGTGGAATTGGTAGACACAAGGGATTTAAAATCCCTCGCTCATAGAGTGTGACGGTTCAAGTCCGTCTCCGGGTACCATTAGTATTTGAAAATGTTTAAAGTGTTCAAAGCGGCTGTAGCTCAGCTGGTAGAGCATCACGTTGCCAACGTGAATGTCACGAGTTCGAGTCTCGTTAGCCGCTCCATATATATAACGGTTAAGTAAGTCATCAATACTTACTATAAATAATACCCTTTATCTTTGTGATAACATTGCCCGGGTGGTGGAATTGGTAGACACAAGGGATTTAAAATCCCTCGCTCATAGAGTGTGACGGTTCAAGTCCGTCTCCGGGTACCACTAAAATTCTTATTATGTATTATTTAATACATATCAGTACTTTCAATGTTTTTTTAAATTTAATGTTGAAAAATTTATTATAGATTTACTTCAAGAGTTAATAGGTTGATATTTTAATTTATCAATAATACTGATATTAATATGAGTATTAACTTTGAATAATATAATATAAAGTATTGAGACGATTTAATTAATAGTTAATTCTATTGAACAGTATTTAATAGTAATGCTAACGCGATTATCGCCCCTTCCTATGAAAAATTATTACATTAAAAAATACTCTTGCTTTGTAGAAGTAATCAATAAATTGTTTAAACAATCTATAAAAAAAATCCTTAATAGGTTTATGATTAACACATAAATAAATATCGTTGAATATCCATTGCTCGCCTTTCCCAAGACTCCTTTACTACTAAAGTTTGTCTGAAATTTTTTACTTTAGTAATTGTACTTAAATCACTTATTAAATGTAGATTTTCAAAATTAACAGAAGGCGTTATTTCTGCGCTAGCTAATAAAATAGCTTTATAAAGGGATGTCCTTTGGTCAACAATCTGTACGAACTTACGATAATCTTGTACAGCATTAAAGTCAGTTGTAACAACTGGTGTCCCACTTGCTATATACTCTCTTAGTTTTAGAGGATTACACATTTGTATTTGCTTATTATTTAAAAAAGGGAGCATTGCTACATTCCAATTTTTTATATAAAGCGGTAATTCAGTATGATTTTTAGCCCCCAAGAAAAAAACATTAGAGAATTGTTGTAACTTATCTATTTTACAATTCACTTTTCCAATGAATACAAAATTCCAATGTGGTAACGCTTTGATCGCTTGCACTAGTAAGTCTTGGTCAAGCCAATTAGATATACTTCCATAAAATCCTGCAATTGGCTTACCTTTTGGAAGATCAGTAGGCTTATAATTTATTTTTTGACTGAATAATGAAAAATCTACACCATGAGGAATGTTAACGGTTTTATGAGGGGGAAACTTATTAATCATTTCTTTACTTGCAGTAAATATATAGCTAGATTTTGCAACTAACTCCTTTTCTTTTTTTGAGACAAAGTTATGATCAACTCCAGCGAGACTTTCAAAATCATCCCCACAATAATATACGCACGGAGCACTACAAAATAATGTTAGATAATCTACCGAAGTTGGCAGTGAACTCCAGATAATAGGGTTTTTTATTATCAACTTATTTGATGCTAACTTTATTTGCCATTTTAAAATAAACTTACTAAGTTTTAGAGATAGCCAATTGTTTGCACAAGGAATTACTAAAGGGTTAATAATTATAAATTTATTTTGTGAGTATATAACTTCGCTTTGATTAGTTTTATTATGTTTTTGTTGATTAAAAATGAAAAATTTGAACTTATTAAAGAGTCTAAATATATCATTAAACGTAAGTTTAGGCTTTCTCAAGCCAATAGAATTAACCCAGATAATAGAGCGTGTTTGCGATAAAATTTTAATAATATGTTGTGTCGAACTTGGGTGTACGCCCCAATCTTCTCCGAAAACAATTAGTGGTCTGTGAATATTTTTAGTTCCGATTGTTTCATTACTGATCATGGTTGTCATTCTCTATTGATTTTATAACAATAGCAGGTACACCTGCAGCTAAGACAAAGCTAGGCAAGTCTTTTGTAACAATACTGCCTGCACCAACAATAGTACCTCGGCCGATCGTTACCCCAGGCAAAACTTTCACGCCAGTTGCTAGCCAAACATCATCTTCTAAAGTAATTTCGCCAATTTGTGATTCATTACAGGGGTGGCCTAGCGCACGCAATTTAGCATTAATAGGATGACCAGGATAACCTGCTAAATAACATTCTCCAGCTATACGAACATTGTTACCAATAGTGATCTTATTACCGACTGAAATAGAGGTTCGCCAACCAATATCTACATTACTTCCAATCATAAGTTTAGGAATCTGCCGACCAATTGTACGCCCACTAATAGTAGTCATCCCTGCAAGCCTTACTCTATCTCCCATAATAATATCTAAACTCCCTATGACAGCAGGTAAACCACCATATAGGTATAGTTGTTTAGGTTTATTAAATAACCTCCCTTTGAGCAATGGTGTGTAATAAAAAATACGTAAAATATCACTTATTATATGTTTCAGTACGGTATGTAATAAATATAATAATTTGAATAATATTGGAATGTTTGGTACCTGTATGGTTTTAATTCTAAACCATAACTCTTTAATCATTAATGCCAATAAACTATCGTTACTTTTTACCCATTGTTTTAAATTGTTTATGTTGATTGTTGTCATTATTGATTACCTTAAATGTGCAGTCTCTAGGTTAATTTCATTATTATCGTAAAGGTTACATATAGAGTTTTATTAGATTAATGTTGAGTTATTATTTAATAAGCATATATCAAGCCGTTTTAAATTTATTGAAATATTAGTGTCTTCATGAGGCTCAGTCTAGAGTGTCAATTACTCATATATCGAGAATTTTTGCTTATTAGGAATGAGGTTGCTTATTGGGAATGATTTTGCTAAAAGTTAGTTCTTTTATTTACCTAACTAGTACAACATTTTTTATATTTATTCTGAAAACTAGATAAGGATTGAATTAAATACCCATATTGCGATCAGAACTTTCGACTAAAAAGGTTACTTAAAATTATTAATAGATTCATGAAGATAATAATTTTACAAAGTTACATATAAGATTACTTCTTTATTTTTTGTTGATACAACGTTTTTTGCTTTGCTAATCCTTTAATATTAAGGTTTTCAGCCAAGGATACTTGAGAGAAGTTAAATCAAAAAAAATCGCGTTCAATTAAGTTTTTTTAGAAGAAAATTTTATTATCAGATATTTATAGAATTTGTATAAAAAGGCTTTTAGTATATTGAGTATCAGTGTCCAAACA
>Ga0115006_10001010_pt1 | contig 16789 bp, 20 predicted proteins | sample ArcOceMetagenome_3_FD_88943 | JGI IMG/M metagenome (GOLD analysis project Ga0115006, IMG submission 88943) | Marine eukaryotic phytoplankton communities from Arctic Ocean - Arctic Ocean- Svalbard ARC20M Metagenome | ecosystem: Environmental > Aquatic > Marine > Oceanic | place: Arctic Ocean...
TACTTGCTCCTAAAAATCTATGTATTGGCCATATTGTAAAAGCAGGCTCTAATGCTGAACCTAAACTCGGCCATTCGCTGTCCATTTCGAAAATTCCAGTTGGAAGTTTTATCCATAATGTTTGTGCAAAATCTAATAAAAAAAGTCTACTTGCTAGAGCGGCAGGAACCTTTTGCCAACTTATTGAGAAAACTTCAAAACAAGGTCGCATTAGGTTAAGTTCTGGAGAACAAAGATTATTGTCCATTAATTGTATTGCAACACTTGGCATTGTTTCAAATGACTTCTCTTTTCTAACAACTCTTGGCAAAGCTGTTCGAGCAAGAAAAAGTTCTCAGTCTGCATTTATTACTCAAAAACGGTTTTAGAGTGGCTCGGCGCCTTGTAGAATGCCAATTCCATTTAGTGGACCACGACCCCGATTCCCAATAAGTATACCTTCTGTGACATCTACTGCTATATATACAAATACACCTTTTCTATAACATCTGATGGTATAAATACTGTAGCGACACCAACTTCTACAGGAGCAGTAGCTCAATCCGGAGTTGGGACTCCACTAACAGTAGACTCAACCTTGGATTTACCTTCCTTCAGTGGAGTCCCACCAATTGCCGATGTTCCACATGCTATGACAGAAGTAGCAGTCAGTCTCGGCAATATGGATACTCTGGTATATACCATATCGATGTTGGGTCTTTAACTTTTAATTTGAGTGAGTTCCTTAATGTAATAATTAGTAACTCCGAATTTTATAAATGGTAATTGAAACATTAATATTCAAAGAAATAGGACTACTACCTGAATTATTTTTAGGAGTCTCATTAATTTATCTTGTATTACATGGAACTTTTTTATCTGTAAGTAAAAATTATCCTTTGTTGCAAATTTCTAATCTATATCTAAGTATACTCGTTTTATCTATGGTTTGTTTCCTTTTAATAAACGATAGTTTAGAAGCCTTGGATTCTTCCATTTTCAATAATACAGTTGTAACTGACTATTTAGGTTATTCATCAAAACTCCTGTTAGGAATTTCGTGCATTTTTTGTTTGTTAATAATTCAACAGTATGTTTTAGATCAAAAGCAGAATAATTTTGAGTATATCTTGCTTTTTTTATTTGCAATATTGGGAATATTTTTATTGTGTTCATCAAATGATCTAATCACTGCGTACCTAGCGATTGAATTGCAAAGTTTAGCTTTTTATGTATTAGCCGCTTTTAAAAAAAATTCAACCTTTTCAGCAGATGCAGGGTTAAAGTATTTTATTCTGGGTGCGTTCTCGTCAAGTTTATTCTTGTTTGGTTCGTCTATCATCTATGGGGTTACCGGAACAACAAATTTCGAAGATTTTAAAGATCTATTTTTTGGGATTTTTCCGGGTCAGACTTTACTAGTTTCTGACTTAACTAAAGAAAATGTTTCTATCTATTTTGAAGCGCCATTTGATACGAGTCTTCTAAATTTTGCGTTAGTTTTTATTTTAGCTAGTCTCTTTTTTAAATTAGCGTTAGCACCATTTCATTTATGGTCGCCGGATGTGTATGAAGGTTCACTTTCAAGCTCCACTTTTTTTTTCGCAGTAGTACCAAAATTAGGTATTTTTGTTTTGTTGCTTCGAATTTTTTATTACAGTTTTTACTGTTTTATTGACAACTGGCGCTATTACGTAGTTATCATTTCTATTTTGAGTATTTTAATAGGTTCGTTTGTAGGATTGGAGCAGAGAAAATTAAAAAGCCTGCTAGCTTATAGTTCGATTAGTCATATGGGGTATTCGTTAATAGCTTTTACAACTGGGACATTTGAAGGTATTCAAATGTTGCTTTGTTACTTGATAATTTATATGTGTTCTGGCTTATGTATTTGGTCTATTTTCCTTTTGACCAGATTAAAACTCAATTACGTACAAAAACAAAACAAAGACTTAACAGATTTTGTTTTGTTGAGTAAATCTAACAAAACTCTTGCAATCTTTTTAGCGACAGTGCTACTCTCCGTTGCAGGATTTCCACCAATGATAGGTTTTCTTGTAAAAATTGGGGTGTTTTTAGCTTCGATAGAATCATCAATGTATTTTATAGCATTAATCAGTATTTTGTGCAGTGTAATTTCTACTTTTTATTATATTCGAATTATAAAAATCTTATTCTTCGAGAAAGTCTTAGTTGGAAAATTGTACTACCCAATTAAAACACAGCGCGCTATTATAATTACTTTACTATTTTATCTTTTACTTTTTTTATTCATAAATCCTACATTATTATATCTATTTTCCCAAAAGATCAGTTTAGTTTCTGTAATAAACATTTACTAAGCTGTATTTAGATATTGTGTGTATGCTCTGTTGAAAATTTATCACAATTATGTAATTATTTCTGCAGTTAGAGTCAATATTGGTTTTTAATTGATCTTATTTTGGATGCTTCTAATTCTTTCCGTAATAATTTCGATATTTTAATCTGGTCCTTATGGTCTAGGGGTTAGGACATCGCCCTTTCACGGCGATAGCACGGGTTCAAATCCCGTTAAGGATGATTCATCTAATCTTTTTCGTGTTTTGCATTTTTAGCTCAGTTGGATAGAGCAACAGCCTTCTAAGCTGATGGTCATAGGTTCGAATCCTATAAAATGTTAGCATCTTCAAGTATGTTATTTAAAATATTATGTTAAGTATTAAAAATTTATTAGTATGTATATTAATATTACCTTTAATCGGAGTATTTTTTTTGTTAATTATTCCGTCATCTAATTTAGTTTTGTTGCGTTTGGTTGCTCTAAATGTGTCGTGTTTTACATTTGTTCTTTCACTTATTCTGTGGGTTTTTTTCAATAAATCTATGGGAACATTTCAATTCGTTAGTAAATTTTTGTGGATACCTACTTTAAATTTAAATTTCGTATTGGGAATCGATGGGATTTCACTTTTTTTCGTTCTACTAACAACTTTATTAATTCCGCTATGTCTTTTGGTAAGTTGGAAAAGTGTGAAAACTAATCTGAAAGAATTTCTCATAGCTTTTTTAGTGATGGAATTTTTTTTAATCGGTGTTTTCTGTATTTTAGATTTGTTACTTTTTTACATTTTTTTTGAAAGTGTTTTAATTCCTATGTATCTAATAGTCGGAATTTGGGGTTCCAGAGAAAGAAAAATTCGCGCGGCTTATTTTTTTTTCCTGTATACATTATTAGGTTCTGTTCTAATGCTACTGTCTCTTCTATACATGTACTATCAGGTAGGTACTACTGATTATGAAGTGTTAACAACTTTTTCATTCTCAGAATGTGAGCAAAAAATTTTATGGTTGTCTTTCTTTGCTTCGTTTGCTACAAAAATTCCAATGATTCCTGTTCATTTATGGCTTCCAGAAGCACATGTTGAAGCACCTACGGCAGGATCCGTTATTTTAGCTGGCGTGTTGCTAAAACTAGGTACCTATGGTTTTGTTCGATTTTCTTTCCCACTCTTTGCAAAAGCGTGTTTCTACTTTGCCCCACTCGTATACTCACTTTCAGTAATCGGAATCGTTTACACCTCATTTACGGCAATCCGTCAAACCGATTTTAAACGAATCATTGCTTATACTTCAGTGGCGCATATGAATTTAGTTATGGTAGGGCTTTTTAGTTTTAATACGATTGGTATTGAGGGAGCAATTTTGCAAAGTTTGAGCCACGGTTTTGTTGCCAGTGCGCTCTTCTTATGTATTGGGGTTGTTTATGATCGACACCATACTCGTATGGTTAAATATTACGGAGGGTTGGTTCATACAATGCCGTTATATGTCTTTATATTTTTGTTTTTCACTATGTCCAATATAGGTTTACCTGGAACAGGAAGTTTTGTGGGTGAATTTTTGATCTTAACCGGTTCTTTTAAAGTTAATACCAGCATTACTTTTCTAAGTGCTACTGGTATGGTTATTGGTGCTTGCTATTCACTATGGCTTTTTAATCGAATTTCGTATGGTAATATAAAAACTCAATATTTTACTTATTTTAGTGATATCAGTAAAAGAGAGTTTTTTATATTCCTTCCGTTAATAATAGGGACTTTGGTAATGGGGTTGTATCCTGAAATTTTTCTGGAATCGATTCATATGAGCGTAAATATGTTAGTTGAGCTAATGTACTTTTAAATATCTTTTCATTTCATAAGAAATATTTATAAAATTTTAATGTTTGTATGATATATCTATTAGAAACTGAACTTCCTAAAAATAAATCAATATTATTTGCTTTGACAAAGGTATACGGAATAGGCAGGTCGCAAGCAGCGACAATTTGTAAAAAACTAGGTCTTTCTGTAAACTGCAAAGTTATTGAACTATCACATGATCAGACCAACGAGCTTGTAAAACTAATTGAAAATTCAAATTTAGTCTTAAGTAATGATTTAAAAAAGTTACAAGTTCTATTTTTAAAAAAATTAATTAATATAAAAGCATATAAAGGACTTAGAAAAATACTAGGATTACCAATTCGAGGTCAACGGACTCACACAAATGCAAAAACTTCACGTCGTTTTCGAAGATAAGTTGGTGATAGTTATAAAAATAAAAAAGATTGAATGCGTCTTTTTTTAGTCCCAATTCTCAAATAATACTAGTGTTTAACAAAAAGAGTGAAGACTAAGTACTAGGGGTTTGGTATCATCGCATATATTCTTTTAATTTCAGTTAGATTTTTTCGTTTGAAGGATGGTTTATTATTAATCTTTTAATCATAAATAAATCTAATTCAAAAGCTAATTTTGGGTGGCAAAATGATTTCTCCTTTTATTACAGGTACCAGTCTTAAAGGGTTAACGTGATAACAAATTTGGCATGTGCACTTAAAGAATTGTGTATTTAAATTTTTACGTGTAGATTATGTTCAAGTTGGTCACGTACTGATGAATCGGAAAAAGATTTCAATAACTTTGATTTTTGAGGATTAAGGTATTAATCTTAAAAATAAAAGGCAATTGGTTGTTAGGTGACCACTTCAAAAACTATAAGAAAGTTATCGGTTCGATTCCGAAATTGTCATTATGCAATCAAAAAATTCGTTAAAAAGCAATGTTTTTGCGGGGTTCTCTAAACCTTTTTCGTCCAATGTTCTAGAAAGCTCTAGTTTTATGGCTTCATTTGTAACCAAAACTATTAGATGGAACAAGAATTATCTATTAGCGTTTTTAGATAATCATTTAATTCATTACCCAACTCCTATAAATTTAACTTACGCATGGAGTTTTGGTTCGTCTGCTGGAATTTGTTTGGTTATTCAAATTCTTTCTGGTATTTTTTTAGCAATGCATTACACGCCTCATATTGATTTAGCTTTTAGTAGTGTTGAGCACATTATGAGAGATGTAAGTAATGGGTGGCTTATCCGTTATATTCACGCAAATGGGGCATCTATGTTCTTTATCGTTGTATACTGTCATATCTTTCGAGGTTTGTATTACGGTTCTTACATGCAACCAAGACAGCTGCTTTGGTGTTCAGGAGTAATCATTTTCATTTTAATGATGGGGACGGCCTTTATGGGGTACGTTCTTCCGTGGGGTCAAATGAGCTTTTGGGGAGCAACCGTTATCACAAGTCTTGTAACAGCAGTCCCTGTCGTAGGTCAACCTATTGTTGATTGGTTGTGGGGAGGATTTACAATAAATAATGCAACACTAAACAGGTTTTTTAGTCTACATTTTTTCTTACCTTTTATAATTGCTGGTTTGACTGTTATTCATTTAGCATTGTTACACAAAGATGGTTCAAATAATCCTTTAGGAGTTGACAGTGGCGTCGATAAAATACCATTTTATCCGTACTTTTTTGTTAAAGATTTGTTTGCCTTTTTTTGTTTCTTACTGTTTTTCGGTACTTTTGTTTTTTATTTTCCAAATGCGTTAGGGCACCCCGATAATTATATTCCGGCAGATCCTATGCAAACACCTGCCCACATTGTACCTGAGTGGTATTTTTTACCATTCTACGCTATCTTAAGGTCAATCCCAGATAAATTTGGAGGAGTGGCAGCTATGGGTGGATCATTATTAGTCCTACTTTTGATTCCGTTTACAAACACTTCTGAAATTAGAAGTACCGCGTTTCGACCAATATTTAAGATTTTTTATTGGTTAATCGTAGCTGATTTTTTAATTTTAGGCTGGATCGGCCAAAAACCCGTTAAAGATGTTTACGTTTTAGTAGGTCAGATTGCCACAGTTTTTTATTTCTTATTTTTTGTTTTTCTAATTCCATTAATTGGTATTATTGAAACACGATTAGTTCATTTTAAAAATACAAAATAATTGTCAAATTGTTTTCTGTAATTTTAAATGTTGATGTTATTGACTCCATTAGAACAATTTCAAATTATTTCTTTATTTTCTTTTAAACTATTTTTCTTAGATTTCTCGTTTACGAATCTGATTTTAATAAATGTTATAGTATTAATTTTTTTTAGTACTGTTGTCTACTTTTCTAGCTCAGATACTAATTATTTAGGTGAAACTAGCTTCTTTTTTGTTCCTAACAACTGGCAAATTTTACTTGAAACAACTTATGACACTATTTCACAATTATTGTTTGATAACATTAACATAGAAGGAGAAAAGTACTTCCCATTCATTTCTGTCCTATTTACATTTATTTTATTTAGTAATTTAATTGGATTGATTCCTTATAGTTTCACTATTACAAGTCATTTGATTGTGACATTTACTCTATCGTTGTCGATTTTTATCGGTGTAAATATAATATGTATAAAACGCTACAAAGCTCATATGTTATCTTTATTTATACCAGCAAATACATCTTTTGGTCTAGCTTTATTATTAGTTCCAATTGAATTTGTTTCTTACATTTTTAAACCTATTAGTTTAGGGGTTCGGCTTTTCGCGAATCTAATGGCAGGACACACTTTATTAAAAGTAATTGTTGGATTTTCATGGAGTATGTTATTGCTAGAAGATTTGTTGGCTGTTATTCATGTTTTACCACTTTTTGTTTTAATTTTACTTGTTGGATTAGAACTTGGTGTAGCGATTATTCAGGCTTATGTTTTTACTATTTTAACTTGTATTTATTTGAACGACGGTATAAACCTTCATTAAGTTATCTTGTTGTCTATTATTCATGTTTATTAATATATATATATCATCAAAAAATTCTATTTCCCTGAATACGTTTTTACGTTTTTTTCTTAAAATTAGTAAAAATAAGCGAATCAAAACCAATATTTATTCAATCCAGCACTCAAAACCTAAATTAACCAAAAAATTTAGTATTCTAAAATCCCCTCATGTAAATAAAAAAGCACAGGATCAATTTGAATTTCGTGTGTATCGGAAGCAGTTAAGTCTTTATTCATATCAAGGATTAAAACTTTTAATGATCTTAAAAAAAATCCAATGCAAATTATTTGCTGATGTAAAAATTAAAGTTGAATTTGTATTAAACGAAAATAAATTTTACAAAGAAACACATAAAAAGTTTAACCCGAATAAATTTTCTTCAAAGAAAAATAAGGTAAACTCGTTATCTTCAAAATCTTATCTTCAATTTTTAGATGTATACGGTGAAACTTATTTTAAAAATAATTTGTAAAGTTTAGATAGCTCAGTTGGTAGAGCAAAGGACTGAAAATCCTTGGGTCGGCAGTTCAAGTCTGCCTCTAAACATTTAAAATCTTAAATAGTATGAAAAATTATCTATGGAATATGTTTGCAAACATAAAAAATGGTCAAATGGCAAAAAACTCATTTATTTTACAGCGAAAAAAAAAAATTTGTAGCGCTTTTTTAAATCTTTTATGGAATGAAGGTTTTATCCTAGGGTACACCATTTCTGAATCAAATCCAAATATGTTTAAAATTTTTCTAAAATATAAAAATGGAAAACCTGCCATAAATTCGCTACAACCTATAACAAAACCAGGGCAGCGTGTTTATTATTCAAACAAACAATTATGGAAAATAAACTCGAGTAAAGGTGTCGTAATTGTTTCAACCAATAAAGGTTTAATGCCTCTCGATGAATGTAAAAAATTAAATTTAGGTGGAGAACCTTACATTATAATAAAATAATTATGAAAAATATATCAAAAAAACACATTGTTAAAATACCTAAACATATTTCAGTTTTTTACTCTGAGAAAAATCGAGTTATTACTGTAGTAGGTCCTTTAAGAAAAAAATCGTTGAAATTAAAAACCCGTGTCTTTGTTTCGTTAAAGAAAAAATTTATCGGGGTGACCTCGCAACCTTTCCAAAATGTTTCTTTAAATGAAAGAAAGCAGTTAAAAGTTTTACAAGGAACAACAGTCGCACTGTTAAAGCAAATTTTGCTAGAGGCATCTGTGTTGCTTTGTAAAAAGTTGCGATTCGTTGGTGTAGGGTACAGAGCTTTTTTAGTGAAAACTGATGATAATACTTTACTGCAATTTAAATTAGGTTATAGTCATGATATCTATTTCAAAATACCACCTAGCATAACAGTTTTTTGTTTAAAAGCTGATAAGCTTTTTATATCTGGAAGTTTATATGAATATGTATCGCAAATTGCTTCGTCGATTCGTTCTTACAAGACACCTGAACCTTATAAAGGAAAGGGAATTTTATATGAGAATGAAACAATTATTTTAAAAGAAGGTAAAAAAGTATAAGAATGAAACTAAAAAAAATTAGACAAAAAAAATATAAATTATTAAAACTGCATTTGTTGAAATCTCAAGTCTATAAAAATAATCTGAAAAATAACGTTTTTGATGAGTTCGTCAGTAAAAGCTTAGAGCAAAGCGAATTGTATCTAAAAAAAGCATTAAAGGTTATCTATGAGTGTCATCTGAATAATTTCAAGATTCTTTTTGTAGGACTGCCTAGAATGGCTCCAAAAATTTTTGAAGATTTATTAAAAAGTTCGCCACATTTTTACATTCCGTCAAACCTTTGGGTTAATAGCTTTTTTGCTAATAGAGTTTCTATTTCTCGTTTTTTAAATTTGAAGAAACGAAATTATGACAGCAAAATGTCGCTAAAGAATATCAATAATTTGTTATCCATCAGAACAAAACCTAGATTAGTTGTAGTTTTAGATCAGGACATCAAAACAGATATTGTAAAAGAGTTAGTGGACTTGGACATTCCCATTATTTTGTTTGGAACTCATTCAAGTTTTAGCTCACAAGTATCGTACCCAATTCCGGGAAATTTTTTTTTTGTAAACAAAAAAATAACAAACATACTTCTTTTCTTAATCTGTTCTATTTTTAAAAACACGCAGACTTCTTTAAAAAAGCCTAACTGGGAAGTTCTGCCAAAACGCTAATTTCACTTAAACTTTATTAATGTTAACTACAAAAAAAAGAAGGTATAAACCGTTATATAAAAAGTTCTTGAACTTAAGACAAAATGTACAAAATCGACCTCGTATCTTTAAATTCAAGAAGCGAAAATGGAAAAACTTAATTGAATTTCTGAAACGATTCCAAAATAGACGCCCCGGTAAATTTAAGCTTTACGATTTTCAACGTTACCCTCTGTTGTCGTTCAGTTTTAAAAATAATTTTCGTTATAAACTGCATACAAAACAAAAAATTAGTCATTTCTATGGGGGTTTATCTGAAAAATATCTAAAAAAGGTTTCGACATTAGCACTAAATCGTACTAAATTAAAAAAGAAAATTACAAACTCAAAACTTTTTTTAATCGAATCGCTGGAAAAACGTTTGGATGTAGTTTTATACAGATCTCATTTTGTAACTAGTATCAGAGGTGCACGTCAATTAATTTCACATGGCCATGTTTTTGTAAACAAATGTCAAGTAAAAAATTGCAATTTTACACTAAAAAATGGTGATTTAGTTGCATTTAAACCTATGACTCATTGTTTAATTGAAAATAATGTAAAATCGTCGAAAGGTTGGCCTATGTCACCAAAATACTTGCAGATAAACTATAGAACTTTTCAGGTTTTAATTATTGAAGATATAAAATCGACAAATCTATCCTTACAGTTTCCATTTTGGATGGATTTCAGCACTTTGTTAAAATCATATGAAAGATAAATTAAAATATCTTTAACTTTTATCTTCAGTAGCTCAGTGGTAGAGCGAGTGGCTGTTAACCACCAGGACGTTGGTTCAAATCCAACCTGAAGAGATTTTTTTGGAAGTAATCGGACTCGAACCGATAACTTTATGCTTGCAAAGCATACACTCTACCAATTGAGTTATACTCCCTCAAATCAAACCTTTTTATTTAAGAAAATGTTTGTAGCAGTAATTGATTAGCCATAAATTATAATTTAGATCTTTATCTATTGTCTTTATGTATTTCACATTTTTGTTTAATTTTTTCGCCCTAAACTTTTTCACTTCTATGAAATAAGGAATAGTTGTTTTTATACTATAATAATAAAAAAAATATAAGGTTAATAATAACCCGAATACTTGTGAGCTTATGGTTAATATATCAAATTGTGGAATTTTTCTATAAAAGGTTTATGCTCGTTTGGTGAAATTGGTAGACACGTCAGACTTAAAATCTGATTCTTTTTGAAAGAGTATCGGTTCAAGTCCGATAACGAGTATTTTTCTTTAGATTAAAAATACATACAACCAAAATGATGGAATTGGTAGACATGCTAGGTTTAGGTTCTAGTTCTTTTTAAAAGAGTAGGGGTTCAAGTCCCCTTTTTGGTAATGATAATTAGGTAGTTATCTAATTTGGCGCTGGTACTTTTGTTAGGCTTTTTTATTGAAAATTTTATATTTTTAGATCTAAAAAAAGCTACCACGTGTGATGTCGAAAATTTTCTTTAAACTATGTCACTAACCCCTTCAATTTTCTTGACGTTAATCTCTGATTGAGTCTCTAAACTAAGTTTAAAATAAAATGCCAACAATTAATCAATTATTTAGAAAGAAGCGAGTAAAAAAAACAAGACGATTAAAAACCCCTGCACTAGAGCACTGCCCTCAGAAGAAAGGAGTGTGTCTTAAAGTCTTTTTAAGAACACCTAAAAAACCAAACTCTGCATTGCGTAAATTAGCTCGATTACGGTTGTCCAATAAAAAAAAAATAACAGCATATATACCAGGAGAAGGGCATAATCTGCAAGAATATTCTACCGTAATAGTACGAGGTGGGAGAGTGAAAGATTTACCTGGTATCAAATATCATCTGGTTCGGGGAAAATTAGACTTTCCAGGCCTAAAATCAAGAAAAACCTCAAGATCAAAATATGGGACGAAGAAAACTTCTAAATATATCTAAATCTCAAAATTGAAAAAAAATATGACATTAAAAAACGTATTACTGAACCATTTAGTTATCAACGGAAACAAACAAACTTCTGAAAAGTTGTTTTTAAAAAGTATTAAATTCAGCCAAAAAAGACTTAAAAAAAATCATAAGGATATATTTAAATCAGCAATAATTTTAAGTTCTCCGATTGTTAGTCTCAAGACTATTTCAAAAGGGCGTAAACAATCGAAAGAATTTCCTTTCGTATTGCACAAACGAATCCGAATTTCTCTAGCAATTAAATTGATACTGCATATTGTTAATAAAACTTCAAAAACGACATTTTCCGCTGCTTTCAGCGATGAAATGACTCACGCAGCACAGAATAGTAGTAGTAGTAATAAATCGAAGCAAGAGATTCACAACAACGCCTTTCTTGTAAGAAAATACGCAAATTTTAGGTGGTTTTGATTGGGTTTTTACGCTTAATAGGATTTGAACCTATAACTTTCGGGACCGAAATCCGACGCTCTATCCAATTGAGCTATAAGCGCAAATTCAAGACTCAAAAATCTATAAATTTTTTATGATTCAACAACAAACAATTCTTAAAGTTTCAGATAATTCTGGAGCGAAAACAGTTAAATGTATTAAAGTTTTAGGTGGATTTAAACGAAAAGTCGCAAAAATAGGGGACGTGATTGTAGTCTCGATTCAGCAACTTAGAAATAAATCACGTATAACATCTAAGGTCCAAGCAGGGGAGATTTACAGAGCTCTTATAATTCGAACACGAAGTAAAATACGAAAAAAAGACGGTTCCAATTATTATTTTAATGAAAATGCAGTCAGCTTAATGAATAAACAAGGAAAGCCTATCGCAACGAGAATTATAGGGCCTGTGTCAAAAAGACTGAGGAAAGGGAGGTTCTTAAAGTTCGCTAGCATTTCTACCGGCTTTGTTTAGCTACATAAAATATGAATTTTTATAATTACTACAACGAAAATGTCGTAAAATACGACTTATTGAACAAGTTTCAATACAAAACTTTAAATCAAATGCCAAAATTTTGTAAAATTATTTTGAATTTTGGCTGTAAAAAGTCAGACTTAAAACAATTAGGGCCAACTTTATTAGCTCTTGAATTGATTACTTCGCAAAAAAGTTTATTTACAAACTCAAGCACAACAAACATTTCACTAAAGATAAAAAAAGGCAGCCCATCCGGCTGTAAAGTTACTTTACGAAAAATGGCAATGTACACATTCATACATAAAATTGTAAATGGTATTTTTCCAAAACTCAAACAATTTCAAGGTTTTAAAAGTTTAACATCAAGGGCCGAGATCAAAAAAACGTTTTCATTCAGTTTAAAAAATAATCTGTTATTTTTAGAACTGGAAAAGCATTATCAGTATTTTAATCGATTACCACATCTAGACGTCACAATGGTAACAGACGCAAACAGTTTCAATGAGTTAGTTTTTCTATTAAAATCTTTCAAGATTCCTTTGATAGGCGCAGAAAAATCGGGAAAACTGGGGGGATCTCTTTAAAAGAATATTTTGAATTATTATAACTTTTTTCCTATTCTTATTTACATAAATTCAAGAAGCGATTTAGGTTTAGACTTTTTTAGTAATACTAAAATTGCTTAAAGATAAATTTTGATACTAGCAGCAAATGTAACTCAAAGGTAGAGTGTAATCTTGCCAAGATTGAAGTTGAGGGTTCGAATCCCTTCTTTTGCTAGGGATAAGTGGTCGAGTGGTTTAAGGCGTTAGTTTTGAAAACTATTGTATTGCAAGATACCGTGGGTTCGAATCCCACCTTATCCTTTCCTGTAAAAATCAATTGTGGCTAAATAACATAATTTGGTTAATGTATTAGATTGCAAATCTTGTAATATCGGTTCAAATCCGATTTTAGCCTAACCGTATAAGAATAATTACTCTATAAATGTTTGTATTGATAAGTTCTATTGTATTAAAAATCCTTGTTATCGTTATCCCTTTGTTAATTTCTGTAGCCTACTTTACCATCGCTGAAAGAAAAATAATGGGTAGTATACAACGAAGAAGAGGCCCGAACGTAATCGGGTTTTTAGGATTGCTGCAACCGTTAGCAGATGGCCTAAAATTATTTGCTAAAGAAACTATTTTACCAAGTAACTCAAGTATTATCATTTTTTTGATTGCTCCTATACTAACTTTTATTTTAAGTTTGATAGGTTGGTCTGTGATTCCTTTTTCTCAAAGTCTTGTTTTGGCTGATCTAAATGTCGGTATTTTGTATTTATTTGCAACTTCCTCGTTAAGTGTTTACGGAATTGTCATGGCGGGTTGGGCGAGTAACTCTAAATATCCGTTTTTAGGTGCATTACGTTCTGCTGCTCAGATGATTTCGTATGAAGTCTCTATCGGATTTATAATAGTAAACGTTTGTATATGTGTCGGATCATTCAATTTGAGCTCAATAGTATTGGCACAACAAAATGTCTGGTTTATTATACCTTTATTCCCGATGTTTGTGATGTTTTCAGTTTCAATGCTGGCCGAAACCAATCGTCATCCTTTTGATTTACCGGAAGCAGAAGCAGAGCTAGTTTCTGGTTATAACATTGAATATTCTGCGATGACGTTTGCATTATTCTTTTTAGGTGAATATGCGAATATGCTATTAATGAGTTCTTTTGCATCAATTTTATTCTTGGGAGGGTGGTTACCATTATTTAATATTTTCCCACTTAATGTTTTACCCGGAAGTTTTTGGTTTAGTATAAAAATTGCTATCGGAGTGATCTTTTTTATCCTTACAAGAGCAGCATTACCTCGTTACAGGTACGATCAGTTGATGCACATTGGGTGGAAATGTTTTCTTCCTCTGTCTTTAGGATATCTATTATTAACAGTAGGTACATTGATTAGTTTTAACTGGTTGCCGAATTAAAGTTTTAGACATTTTTGACGCATGAATTTTCAAGATAACTGTAACTATTGTTAACTCAAAAGCAACTATGGTGCTTACTCCAACTAAGATTTGACTAAAGACATCTGGAGGAGTCAAAAAAGTCGCAATCAAAAAAAAGCCGAAGTAAAAAAATCTTCTTAATGTTTTTACTGAATCTAAGTTTTCTTTTATGTAACTTAAATAAATGATTAACAAGACAAATAGCTGAAAATTTAAGCAGCATATATAATACAAATTAATGTAAAAGTCTATGTATTCAACGATTTTCGCTTCTAAATAAAAAGTTAACACAGAATGGTTTATTGACGTTTGAAAGCTTAAAAAGAAATTCCAGCTGAGTGGTAGAATATAATTGTTTAGACTGAATATAGAAAAAAACCATAAGATTAAACTTGTTTTAAAAAGTTTTGCGTATCTTTTATATTCAAAAAAATATAACCCTGGGGCTAAGAACACGAATATATGGTACAACAAAAATACTATGAAAAATTGGTTCCCGATAAAAGATATCAGTTTCAAGTATGTTGAGAAAATATCGGTTAAATTTGTAAAAATAAAATATAGTGAATTTTGTTGAAACATAATCAAATTTGGTTTTACTAGTAGAAATACCAAGACTTCTTTATAAAAATAGCTGACAGCTATAACAGAAATCCATGTTAGAATAATCAATAACGTTCTATTTTTAAGTTCGAATACAAAATACTGAATCATGTAAAAATGTGAGAATGACTGAAGGAAAATAGTTCAGCTGGTAGAATAGTGGTTTCCAAAACCAAAGGTCAAGGGTTCAACTCCCTTTTTTCCTGTTTTTCTTTCTGATAGATATTTTACGCAAAGATAATTGGTCACCTACAGACCTAAAGACTTGTTTTATTTTTGAAAAATCTCCGAAAAGCAATACTAATAGTAATGCGATTATAATTAATTGACCTAGACTTAAATTACTCATTAAGTTGTTTGAACGTAAAGTTTTTTATTTTTAAACGATATCTCTGAAGGCTTATAGTTCAGGGGTAGAACGTACCGCTCATAACGGTTTTGTCGTAGGTTCAAATCCTACTAAGCCTATATTAATATTATTCGAATGAAGTTTAACACCAAAAATTACAAGATTTTCAAAATCAGGCATCATTTTAAAAAAACCAAATTTTTCATCTTTTGCCACGGAACTAATTCAAACATTTCAGAATGGCTACAGGTTGAACAAGACTTAGTTCGTTCGCAGCTTAACTATTATCGATCCTATAATAGTTTGACAAAAAGCTCAATAGGTAAATCGATTTTCAAAAATTTAACAAAGTTAGCAAATGGACCACTTTTTCTCATAAGCATGTACAAAGAAAAGCGGATGAATCAAGCATTAACTAAAATAATCACTATTAACAGATTGCTGACGTCAATGTGTATTCGTATGAATGATAAAATTTATTCGGTTCCGCAACTAACAAACGTTACAACTCTAAACTATAGAACAAACATTGTTCTGTTTCGAAATTTACTTGACGGAATATTAAAAGCACCGTATAAAACATTTTCCGTTAAACAAAAAATAATTTCGAAATAATGTGATTTGAACACATGACTTCCTGTTCCCAAAACAGGCACGCTACCAGGCTGCGTTATATTTCGAAAGGTTGGTCTAAATCAATAATTTGAAGGGAGTAGGATTTGAACCTACGATGGGAACACCCAACAGATTTACAATCTGCCACTTTTAGCCACTCAGTCACCCCTTCTAAACATGCTTTTTATAGAATTTTTTTCTTTTTTAAAATCGCTTTATTTTCCTAGCTCTACAACCGTTATGGGGTTGCGTGTTATAACTTCGAATGGTTTTTATAAAAAATTTAGTTTTTAACATTTTTATGATAAAAGCTTCGTAATGTGATCTTGTATTTTTGAAATGAATCGCTAAAGGTTCGTCTTGCATGAATTTTGTTTTCAATAATACGCGTTTTAAGATATTAATCAATGCGACAGGTTGTTTTGTCTTCTGCTTACCTCTTAAGTTTACTTGACCAGAAGAGTTGAAAAGTTTCACGTTTCCCTTAATATCCGTAATACTAACTAACGTATTTGTACGTGTTAAGTTAACATGAATTATATATCTTACCAAATTCTGTTTATAAAAAGTAGTTGAAGATCTTTTATTCACATGATCCGTTAACGACGTTTTATTTCGACAAATTTGAGACACTTTAAAAGTTCGTAATAATTGAGCGATAAGCAAAGTTTTTAATCTCTTGGTAGCTTTTTTGTTTTTTATCTTACTTAAAACACAAAGTTTTTCAAACAATTTGCTCGTGTATCCTTCTTTTTCAACAACCATTTTATTAACGTTAACTTGAGAACTCGAGGTTTGCTCAGCAACAATTTTTTTAAGACTAGTATCTGATAAAATTTTTTGTAATAAAAACATAATTATTTATTTTTAAAATGAAATTTAAAAGAATTAATCCGACAACTCCGTCACAAAGAGGTTTAATACAAATTAAACAGAATTCTTTAGGAAAAAAGCCTTTTATCAAAACAAAGATTTACGGCTTAAAAAACTCATCGGGGCGAAATAATTCAGGAAAAA
>Ga0115006_10001012_pt1 | contig 16782 bp, 2 predicted proteins | sample ArcOceMetagenome_3_FD_88943 | JGI IMG/M metagenome (GOLD analysis project Ga0115006, IMG submission 88943) | Marine eukaryotic phytoplankton communities from Arctic Ocean - Arctic Ocean- Svalbard ARC20M Metagenome | ecosystem: Environmental > Aquatic > Marine > Oceanic | place: Arctic Ocean...
ATCAGCGGCGTCTGCCATCAGCTGTGCCGCAATGTCCTCGGTGCTCTGGGGGGCCTCAGCTTCAAAGGCCCTCTTGATCGGCTTCTCATGAGACACTTTGTCTCCGAGGCGAGGAATTGGCATCCGGCCGGTGTCGCGGAAGTCAGAGGAGGCAGAGGGTAGGCTACGCACACACGACTCCTTGCGAGTCGTGCCAATGGCCGTCGAGGGCACCGGCGGCAGGCGAGGCTGCGGCAGCCGCCCAGTGTCGCATACCTGCAAGCCATGCCTGGCGGCACTACCAAGGGCCGGCACACCTTCAAGATCGCGCTTCTGGCCGGGTGCCGACGTTGCGCGCATGCCATCGACGCCCGCCGCAGTCTGCATGGGGCGGCTGCCTGGACGACCCAGCATGACTGCAAGCGCACGGCCGATGCGTCCAGATGGCGTACCAACTCTCTCGTCGAGCTGACCCCCAGTGCCCGCCTCACTCACGCGGGATAGGCGTGCACGCTGCGCAGACTGCCCTCGCTGGAGCACAGGCGCATCTGTGGTGGGGTCGCGCTGCATTGGCGAAGAGCGACTGCCGTTGGGCGTGCCCTGACGGCAGCCCTGGCGGCTGCCTTGGCGGCTGCCCTGGCGGCTGCCCTGGCGGCTTGGCACACGAATTCCGCTCTTGATCTTCTCAAAGATCGAGTGTGGTGTCCGTTCGAAGAGAGGATTGTCCTCGAGCTCCGTTTGCCTCTTGCCAAAGCGTGAAGCTGCAGCTCGTGCCATCTGCCGAGTCGACTCACGCGACGAGGCCCGCGATGTCTGGCGCCGCCGCCACTGCTGCTCGATCATGATAGCTGATTTGCGACGGCGATGCTCGCTTGCCTCATACCTGATCTGAGACATGTTTTTGCGCACGCGATGACCTTTGTAGGAGCGCTGGATCCAGAGGGAAGCCTCGTTGAAGAGCGCACGGTCGTTCTCATTGATGTCCTGCAGCGCAAGCAGGCGTCGCGCTGATACTGTCTCACGCTCCTGGAGCAGTCGGCGTTTCTCTGCTGCCTCAGACGCCTCTCGAATACGCTTGAGCATCCAGCTGTCGTGGCTCTCGCCCAATCGGTGGCGGAAGTGCTGTGTTTTGATCTCCATCACCGCATGACTCCACTGCTTCAGCGCGACCTGGCAGTCAATCAGGCGTGCCGAGATCTGTAGCAGCGCTCGTCCTGCAACTTGCCGCTCCGTGTCACCAGTCTGCAGCTGTTTGTAGCTCATGAGCCGATGCTGTGTTCGGAATGCCTTGCCAAGCAGCCAGGCGGGAAGCCAGCACAGCACTGCCGCCCACACGCCGTATGCGACCACTTTCAGGCTCTCTGAGCTCATCGGATCAAAGGCATCATCGCCGCTAGCATCGCCCTCGATGAACTCGAAGAATTCAGCACTTGCGTTGCTCATGCTGACGTTGAGTGCAGTCACAATATGCAGGGTGGTGTTGAGAGGAACGCTCAGGTCCCCACTCATCATCCGACGGCTAAAGCCATCACTCTGATAGACCTGATGGTGCTGCTGCAGGCCAGTCTCAGTTGTGCTGTCGGCGCTGCCGCCGCCAGTGTTGTTGCCCATGCCAGGAAGCTGCTCCCACGGCACGAACTTGTAGAACACTGAGACTGCAAGCATCTGGATGACAATTGCAGACATCAGTACAGCCAGCATCGTGGCTACTGAGAGCGCTGAAAGCGGATCGACGCCCAGCTCGTCGGGCAGGATGTCAGAAAAGAGTCGCAGTAGAGTGTGCGTCCGACGGAAGCGCGCCCACGCACGCGCGCGCACGCTTTCTGTGAGGAAATCGACACGCTTCAGGTGAAGGCGCCACCAGAACTGGAAGTAGCGAGTGTGGCGCTTCTGCGCGGGGCGTGACCCACCGCAGCAGCATGTTGTGCAGCAGAGTAGCATCATCCACAATGCATTGAGGCCGCCAACAATGAGAAGCGAGACCCACGAGTCACTCAGGGAGCCCAACACGCCTGTGAGGGCATCGCCGCTGTCGAGATCAAGGTGATTCAGGTCCCGGAGAGGCGAGTCAAGTGGCAGGTCGTCCTCGAGTACCATTAGATCCATTGTTCCTGTGATGGCGCAGTCGCACTGCAGCGTGTCCGCATCGCTCATCAACACGTTGAGCCAGCAGCCGTTGCGCTTCCAAGCCGCTGCACGATCGTCGTACCAAACGCATTGGTGCAGTCGCTCGCAGCCGGTACCGCTCCACGGCTCGGGACACACGCACTTGCCCTGGACACACAATCCATTGACTGGCTGATGCAGATTCCGCACGCCGGTGCACTCGTTGTCGCTCGAGCACTGCCCGCTCGGAACATCCTCACGGGGCAGTGAGAAGGAGGTGACATATTGTGTCGGCTCAGGAGCCAGCATCTCTGCTGATTTTGACCGCTTGATCATTAGCGCGACCACTGCCGTCGCACGTGCTGGCGATGAGGAGTTTGGCATTGCAGCAGGTGGCATCTCCGGCGAGATCTCGTACACTGCAAGCGCCGCATCAAGTGCAACGTTCCCGTTCTGGATCGATTGCTCCTCTGACGTCGGTCCGACACTCGCTTCCGCCTCAGCCACCACTGCAGTCTCCTCTGCCTCAGACAGCTGCCTGCCGTGCTGACGGCTCCGTTTCTCCCTCAGCTGGCGCGCCTTGCGCTCCTTGCGCCTTGCTCGCCACCCCTTCTTCGCAGCAGCTGCGCTGCGGCGCTCCATCGATGCGGGCAGACCCAGTGCGCGTCGCTGCGCGTCCATCTGAGCTACACGTGTCACGAAGTCAGGCGCGAGCAGCACGCTCGGCGACGGATCGAAGTCAGGGATCGCAAGGCCACGCTGCAGCATGCTCGACGCAAGTGCGCGCTCGACGGCGAATGTGATCGCCCCCGCCGTCACTACCGCCGGCGCCTCCCCTAGCGAAAGATCCTCAAGCTTGAAGTCAACCAGCGTGCGAATAACGCGCTTAATCCGCTGCCCCAGAGCTGCAAACGAGCCAGCACCGTCGCCGCCACTGGCACCGGCGAGGAGCGCCGTAGCCGACTTCTCCGCCTCAGCGATCATGGCTACCTCCGTTGGGCGCGGCGGCGAGAACGGCGGGGGCGAGGGCGAGGTGGTAATTTCACAGCCTTGCAGTGCCAGCGCCGGCCAGGGCTCTGACAGCCCCGGCCGGAGGTAGGTGACTTGCGCGCAGATGCCCTTGGTGATGACCTCGGCCGAGAGCTCAGGTGACGGGTCGTGCCGCCAATCCATCACGAGAAGCGATAGGTGCATCGTCTCCCCCTCTCGCTCAACGCCAAGCGCCACGACGCGCTCGGGTGCAACAGCAAGCAGCGTAGCAATGGCTGCCGCAACCGCATCGCCCCATTCGCGAGCGTTGAACTCGCCAGCGCTCGTCTCTTCGAGCGTGGAGGCGACGTTCTCAGGAGCAAAAGTTAACAGCACACGCTCCTCATCTTGCGTCGGCGGGAATGCCGGCGACGGCGGCGGGAACTCGGGGGGTGGAGCAGGTGCCAACGTGAGCAGGGTGATCTGTGCGGCTCCGATCTCAGAAGAGAGTATCGTGACCCGCTCGAAATCGCCTAGACGGCCGATGAGCGCCATGACAGCCGCATATCCGGTGATCTCGGGTGCATCATAGACCCGTATCGTCACCACAAACGCGCAATCGGACTCACATGCTGGCCATGCCTCGGCTTCTGTCGAAGTCACATGCACGCGGACGTCACTTCCGAGCTCCAGCTGCGCCGCCATGGCGGAACCCAACTGAGACAGGAAAGAGCGGCGTGCAGTGGTGCCGTAGCGACCCGTGGTGCCGTAGTTGACTTCATAGCCCGGTCCTAGCGGACCGCCCGGTGGACGCCACCAGCGCATGCGCATTGCCACCTCCACAGATGGTGGTGTCGCTGTCGCCTCGAGTCCAAGGCTCGCCGGAGTCAACTCCGACCCGGCAACAGAGACGACGACGCCCGAGGTGACGGATGAGCACCAGGCTGCAAGGGCGCTTAGGCCTGCTTCGTCGGCGTCACTCCAGGCGGCACGGCGCACAAAAAGTGAGAGGTGAAGAAGTGTGGCCGCATGCTCCTGTGCCACGGCAGCCAGCGCCACGGCACTGCCCGCTGCGCCATCATCGGTGCTCAGGGCAGCATCAAGCTGGCCAAGCACTGAAGCCTCGAATGAGGCTCGCTCATCGGTCCCAGCCGCCCCCAGCAACTCGGACGGGACTGAACCGATCGTCAGGGCCGCGGCCACATGGAATGACGGCGCATTCGGCGGTGCGGCGGGAGGCTGCGGCGACTCTGCAACGGCAGTCAGGTACACGCTGAAGTTGGCACCGGCCACATTGAGAGCGAGTGGCTCTCGCAGCATAAGCACATCGCTATCGACCACTGACTCCAGGGCGAGGCTGTTGTTGGCTTGGGACCACGCGAGCTTCAGATGGAGGGAGTACGGCGACGCAGGGATATCAGGTACGCCAGCAGCAACCCTGGCCCTGCTGTCAGGATCGAGTTCGTCAACGCCGTCCTCTTCCTCAGCGGCCGCTGCTGTGTCTTCTCCGAGAACTGCTGCCTCGATCCAGACGCCGTCGGGCCCGAGAGCGAGCTGACTGCCCAGCTGCTGCCGCATCGCCACAAGCACGTCCTGGCGCGTTGCAGTCGCGTGGGCACCAAATGAGGGACCCGCACTGTATTCTTCCAGCACGAGCCTTGCATCGAAGTTGCGCATCGGATGGCCGAGCGCAAGGATGGGTTGCAGGCTGTGGGTGCCAACAGGAGAGCTCGCGATTGACGATAGCGTGCCCGCGCTTGCGCTGAGCCGCCACTGCGACAGCGCCGCTGCTGTGGCAACGGTCTCGAGTTGCTCGTCTTGCTCGAGTTCCCCATGTGGATGGTCAATAGTCACCCCCACTGTGCACAGAGTGCGGTCGCGCAATTGAGACAGCCCGAGCAAGTGCACTTCCGTCGATGAGACATTGATATCGACAGCGGAGCCAAAGCCACGCACAACGCGATCCTCGAACTGCTCACGCTCGGTGGTCCCCGGCATACCGATCAGCCCATAAGGTAGCCGCGCCATGCTGAGCAGCAGCTGGAAGCGTAAGGGCTCATGCCGAGGCAATGGTGGCGGCATCGGCGGCGAGGGCGGCGTGATGTCTTCCAGCTGTGACGTGAATAGCAACATGCCTTCCATTGCGGTGTTGGCACCGTACCAGAGCGTCTCGTTCTTGAGGTGGGCCACTGCCTCAATTGCACGTGGTTGCAAGCCCAGTGCGGCGAGCGAGCTGTCAACTACGCGCACAACCACGAGGAAAATGCGAGTTTGCAGCGAGGTGCGCTCCGGGTTGGGAAAGCTGGCGGCCATGAAGAGGATCCGATCGGCAGGGAGACGAAGTGCCTCCGCCAGGACGTGCCTCGTCGTCTCCAGCAACGAAATCCGTGCCGCGGACCCATCGACTTGAAGCTCCCGCGCCAGCGTCTCTTCGCTGCGCTCGTTTGGTTGCAGCCCGGTTGGGGAAAGCAGAGCGCGCCGCTGTGCCTCACTGGCGCGCTTCAGGTCAAAGCTGAGCTCGAGCTGTGCGTGCGCTGCCGGCTGCCGCAAAGGCTGAAGGCTTGTGGGTCCCACGCCAGCGCCCGCAATGGTGCGTAGCGCGCCGCCGACCGTCGCGATTGTCCAGTCGCTCATCCCGGCAGTGGCAGCGTCGCGTGCGCCGTCGCCAACGCCGCCCACCACCCGCACGACCATGAAGGTACGATGCGGTGGCTGTGCAATGCTCACCAGCTCAACGCTGTCCGATGACACGTTGATCGCGGCCGCCAGCTCACTGCAGACATGCGCTGTGAGACTCGCGCGCTGCTCCGAACCTGGCGCGCCGAGCTGCAGCGCCGAGAGCTGCGCCAGTTCCAGACGGAGCAGCTGCGAAGACATCAATGGTGGTGGTGATGGTGACGAGGGCGGCAGTGCCCGATCGGTGGGTGGGTGGATGGAAAGGCCGATCAGCGAGCCAACCATGCCCGGGATCTCGAGCCGTGCTGACTCAGCGGGCAGCAGCGGCGACAAAGAAGAGTTGGCACTGGCAGCTTCGTCGGCGGCGACCGTTGGCGCAGCTGCCAACAGCTGCTGCAGCTGCAGTGCGACATCAGCCGGCGTTGGCTCGACTCCAACCGTTGAGGCCGGCGTGGCGAGAACGTGAAGCCGTAGCTGGACGAGCAGCTGTGTGCCTTGGACGATGCCGAGCACGAAGAGGCGGCGAGGTGCCAGACGCTCCGCCTCGATGCCGAGCAGTGTTGCCAAGCCCTCCCGGACGCGCGTGAGCAGCGTGATGCGACGGGCGGGCTTCAAGTCGCCCGTGGCCGCGTCATCATAGGTGACCTGCAGCTCGAGCTCGGTTGGAGGCGGGATAGACGCAGCATCTAGGTCGATCAGCGAGTCGACGCCCACCCCCGCACCGCCAATGGAAATCAGTCGGCCTGAAGTGGTACGCTGCTGCCAGCCCGAGAGGCACGCTGCCGCCGACACGGGCGTCGAGAGCGTCTCAAAGGTCGGCACCTCGATGACAAAGGTGGTATGTGTCGTAGATTGAGTCGGCTGTTGAACACGCATGCGCGCGCTGCGCGCGCCGCAAGCAGCCGCCACAGCGTCGGCAACGCCGCCAAGCACCATATCACGCTCGGTCGAGCTCGCTGCACCCAGCTGCGCGTCGCCCATGCGCTCGGTGCTTAGACGCAGCAGCACGTTGTCTATAAGCGGCGGCGGCGGTGGCAGTTGTGTCGACGGTGCATTCACGTGCAAGGCCAGCCGCGATCGCATCACCGATACACCGCCAAGATCCATGGGCCGGTCCATGCGCGCGCGCGCCATGATTCGATCCAAATTCTCCACAGCCTCCAGTGCAGGACGAGACAGATGAGCCAGAGACATTGGGTCGTCGTACACCGACAGAGTAAAGAACCCGTATGCACCAGCTTGCGCCCCCACCCTTTCATCCTCCTGAAAGTACTCCACCACACTGGAAAGCATCACACGAGACGGCGCAATGCCAAGGGCGGCGGCAAGCCCAAGTTGTAGACGTCGTAGGAAGTCGTGTCGTTGCTCGCTGCTCACGGGCCCAAGGATAGTGAAGGACTCGTTGCAATCGAGGGTGCCAACGGGCTCGGCATGGTAGATGCTTGTGAGCGAGTTGGTGTTCACAGGCTGCCACATGACCTTTTGCGTGTATCCAGAGGCCACTGCCAGGCTCCACCTCGCCAATGCCTCAAATGAGAGCCCGTAGCCGGTCGTGGTGTTGAGAGCAAGCTCAATGGCAAACGACGTGCGATAAGGGCGCTGTGCGACGTCGATGATTTGCATTTGGGCTGATGGCACCCCCAGCGCCACGGCCAAGTCGGCACAAAGTGCGGTGCGGGCCGACGGGTCAACCAGCATGTCCTCGTGAACGTGCGGCAGCGTCAGGTGCAAGGTGGCAGCCTCAGTGCGCTCCTTAGGTGCAGCACTTGCGACGGCTGAGCTCAGGTAAGCGGTCGCGAACGGCGATTGGTGCTGACTTGTTTTGAGTGCGACGTCTTCCGTCACCAGCACGAGCCCATCCGGCTGCACCTGGATGCCACCGAGACTGAGTTGCCCGGCTTGTATGGTTCCATTGAGCGATGCCACAGCACTGTCGAGGCGCCAGCCGCCAATGAGAGGCGGGCTCTCGGGGGCGCGCAGCGTCAGTGTTGTGCGGTTGGGGTCATGCGCTTGCATATGGATGATGTCGATCAGCCTGACACTCAGGCCGAGAGCACGTGCCAGCTCTCGCTGCACGATCACAACCTTCTGAACAAGAGCCCCCTCTGCCTCACTTTCGCTGGGTACAGGACGGCTGCCATCTTCCTCCATGCCGTCACTGCCGTCCAGCAGATTGTCCAAGTGGAGCATCATGTATGCATACGCTGGGTGTGGGCCCAGCGGCTGAAGCGCATCGATACTCACTAAGGCACCCGCAACGTGAGAGGCCATGCCAGCCTCCACACTGAGCCGCCACATGCTCCACGCGGTCGGCTCGACCTGCCCGTTGGCATTACTCGTCTGATCCAGGATGCGCAACGAGAACAGCGTGCCTTTACGGGTCTGAGTCGCGTCACTCAGCAGCACGCGCTCGGCAGGAAGTTGCACTGCGGCAGCTACGTCAGCAGCAACACGCTGCTCCAGCACGCGACGCGCTTCAGACGTCTGCGACCCGACGATATCATCTGGCAGCCTGCCACTGACGAGCCGGAAGTCGACCCAGTGCTCGGTCTTGTCGGTAAGCTGATCGGGTGCCGCGAGTGTGAGCGGTGATGCCGCATCAGCGGGGACTTCAAGCAGGTCAACTCCCGTGCAAAAGACGGTGGAGACAACAATGACCTGCTCGGCCTGCACGTGCTGCTGAAAGTCGTGGGAAAGCTTGTTGGCAACCGATAGCACAGAGAGATCGGGTCTGTCAAAGAGGCGCACACGCAGCACTACGTCGCCTTGTACCACCTCGCTGTCGATAGCTGAGACCATTATCAGCCGGTCGAGGCTGATCTTCATGGCGTCCGCAACGATGCCAAGGTAGTCTTGCAGCAGCTGCCGCCGCACAGCCTCCTCGCTCGGCGGACGCGGCGGCGGTGGTGGTGCGCTCGGCGGAGGTGGCGGCTGGCACGGCGGAGGCGCTGCTGGCGATGGTGGCGGCGGTGAAGGCATTGGCGGTGATGGCGGTGCGTGAGGTGGCAGTGGTGGTGCAGATGGCGGCAGGCTTGGCGACGGTGGCAGATACGGTGGTGCGGGTGGCATCGGAGGCATCGGTGGTGCGTACGGTGGTGCCGGAGGAGGCGATGGAGGAGGGGGCTGCGCCGGCGATGGAGGCGAGCTGGGCGGATTGCCCGGGCTCGGAGGGATCGGGGGCAGTGGCGGTGGTGACGGCGAGAACGACGGGGGCGGAGAGGGCGGGGGCGGTGGTGGTTCTGGCGGAGGCGGAACCGGCGGCGGCGGCAGTGGTGGCGGCGGCGATGGAGGTGGCGTGGCCGGCGGTGGCGGCGACGGAGGTGGTGGCGTCGGAGGGGGTGATGGCGGCATCGGTGGTAGCGGTGGCACGGCTGGGGGACCACCCGGTGGCGGCGTTGGAGGCTTGCCAGGTGGAGCTCCAGGCGCTGGTGGGGGCGGTGGTGGCGGCGGCGGCGACGGCGGCGGTGGCGGCGGAGGGAAAGGCTTCTCGCCCTCCTCACAGACTGCCATGAATGCATTGATTGCGACGCATTTGCTGCCATCCTCGCAGCAAGTCGGCCCAGTGTGGGCGGCACCACCGCACGGCTGGTACAGCTTGGCGCAAACTGGCGGAGGAAACGGCGGCGGAATGTTCGGGGGTAGCGCTGGTGGCGGGCGTGGAGGGCAGGGGGGACTGGGAGGCGAAGGGGTCATCGGCGGTGGCGGCAGGCCAGGTGGTACGTTTGGTGGTGGCGGTGAGAGTGTTGCGCTGATGAAGAGGCGCATGTCAAGTGCTGGGACCATTGCTGGCGCAATCTGCTGTAGGCTGGTGAGGTAGACACGGCTACCCGCAAGCGTCGTCACCAGCCCGGAGACCACTGAGAGCGACCATGCGCTCATGGCCTGCGTTGCATCGAGCTCATTCGCACCCTCACCGCCAGCCGCGTCGAAGACGCGCAGCGCCACAAGCGTGTCCGTCGTACGAATCGAGAGAGAGTCAATGTCAACACGCCAAGCCGAGATCCCGATGGCATCGGCCATCTCGCGCGCCAGACGTGATACATACTGCTCACGCTCGAGAGAACCAGGGCGGCCGACAACCAGATTTGAGAGGCGGTCGAGACTCAGCCAAAGTCGAACGTAGCCACCGAGGGGTGGTGGCGATGGCGGCGGCGGCGCGCGCTGCTTACCAATCGCACGGGCACCACCGACGTCGAGAGTGCAGCCGCCAAACAGCATTGTCTGTGCACCCTCAACGGACAGCTGCTGTGAGGTGGCGGCGAGCTCCTCTGCCGCCATGAGCGCGCTCTGTTCGACGTCGACGCCGAAGTCTGCGGCGTCAACAATGCTCAGCTTCAGCTGCACCTGCGTTCCGTCCTCGAGGAACTTCTGCACCATGAGCCTCTCGCGTGAGACGCGCAGAGAGCGCGCAAGATCGTCGCGCATTGACACGAGGAAGGCGTAGCGGCTCTGCTCTCCAGGTTTCCCCGTCTGAATCGTGCTTGGGTCGCACGTCAGCTGCACACTGAGCTGAGCCGCGCGCTGCACGCCATCGACGACCTCAAGGCTCTCAGCCCCCACGGCACCGCCTGCAACGGTACTGACGAGCCCGGCGGCCGAGTTGAGATTCCAAACGCCGAGGAGCGCGGAGGCAGGTGTCTGCTCCTCCTCGGCCTCGCCGTCGACGTCCAGCGTAGCGGGCTCGCTGCTGCCATCGAGCACCAGCAGAGATAGGAGCAGGTGGCCAGTTGGCATCCGGGAGAGACCGGTAATGCGCAGCCGTTCCCTGTCACCCAGCCTCAACGCAGCCGACAACTCGGAGCGGGCGGCATGGAGCCATACTGCGCGCGCTTCGGAGCCTGCCCAACCAAGGACGCTGTCTGGCACCGTGCCCAGCGTCAGCTGGAACCGGGCATAGTACGCGAGCGGCGGAGGTGGCAGCGCCGGCGGAAGCGCCTCCACCGGAACGTCAAGCTCACTGTCAGACGTGGGCTCACCCTCGAGGTCCAATGCGGAGAAGAGAATGAGGGGCCCAATGCGCCATCCAGCCACTCCCGCCGCCGCTAGCGCGTCATGCACGACGCCAATCGCGTCGGTGGCGCTTGCCTCGACGCCACGCAGCGATCCGGGAGAGTCAACCACGCGCAAGGCCATCACGCACCCACCCGCACCGGCCTTGCTACTGTCCTTGCGCAGCATCACACGCTCTGCGCCAATCCTCGCGAAGCCAGCAAGCCAGTCGCGCAAAGACAGGAGGTCCCGTAGCGTGAGCTGCGATGGCTGCACACACATCAGCACCTCTGCGTGCGAGCTGAAGCCAAGCAGCTCGATCGGCTGCAGCGAGTCTTCGTCAACTGTGCTGCCCGCCACCGTCGTCACCCAGCCCGCACGAATCGCAGCGCTCCAAGCACTCAGCGCCTGTGCCGATGGCAGCTCGATCCTCAAGGGCCCTCCGTGGCCTGCGTCAAAGACGTTGGCGCCGAGACTGGAGTCGACGCCGGTCTGCACGTCGATCAAGTGCAGCGCCACCAAAACATGAGGAGGAGCCGTTTCGGTGCCAGCGAGGGCGGTCGTGGACACTACGTGCAGTCTCGTCTCAGATATGGCAAGTGCCGCAGCGACCTGGCTGACCACGTCGCTGTGCAGCTGGCTGCGCTCGGCCGAGCCGGCTTCGCCAAGGCTGGAGCCGTCCAGATTGTCCAGGCGCAGCACGAGCTCAAGGGCGCCGAGCATCGGCGGCGGCGGCGGCGATGACGGTGGCGTGGGCGGCGTCACATCGTCAAGCGCGTCGAGGGTCACCCACGCGCCGCCCACGCGGAGCACGTTGCCAAGCTCGAGCCACGCTCGCAGACCCATTAGCGCCTGCGCTCCTGCCGGCTCAGTAGCTGACGTCGCTGGCGTATCGACGATAGTAAGGCTGGTGGCAAGCGTCGCGCCGTCGGTCTGCACGGCCGAGTGGAAGTGGATGCGATTTTCGCTGAGGCTGAGGCCAGAGGCAGCGTCCCTCTGCACCGCGAGTAGGAAGTCGTCGCGCTGGCGAGACGCGTACTCGCCGAAGAGTGCGACGCCAAGGTCACCTAGCCTCATCACGACGCGTGTCTTGGCATTGTTGGCGCCGACGTCCTGCAGGCTGTCCGCACCAACCGGCTGACCGAGCAGATTGCCGGAGAGTACTCCCGAGGCTGCCATCCGACTCCAAGCCGCTACCACGTCGAAGCACGAGATCTCGTCCGAGGTCAGCCCACCTTGCTGTCGGTCGGTCAGGCGGATCGTCGCAGTGGTAGCGGCGGCGATGGCAGCATCGGCCGGCTGCTGCGCCACCTCGAGCACTGACAGACGATCCTCATACACGCCGAGCAGCCGTGCTAGCTCCACCACGAGCATGCCCGTGAACGTGCGCCGCGATGACGTGCCATTGCTGCCAACCAGGCTATCGTCGAGCCTCGGCAGAGAGAGCTTCAGCAGCACGTAGCTGGTGAGCGCAGCGGGCGGCGGTGCTGGTGGGTCGGGCGGCGGAGGCTTCGGTGCCTCACCGGGCAGGAAGGGTGGCAGGCCAGGTGGCGATGGGGCGAATGGTGGCGACGGCGGTGGATTTGGTGGTGGTGGGAAGAGAACCTCTGTGATTTCGATCAGATTGGACAGCGACGAGATGATGGCGTCTTCGATGCCCGCTCCACCATCTGCGCCCCCATCGAGCCCATTCGCGAGCTTGTCCAGCACGCCAACAGTATCAGAGGCGGCGCCACCCGTGATCTCATATGGTGCGGCGGTAACGTGGCTGAGCACGGAGCAGCTCTTCAGCTTCGAATCGGGCGCTGCAATGTCGACCGGCTCGTTTGCCTTCATGAGAGACACCATCTGGCCTCGCGCCTCGACCTGATCGGGGTCGGGCGGCGGCGCCTCCACCGGCGGTGCCGGTGGTGGCGCCGACAGCACCGGCACGTTGCTCTCGTTCGAGTCAAGCGAGAAGTTGGCAATGCCCCCGTTTTGAAGCCTGCGGCGACGCGCCATCCGGCTGCGCCGCCGCGTTGGTGGCTGAGCGAGCGTTGCCACCATCGCACTGACTGCCTGCACAGCCTGAACACCGTCCCCAGTCTTGGCAGCATTCTCGCTCTCAGTCTCCAGGATCGACTTGGCGCGCGCACCCTTGCTCTGCTCCGATAGCACGCGTCGCGACGAATCAGACGACACGGCCCCCGGCTCCTCGACCAAGAGGACCGTGAACGCCTCGCCCTTGGCGCCGTAAGCGTCGGTGGCAGCGCCCATGAGTTCGAGCACGCCGGGGGGTAGCAGCCGTTCTTCCTTGAGCGGGGCTGAAGATGCCTCGCCCACCGGTTCCCACGCCGTGAGAGGCTCGTCGCCTGGGCCGAGCTCGCGTGTTTCAAAGGTGTACACGAGAGGCAGGTCCTCGTCGAACCAGCCGCGCTGCTCCCATGTGAATGTGGTCTCCAGCTGCACACCTGACGCCGGTGTGCACGCCACCTCGCCTCCTGATGGTGGAGAGTTGATACTCACGACAATCTGAGCGCGCCCTGCCTCTCCAGTCGTACCGTCGGCAGCACTCTCACGAACCGACAGCTCAAACGTGTAGGTGGCAGCCGGCCTGAAGCCGACGCCGCTCGTCACGATGAAGGGCGTGCCCGGCTCACTGAGAAGCTCAAGACCGCTCATGCCCTCGCCCAGCGTGCCGCTCATCTCCTCCCACCCGTATAGCGGGCTTGAGCACGTGCGAGTGCCGCCACCGCACTGCGCCGTTCCCTCAAGGGCCAGCTTCTGGCCCAGATTGAGCTTCATCTCACCCACCTCGCCCGCCTTCGTCTCGACGAGCACGCTGGGTGGCGATCCAAAGACCACCTCGACATCAGCAACAGCGGGGGCGGTGCGCTCACCACTGCCAGTCACCATGACGTGGAAGCGAAGCAGCTGTCCAGGTGCTAGTAGCCCAGCTGCAATGACAAGCACCCCCGCCGCCGCAGTCTCCGATTCGAGCGAGAGCGGCTGGCCTGCTGCATTAACGCACTCTGCGCCGAGTGACGAGCGTGAACGCACCAGAGCGAGACTGCGCGAGCGGCGTGTGCTCTGCAGTCTCCGCCGCGCCGCGTCGCCGTCGTCCATCGAGCACGACCACGCGTACAGCAGCTCCGAAGCCGAGGGGTCATCGGGATCTTGCGAGAATGCATCGGCGTCTAGAGTCAACGCCTCGTGTGCGCCATGAGTGCGGTACGCGGGGCCGATACTCGAGACGAGGGGTGAGCGATCCACGTTCACAAACACCGTTGCCGAGCCGCCATTGACCTGCTGCGCCTCGGTTTTCCCCAGCGAAATTCCGTCGACTCTGACCGTGTACACGGTGTTTGGGCGCAGCGTGTCCTTCGGGAGGATCAGCTTCTTACGATAAACCTCGTTATCATATATGACTGGGTTGTCGAGGCCGCCGCCGGATAGCTCCCACAGGTATGAGACCGTGAGATCCTCTGCCTCGAGGTCAACGCAGTCGAGGTTTGGCAGCGCGGCCATCGCCGTGAGCTCAAGTTTTGAACCGCGAAGTGTTGTCACCTGCTCGGTGCCGTCCATGTAGATGGAGAGGCCTGGTTTGCCGCTCTTCTCAACGGTGAGCGTCGCAGCGGTGGAGACGCCACCCATTTGATTCGTGACGGTCAGGCTGATCGTGGATGTGCTACCGACAGCAAGCATCTCCGCCGGGACAATCACGACCTTCTTGTCAGGGCCAGAGTGCTGCGCGAGGAAGCTGTGCAGCGCGGTGGTGTTGCCCGCCGCGTCAGCGTACTCATACAAGCACGGGTAGATGCCGCAGCCCGTGGAGAGCTCGCCGCGGAGTACCATGTCGTCGCAGACCGAGAGCAAGCGCGAGTTGGTCTGCAGCACCGCTGTTGGCACTTCCGGGACGTCAGGCAGCTGCACACCCAGCGAGCAATCAGCGCACGTGGAGACTTGGCCACCGTCGTAGCAGCCGCCCGCGCGCACGATACCTGGTCCCGGTCCAGCGGATAAGCCGATGGTTTCGGGCTTAATGGTAATGTTCACACCCGCGCGCAGCGCCGTGTTTGCGGTGAGCGATATCTGCAGCCTATCTTCCGGCGCCTCGGCAGTCGGCTCGACAAAACGGCAGCAAACGGGTCCACCACATGCCTGCGTGTTGGTCTCTGAGCCCTGCAGCACTTTGACCGTCTCGACTGAGAGTACGTTCGAGCACGGCTCGCTCGCAAAACCCAGCCCAGCATAGTCGACTGGGCGCGCATCGAAGCTCAGGAACAGGAGTGAGCCCGTCGGGTTGTACTGGGCGCGAATGCACTGAACGGGTGCGTCCTCGGGGAATGGTGGCGGTGGCGAGGGCGACGGTGGCGGCGGCAATGCCGGAGGTGGCGACGGCAGCGGCGGTGACGGCGGGGGTGCCGGCGGGGGCGACGGAGGAGGGGGCGCGGGGGGTGGTCCGGGCGGCGGAGATGGTGGGGGTGAGGGCGGTGGAGGGGAGCTTGGAGGCGACGGAGGGGGTGGCGACGGTGGCGGCTGTGGTGGCAGAGGCGGCGGAGGCGAGGGCGGCGAAAAGGGAGGCAGACCAGGCGGGGGCCTGGGTGGGGAGGGCGATGGAGGTGAAGGCGGGGCACCAGGGGGCGGTGGCGGCGGTGGTGAGAGCGGCGGAGCACCCGGCGGAGAGCCAGGGGGCGAAGGGAGGAACGGGGGCGGTGGGCTGAAGCCCCCTGGTGGAACAGGGGGTAGCGGGCTGGGAGGAGGTGCTGGTGGAGGAATGTGCGGCGGTGGCGCTGGAGGAGGTGGGATTGGCGGCGTCGGTGGAGGCAAGTCAGGCGGCGACGCAGGTGGTGGAATGCTTGGCGGCGGTGTTGCCGGGGGTGGCGGCGAGGGTAATGAGGGCGGAGGCGGGGGCGACGATGGTTGAGGCACCATGGGTGGTGCAGGCGGCGACGGCGGCGGTACCAAGAACATCTTAGTGATCACTGACCACTGCACATTGACGATGAGATCCGTGTTGTCCATGAGCAGCTGTTCGTATTCCTCTTCGCTGAGGGCGCGTGCGCCGTCGACGATGGTCTGCGCCACATCCGCATCGTATGCGCCCAATTCAAACGACAACAAGAAGCTTGGCCCGATCTGGCGCACGCTGAGCCATATTAGATCGGGAGTGACGACCAAACTGGCACCGGCGCTCGCGCGCCAGACGTCCTGCACGTCGTCCGTGACCAACGAGGCGAGCGCGCGTCGGTGCTCAGCAGCTGCATTGTCACTGCCTCCGACTTCTGCCGTTGTCTCGGCCTGCTCGATCCGCTGCTGCAGCTCAGCTATGCCTTCCTCGGTCGTCGGTCTGGCAATCGCAGCGACCGGCTTCGAGGCACCGTGAATCAGCGCACGATTCACGCCATCCTTGGCCAGGCCCCTTCGGGCGCGAGCTTCGGTGGCTTGCTCCACGTCGATCGCGAGCATGATGCTCGTCCTCAGGATGGGAGGCGGCGGCGAGGGGGGCGTCGACGGCGGCGCGGGTGGAGGTGGTGAACCAGGGGGCATTCCTGGCGGTGGACATGGCGGGTATCCGGGAGGCTTTGGCGGTGTGGCGGGTGGTGGCCCCGGGGGAGGTGGGCTTGGCGGGGGAGAGGGCTCATAGCATGGCGGGGGCGATGGAGGTGGTGGCGAGGGCGGTGGCTGTGGTGGAGGGGATGGTGGCGGCGACGGAGGCGGCGACGGAGGCGGCCCTGGTGGGGGTCCCGGCGGTGGCGATGGTGGAGGTGACGGTGGTGGCGGCGACGGTGGCGGTGGCGAGGGCGGCGGCGGCGAGGGCGGCGGCGGTGATGGTGGTGGTGAGGGCGGTGGTGGCGACGGTGGTGGAGACGGCGGCGGTGGTGACGGTGGCGGCGGCGAGGGCGGTGGTGGCGAGGGCGGTGGTGGCGAGGGCGGCGGTGGAGAAGGCGGTGGCGGTGATGGAGGTGGCGACGGAGGCGGAGGCGACGGCGGCGGCGGCGAGGGCGGTGGCGGCGAGGGCGGAGGCGGCGAGGGCGGCGGCGGCGAGGGCGGCGGAGGTGAGGGGGGCGGTGGCGAGGGCGG
>Ga0115006_10001015_pt1 | contig 16762 bp, 10 predicted proteins | sample ArcOceMetagenome_3_FD_88943 | JGI IMG/M metagenome (GOLD analysis project Ga0115006, IMG submission 88943) | Marine eukaryotic phytoplankton communities from Arctic Ocean - Arctic Ocean- Svalbard ARC20M Metagenome | ecosystem: Environmental > Aquatic > Marine > Oceanic | place: Arctic Ocean...
CGCCCGCGTCGAAGTCACCGCGGCCACCAATACCTGGTAAGCCATTCACTTCATATATTTTAATACCATCGATGTTCTCCATAGGTCTAACGGCCTCACGGATAATAGAGTCTAGGTTTTCTGCAATGCGCATTTTCAAATCACTTTGGCGACTCGCGTCACTGCGTTGATTTTCAGCATCGTTTAGTAGTAATTTGCCGGCAGCATCTACTTCATAGCGCAACTGGGTTGCCAAAGATGTGAATTTTTCTGCCTGCTCTCGTTCTTGTGAGGCTTCTTTCTCTGCTTTAGCAACGGTGGTGATGTGAATAGCTTCACTCTCTCCTTCTTGTTGGGCCCGGATAAGATGCAAGGTCTTTTTCCGTTGCGCAATTTCAATTTCTCGCGCTGAACCTACTTGCTCTGATGCCATTTCTGTTTGCGCTCTCGCTTGTTCTTTAACTTCATTAGCCTTTAACACCAGTACGAGTTTTTCAGTCACTGCTAGGTCGCGATCATGCTCTTCCATCTGCAGCGCTTTACGCTTTTCAATTTCGCGGGTCTGAGTCTTTTCCTCATTTTCAATACGGCTAGTCTCGATACTGCGCTGTTGTTCAATTTTTAGTTTTTTCACACTCTCTTGCGCTTTAAGCTGCGCTTGTTCTGATTCGCGATAACGTTCAGATTCCTCTTTCATAACGTCAGCTTTCTGCTGCGCTCGACGTTTAGCAATCTGTTCCTCTTGATCCAAACGAGCAAATTCATTTTCTCGGTCTATTTCTAAACTGCGGATATCCGTTTCCAAGTTCTTTTGCTTAATTTCAATTTCTGTTTGACGTTCAATTTCATTACGCAACTTCTTGCGTTCTTCCACCTGCATGGTCAACTCATGCTCTCGTAATGAACGTTCCACTTCGATGGTATCTTGTTGAGAAATACGCGCTTTCTCTATTTCTTCATGGGACTTAATGCGTGAGGCTTCTGCTAATTGTTCTTGCGTCGCCTGTTCCGTAGCAATTTCTGTTTGCTCTTTCGATTTTTGCTTAGCAATTTCACGTTCCTGTTTTAATCGAGCAAACTCTCGCTGTTTATCAATTTCAAGCGCCTTTTGCTCAGTTTCTAAGTTCTTACTGCGAATCTTAATGGTTGTATCTTGCTCAATATCGTTGCGTTTCTTTTTACGAGTTTCTATTTGCTCTGTTAACTGAGTTAGACCCTCAGCATCAAACACATTAGAAGGGTTAAAAACATCTAAACTGGCTTGGTCAAGACTAGTTAGGGACACGGCTTCAAGTACCAAACCGGTCTCACTCAACGACTCTGCCACTAACACTTTTACTGACTTAATATAGTCACCACGATTTTCCTGCATTTCTTCCATAGTCATCTTCGCTGCAACAATACCCAACGCATCCACAAATCGACCTTGAACTAACTCTCGGAGGCTATCTGGCTCAAGCGTTCTTTGACCCAACGAACCTGCAGCGATAGACACAGAAGCGGCCGTGGGACTCACGCGCACATAAAACTCTGCCACTATTTCAACACGCATTCGATTTTGTGTAATAAAGGATTTATCACCACCACGTTTCACCTCTATGCGCAGAGTGCGCATACCCACTGTAGTAATGTTGTGGATAATAGGTAATACAAAAGCACCCCCATTAAGCACTACTTTCTCACCTCCTAGGCCAGTCCTCACAAAGGAAACTTCTTTTGACGAGCGTCGGTAAAGCCAATGCAACAGATAAACTGCAATGGCAATGGCTAATGCTGTGAGTATGATGACTGCAATAATATCTGCACCGGTCATTTTTTATTCTCCTTATTACGCTAGAAATAGTTAAAGTTTGTTCGAATTCGGACTTTTTTGTTCGGCACCAACTGCGGCTAAATAAACAACAAATCCAAAAATAATTTTGTTTAAAAAGTCACTCAAGTTATAAATAATATTTAGACTATTAACATCCACTCCACCGCCTAAATGTTCAATAAAGTATCCCAGTGGATAAATAGCCCAGCCGATAGTGACAATCAGACGCAGCCCATTAAACGCAAAATGCACAGCTTGATCATCACATGCTGCGTTAGCTTTGCCGGCTTCACCCATATAGAGCTCACCCAAAATATATAACCAACCAACAATGCCAATAATAAATCCTAAGGCCTGACTCATATATCCAGCTGCACCCAAGAACTCGCCAACCACCATGACTAAAGAACCAATGAGTAGACGCCAAAAAAGAGCAGAGGAGACTTTTGTAGTGGCACTAAGAATCAAATAAAACAACACTAATTGGATACTGTGAGTAAGCACCCAATCTACATAACGTAAAATGATAGGGGCGGTGCCTGTGTTGACCCACATAGTCTTTGCATAGTGATAAAACACTGCAGAAATAAGCAACATGACGCCCACTAGTGCAATACTTGGCTGCCAATGACGTTGCATGCGATTTTTTTCTAAAAAGAAAAATCCTGCCGCACCTATCATCGCCATAGATAGAAGCCAAAATGTGCCCCCTACAACGTCTGTCGGTAATAGTATGTTATTCATTGAAACCCTCTACATTTAGTCATTATTATTAGTTGTTGTGATCAGTTTATTGAATAAAACTGATGCTCCATTACAAAGTAAGTTTTGCTTATATTTGAGTTCTAATGTGTGGTGATCGAGCATATAGCGCCACCATAGGCAAAATTAACAATCCAAAAACAAACTGTTGGCCTTCATAACTCAAACCTATCCCCACTAAAAAGGACGTAAGCACCTGCAATACCAAGACACCAATCACCGTAAACCCATAACCACCCCAGCCACCCAGTAAGGAAGTCCCACCCACAACCACTGCTGCTAGGGTCATAAATAAATATTGATCACCCACTCCAATAAAACCACCACCACTCCAGCCCAATAGCAAAGATCCCGTGAGGGCTGAGAACAGACCACTTATGGTATACACACCGATCCAGTATGCCCGCTCTGAAATCAATAACCGAGCCGAAGCAGTTCTTCCACCACCTAATGCATATAGGCTGCGACCCCAAGTGGTATGGCGCAATCCCAGAGTTAATCCAAAGGCGAGTAGAATCCAAATGAGAATGACAGGCGGGATTTGAATGCCTGCAATACTGCCATTAGTGGCAGCTATATTTGACAACCATTGAGGCACTACACCAAACACGTTGCCGCCAAATGAAGAGCCTATGGTGGTGAGAATTTGTGTACCGCCAGAGACTGCAAAGCCGACACCAAGAGTCAATATCAATGCTTGGCCCTGAAGACGAAAGCTAAGTACACCATTGACAAAACCTATGGCTGCGCCGACTAATAAAATAGTAATAATACAAATCCAGGGGGGTAGCCCTAAATTGAATAAGTACATTAATCCAATATTGGACGAACCAATCACAAACGGAATCGATAGATCTAAGCCTCCCAAAAGGGCGACTAAAGTTTGACCAATACAAGCCAAGCCTAAAAAGGCAGCAAAGAGCAGCATAGATTTTAAATTTAGGGTAGATAAGAAACCATCCACAACCAAGGTGCCTATAATAAAAAGACCAATTAAGACCGTGGTGCCCATTAGACCACTCTTATTATTCTTCACATTTTTATTAATCAGAACTGTAATCGCTAGCAGCAATAGTAGGATGACAACTGCTAAAATATTGCGCCATTGTAAAAAACCATCAACCGCAAAGGCGACTGCCATAAATACAACAATCATTAAGCCAACACTAATGAGTAAAGACTTATTATGCTTAATGAGAGAACCAAAATAACTACTGCCCTCTTGCTGGTTATCAACCTCAATGGGTTGAGCAGTTTCTGAAGGGAATTCGTTGGCTAAAGAGCTATTCTCTGACGCAGTATACGATGCGGGTTGCCATGTCCAGCGCACTGTAAGGTGATGCCAGCCCCATAGAATTACCGCAAAGATGGCGATTGTGTAGAGCATCACATCTTGCGTGGGCATGTCTTCGAGTGCACCCATAACCGCACTGATAGCAGCGACTGTGGCTGCCAAGAAAAAACCTAGCCACTTTAATAATAGAAACGCCGATCTATGCATAATTTTGACTCTCTAACTTTACTGGCATTTTCATGGTTTATCATTGCCCCACTGCCGGATCGCATCATCTTTATGCTCACCAATAATGTAAGTTGATATGATGTGCATGACGTTTGGTGCTGAAAGAATCCCGATACCAATTACTAGACAAATTTTCCAGAGGTCTACTCCACTGGAGTAAAATAATGCGCCCCACAAAAGAGCACCCCAAGCAGGCACATACCAGTACCGCCAAAAACGTTTGAAGCTGACGCCACCCATGGCTAGGCGCATGATAATGTGGGTCAATACAATAATAATTGCGCCGTAGGCATATTGTGCGTAGACCGCAACTGGTGAGCTTACTTCCATGACTCGAGTGGGCTGTGCATAATCAATTTTAGGGGTAGCTATGGAGTCCGCTAGAGTGCCCAGTATCGGTGCGCCATAGGTCCCCAGATTATAATTAGACCCAGTTTGTGACGCTGCGAAAAAGTAGACTGCAATTAATGCCAAAATCGCGCACAGGCCAATAAACAAATTAGTGACGTTGGCAACCTTGGTTTGCACCATCGGTGCCGTGATAACAAACAACATAGCAGCGAGTATCAGCACGCCATAGGTCTCTCCTGGCATAGTCGAGCGTAAGTAGCCTGCGTCGGAAGACTGGGCAAAAAGTACCGCAATACCGACTATGACGAGTACACACCAAAATAAAATCATGCCGACACGCTTGGTGCGCATCGCCACGTGAGGCATGGCCAAAAGAATAACTAAAGAGGCCAGCAAAATGGCTGCTGCTAGCGCTAATAAAGTCATACTTCCCATTACGATGGTGGTGAAACCAGATAATGTTGAGCCCTGAGAAATAGGTTCTAAGGCAAAAAAATGTGTCGCACTAACATCTGTATTAATAACAAGCTTGGCCTGCAACGTGATGTCAGCAACCACTTGATCTGGTCCCATGTCAGGGGCAAAAATTAGGCCCAAGACAACAACCACGAGCAGCACTGCCAGAGCCGTCATGGAAGGGCTATTTTTACTAAATAGCAATCGAACAATATAAGAGGTGACCGCAAGCCCCAAAATAATAAACATAAAGTACGTACCACCAGAATAGCCTGTGCCATCATCAACATCGGTGGACGAACTGGCAAAAGTAAATCTGGGTTTAGGATTAAGCGGATCCACAAATTGGTCCAATGTAATATGCACTACTACGGCTAAGGCCAAGGTTGCACAGATGACAAAGAACATGGTTGGTGATAAGTTTTTCACTCTCTTTTGGAGTTCAGGTATGGCGATACTTATGAGCAGTGACACGACTAAAATGACTCCATAAGCCAAATCTGTCACGTAACTTTGCACCATACCAAAATTGAAAGTAGACAAAACAAAGGTGATTAAGTAGATATTTAATGCGCCTAGCAATGCACCGAACGCACTGCCTCGACCACCTGCGAGGTTGGCACCACCCAATACCAGCGCCGTGACTGCCATTAAGGTATAGGTTGTGCCCTGCGATGGATCACCAGAACTAATTAGAGACGTAAATGTAATGGCAGCTAAACCTGCATAGATACCACCAATGACATGCGCACCGATACGCACAAGATTGATGTTTACTCCACTGGTATAGGTCGCTCTTTCATCAGAGCCCATCATTTTTAAATTGCCAAAAAAAGCGGTTTGGGCGAGCAGATACCAACCTACCGTCGCCAAAACCAAAATAACTAACACTGGAGAGAAAATCTCGGTACCTGCACCCCAGCTAAGCATCCATTCAGTGGCTAAACCACCTGGCCTCTGCATAATAATTAAGTTGAGTCCGACTAAAGCAAGATAACCACTTAAAGCAACAATAATGGGCTGCACACGCACGTAAACAATAATCAAACTCATCAATAATTGATAAGCAATACCAGCCGCCATGGCAAATAAAAACAACCCCATAACAGACTTTAAAAAGCCAATTCCTACCAGCTGAATTAAGCTCACATTGATAAAACCAATTAATGGTCCAATCGAAAGATCGACACTAGCCCTGCCCGCCATGACTATAATAGTCAGGGCGTAGGTGGCCAAAACTAAGGGTGCCACTACTATGATTGCACTGCCAATACCTGCACTGCTAATTAGGGAGGGACCACGAATGACAGCAAAAATAAGCAGTACAAAAAAAATAAAAATAGGCACCATTAAATAGGTGCTTGCGCTTGAAGATGAGCCTGTATTTTTGACTAAAGCATTTGTCATTATTTTTTATCAGCCATCAGTTGTTTAAATTGATCCAGATCTTTGTCATTAAAAATGGAGTTTTGAGCCTCAGGTTGAGCCTCAGTATTTTGTACAGACACTGGTTTCTTTTTCTCAGAATCTTGCTTTGCTTGGGTCTGGCTGAGTAGATGGGCGAACCCTTGCTCATCTTCACTATTGTAATCTTGGCGGGGAGACAGAGGCACAAAGCGCTGCTCAGCTGATGCACTTGAGGTGTTTGCCAAAAGTTTATCAAATAGGCCATTGTCCTGATTGCTATAAACTTGCTCTTGATGAGATGCCTCTATAGCTTCTGCAGGGAGATCTCGTAAGCTCATATTTTGCTCGTGGTGAGACGACAATTGACCAAATAATGCTTCGTCTATGGGGGAGTAATCGCTGGTCATTGAGCCTTCTGCTGGAGTAACATTTTGAGAGGACAAAATAGGTTTTTCAGCTTTAGGTCTAAAATAATCACTAATGGTTGAATTAGACACAGGATCACCTCCATTATTATCTGTAGTGGGTTTTTTGGTGGGAACAGCAGCCTTAGTTGTTGGTCTTGCTCCGTTGGGCTGTTCACCCTGATAACGGCCAAACATGGATTCTAAAATGGCGACTCCACTCACCTTTTCGTCAACAAACTCTTCAAAAATACTTCCGTTACGGAATACCAAAACTCGGGAGCAAAAGCCAATAAATTCTTCGAGTTCACTCGACATATAAACAGCTGAACCACCCTCACTGGCAAACACTCGAAGTTGTTGATAGAGATCACGCTTGGTGTGTAAGTCAATACCGCGAGCTGGGTCGAGCAGCATAAGAGTTGTTGGATGTTGGGCAAAAGCTCGACCCAACATTACTTTTTGTTGGTTGCCACCACTGAGTGAGGTCACCAAGTTTTCTTCAGGCCCTGTTTTAATTGCTAGGCGTTCTACTTCCCAATCGAAAATATCTCGTAAGCCAAGCCAGTTAATAACCCGCAGGCCTGGAATTTTTACGTTTTTTCTATAGAGACCAAATAATAAATTTTCAAAAATACTTAAATTGGGGAGAATGCCTTCCGCCTTTCTGTCACCCGACACGAAACCAATTTTGTGTTCTTTTGCATGGGCCAAGGTCCGCACTTTATGCATTTCGTCACTATGGCCTGAATTCACTTCAGGGCAGCCTTGCTGAGCACTTTTTATACCCGCCAAAATACGCAAAAAGTCATCTTGTCCGTGTCCATCTAGGCCCGTAATACCAACAATTTCACCCTTTTTTAGGGTAAAATTAATAGGATCTGAATCTGCCCAAACCTTTAAATCTGTGGTTTGAATCGCAAGCCTTTTATTTGTCGATTTATGCGCATCGCCTAACTGAGGCTTAACTGACTTTTTACCACCTGTCATTAAACTCAATAGGTTTTCTTCAGTAATATCTTGTTTTTCTAACACACCCACATCTTTACCATCGCGCATAACAGTGCAACGGTCACTAATGCGAATCAGTTCTGCAATACGGTGGGTGACAATAATTATGGCTGCTCCGTTATCACGCATCTCACGCATTTTTTGGAACAAGCGTTCTGTTGAGTCAAAGTCCAACGCTGCAGATGACTCATCCAATATCAGCAAGTCAGGCTCACATAAAAAGCCACGCGCTATGGTTATCCAAGCTTTGATGTTAAGTGGCAAAGTTCCTGCCGGCTGCAGAGGATCAACATCTTCACCCGCAAGCTCACTCATTAAAGCGCGAGCTCTTTGCTGCTTTTCTTTATCTGACATACTCTTGGTAAAAAAACCATCAGCACCAATGAATAAATTGTCTACTACGGATGATTCATCTGCGACTAATACTTCTTGAAACACCATAGCGACGCCAATCGAACGTGACTCACCAGGTGTTGTTGGGTGATGACCCTTAATGGACACCTTGCCAGAATCTATGGGCAGCACTCCCGCTAAAACCTTAGCTAAAGTACTCTTGCCAGATCCATTACCACCAATAACGGCATGAATTTCACCAAAATTACCAGTAAAGGAAACGCCATCCAGAGCCCTTGTGACACCGAATGACTTGTAAACATTTTTTACATAAAGTTCGCCAGGAAAGGTCGTTAAACTTTCTTCATTACTACCATTGGCAGCAGCTATGTTAGCCTGAGTTGAGTTGACCACTTTTCCTGACTCCCAAGATGTTTTTATTAACAGTTAGTGTGATGCAGGATCATACTTTTCTGGATCTGCTGGATTTAAGAAGAAGTTATCAAGGTATTCTTTACCACCCCATCTATTTACACCTACGTTGAACCATTCAGTAGAGTTGCGATCACAGTTTTCTCCAAGTACAGCTTTCACATCGTCATAGTCGATGGTGACTGAAGGTACAAGTACCGACTGAACTTTTGGACCTTGGCCTTGCATGGTGCGCATCATGATATTCCAACCCAGTTCTATATCATCGCCTGGAGGCCAAGTCTGGATGGCTGCACTGATGTATTCTGGATTGTTGCGCCAGTAGCAAAGTGCTCCCATTTCTCCACCAATAGACATAGGTGGGATGTCACGGCCAGACTGCAATACAGCCTGTAACACACCCGTTTCTCCAGAAGATTGAACCGCAATACCATCAAGCTGCTGTGGGTGAGTGGCTAGCCAGCGTTGGGTCTCTGCTTGGCCCACTTGTGAAGTCCACATATGAGCTATATTGCCAGTGATTTTTATATCTGGCGACTGCGCTAAGCCGTCTAATACGCCTCGGTTTTGAGAATCTGAAGCAGACGCTCCTGGGATACCTTCAACCACTAGAATGCTACCTTTTTCATCAATCTCTTCAGCCATCCAGCGGCCAATTTCATAGCCCGCCTGATGATAGTTAACTGAAGAGTTGACTGCATAAGGGGATGTCAAATAGCCCGTAAACGAAAATACCGCAACACCGTTATCGTAGGCATATTTAATGGATTGGTTAAGCGCTGTTGGATTAGAGCAACAGATGATAATGGCGTCGACACCTTGGTCAACTAACTGTCTAATCTGCTGGATCTGGAGGGAATCTTTGAGGTTTGATTGGGTCACCACGATATCGTTAAGCAACCCCAAACCTTGCCACTTTGGTTTCAACTCACCTAACAAGCGTTCCATTGCGTCCTTACGCCATGTGTTACCTGCATAGGTACTTGCATAACCGACAGTCCAAGGTGGTTGGCGCTTTGATTTCCAATCACGGTATGCACTTTCGCCAAGGGGCTGCGCAGGATCGGTCAACTTAGGGTTGTAAACTTGATCCCTGATGCTCTGTGGTATCTCATCCATTCCTGCTGCCATTACTGACGAGGATAATCCCAATGATAGCGCCAAGGAAAAGACCAGTTTTGTATTTATTTTCATTACTAAAGTCTCCAATTGTTTAATGATGCTTTCTATTTGAAAGCAGACTTTTGCGTACTATTGTGCTTGTAAAAATTGAAACTATTTAACCAAAAACAATGAATACGAACTAAAGTATACATACCTTTACACAAAAATACATACGATGTCAACGGAGTATGTATTAAAAGTTTAGACCTATACTCTGGCTCGCTAATACAACTCAAGGGTGTATACTCTTAAGCTAGTCAACGGCTCTGTGATCGATGTCATGAAATTCGAAAATGAGGTGTATCAAACAGTCAAGGCTGCAAGCCTAGGTCCTCAATTGCCTGTCTTTAAATATCGTATGTTAAATTTAGTGTGTATCGTTGGTCTGGCAATAGTTTTTAGCTTAACCCCCACCACTTGGGTCAGAGCTAGTAGTGATGCGCCTTGGGCCACTACTTTGGGCGTCTATAATCCAGCTTGTACTAATGGTGAGTTAAGCTGCTGGTCAGAACCTAGCAATCAACTAGACCAGCTTGAACAAGTACGTTATCAATCACTAGATGCAGATGTGGTGCAGAATAAGCATCATATTTGTGTCTCATTCCCCCATTTAAAAGACTCATACTGGGCTGGGGTTGCCTATGGCATTATCAGCGAAGGCAAACGTTTAAATCAAAAGATCACGTTACTCGAAGCGGGTGGGTACACCAATTTAGAAACCCAACTCAATCAGGTGGACGATTGCATTGCTAATGGTGCAGACGCATTAATTATTGGCCCTATATCAAGCCACGGAAATGCAAAACAAATAGATCTAATCAGAGCGCGTGGAATCCCAGTCATTGTGATTATTACTGGCATCAACACAATAGTTGATGCTAACTCATTGCAAAGCTTTGCCACCATGGGTTTTACTACTTGTGACTGGATCGCTAAACAGCACCAAAAAAGTGAAGAAACTGTAAAAATTATTTGGTTTCCAGGACCTCCCAGTGCTGGCTGGTCCATCGCAGCAGATCAGGGCTGCCGTAAAGCCTTAATGGGTACTCAGGTCGTCATATTAGATACCAAATGGGGTGATACGGGTAAGGCAATCCAGCTCAAATTAGTAGAGTCAGTCATACAAACTCATGTCCTAGCGGATCAACCTGAGTTTGATTATATCGTAGGCACCGCTACCAGTATTGAAGGAGCAGTCGGCGCATTACGTACAAGAAAACTCGACAAAAAGGTCAAGCTTGTCGCCTACTACTACACACCAGGTATGGATATTTTTATCCGCCGTGGTCAAGTGGCTATGGCCCCCTCAGATCAGATGATTATCCAAGCACGAGTATCAATGGACCAAGCCGTCAGAATTCTAGAAGGCTTGCCTATGGCCACTGGTGGTAGACCCGAATTTGGCCTAACTGGGCGACTTACAGAACATGTGCAGCCGCCTATTATTATTGTTACCCCAGACAATATTAACAGCTTTGAAAGTTACACCACGTTGGCTCCAAAGCTCTGGTCACCAGTTTTCTCGGTGGATTAAATGAAAATAACTAGCCAACCACAGCAAAGCCCGCACAGCGACCAATTACGAGTACGAAATGCCAAGCCACTTATTCATTTACAAGGGGTCAGTAAAGACTATTTTGGCAGCACTGCACTAAAACCAATGAATTTTGATATTTATGCAGGTGAAGTACATGCCTTATTTGGAGAGAATGGTGCTGGTAAATCCACCTTATTAAAAATAATTACGGGCGATACACAACCGAGTAGTGGAAAGATTTTAATCAATGACGAAGGCGTGAAAATTACTTCTGTGCATCACGCTAAAGAACTTGGTATTAGTGCCGTATTTCAGGAATATACCTTAGTCCCTCAGCTTACCGTAGAAGAAAATTTGTTCTTAGGGTCAGATCTTTCCAGTGGCATCTTTTTGCAAAAAACAAAATTAAGAAAGTGGGCAAAACAAACCTTAGAACGTTTAGAATTTGATTTAGAACCCAACCAACTGGTAATGAATTTATCCCATGCGCAGCAACGCATGGTAGAAATTGCCAAAGCCTTTCATAGTAGCCCTGCTATCATGATTTTAGACGAACCCACGGCCGCGCTTTCTGGTCGAGAAACAAAGCAACTTTTTGCCATGATTGATGTTCTCAAATCTGAAGGCATCGGCGTGGTTTACGTATCGCATCGCACCAGTGAAATCTTCCGTTTAAGTGATCGAGTCAGTGTCATGCAAGATGGTCACTTAATTTGCACTCATACCACCTCTGAGATTGACGAAGACAAACTTATTGAACTCGCCTTTGGCCATCGCTTTGAGTCTTTCTTTCCAACCATTAAATCTAATACTGGAAAGCAATTACTAAGCATTAGTAACTTGTGTTTAACCAATTCACTGGTACAGGATGCAAGCTTAACCATTAATGCAGGCGAAATTGTTGGACTCACAGGATTAGCTGGGTCAGGAGCAGCTGACATTGCTAGAGCCTGTTTTGGCTTAAATCAGATCAAGTCAGGGGAGATTACCTATTTAGATGACCAAGTTTATAATAAAGAACTGGGTATAAATGAACTTAAACCCCGCGCAATGTTAGATCGTGGAATGCTTTATTTACCAGCTGATCGCCGCACTGAAGGTCTAATTATGGAGCATAACATTCGCCAAAATATTTCCTTGCCATCATTAAGCTTGGCTAAGTTTTCATCTGGCTTTTGGGTCAGGCGAAAACGTGAAAAACATATCATGGAAAGTGTTAGCCGCAGACTCAAAATAAACCCTTTAAGCATAGAAAACGTGCTCAATCATTTGTCAGGTGGTACCCAACAAAAAGTCATGCTGGCTAAAGGTTTTGTGCGCGATGTGCAGTTATTTATTCTAGATGAACCGACTATTGGGGTTGATATAGGCACTCGGGCCGAAATATACCGACTCTTACAGGAGTTTTGTGATGCAGGTGCCAGCGTTTTATTAATCTCTTCTGATTTAGTTGAGGTGGCCAACATTGCCCACCGAGTTTATATTGTTGACCGCGGGGAATTGCTTGCAGAAATACCCCACAACAGCATTAGCGAAGCGACTTTAAGCCATTATTTAGACCAACGAGAGACCACCTTATCATGATAAAAAATCGAGTTAAACAAGCGCCTTCGTCTTGGCAATCGTATTTATCCCAAGCCGTTAACTTCGTTACTTTTTTATACATAAAAGGTGGGGTTTTACCTTGGTTTCTAGTTTTAGCAGTGCTCGGCTTTAGCTTGTCTAGTGAGTATTTTCTTACCCAAACCAACCTCAGTGGAATCTCCATGCATGCCACCTATTTGGTATTAGTTGCCATGGCACAGATGTTAGTTATGCTCACGGCAGGCTTAGATTTATCTGTTGGCGTTATGATTGCCATGACCTCCGTTGTTTCATCATTAACTATGGGTGCAATGTGGTCTGGCTATGGATCTGGTTGGGAGTCTATTTTAATAGGCTGTGTGGCTGGCCTTTGCGCCTGTGCAGGCATTGGCCTAGTTAATGGAATAGGTGTTGCTTGGTTTAGAGTACCTGCCTTTATTATGACCTTAGGCATGTCGTCAGTAGTGCTGGGCTTAGCCTTGTCGTTAACCGGAGGCATCCCCATTTATGGCATGCCACCGAATTTTACTGATATTTTTGGCTACGGCGTCTGGAAGGGGTTCCCCGTGCCTATATTAGTGACGATTCCATGCATCGGTCTGATGTATTTATTTCTTAACTGGACTCGGGTTGGGCGTTATATTTATGCCATTGGAGGTAATCTCAGAGCCGCTCAGTTGTCTGGCATTAACACCAAAATGTGTCTGATTATTGCTTACACTGCTGCAGCCTTCTTTACTGGTATTGCAGCACTTTTAATTACTGCCAGACTGGACACAGGTGAGTCTAACTTGGGAGTGAGTTATCCATTGCTGTCTATCGCTGCCTGCGCTATTGGTGGAGTAAGTTTACAGGGTGGCGTTGGTAAATTACATAATGTTGTATTAGGTGCGGTTTTCATCATTTTAATACAAAACGGCATGAATTTAATGCGCATAAATTCCTATTACCAAATGGTCGCCATTGGTTCGTTGCTTATTATTTCTATTATGGCTGAAAACTTTCGCCAACAACTCATGCTGACCTATAAAAATAAGACTGGATCGAGCATTTAATTAAACATAGTTCCACCCCTTTTACTACTAAACATCTGAGCACCTGTTCTTATGATCAATTCAAGTCACGATGAAAATTTATCGACAACACAGAATTTGCGTATTTTAATTGCCGACGACCACGCTTTAGTCCGAGGGGGGCTAGCCCTAGTGGTCGCTATGGCTTCTCCAGAGTGTAAAGTGCTAGAGGCTAACAGCTATAATCAGGTGGTCGAAATATTATCCAATGGGCCTGATATTGACCTGCTGATGCTCGATTTAATGATGCCAGGCATGGATGCTCATAGAAGCCTTTCTTCTATTCGCCGGCAGTGGCCTGATGTGCCCATTATTGTCGTTTCAGTGCGTGATGATATTGATTCCATTCGCACCGCAATGGCAACAGGTGTGTCAGGGTATATTCCAAAGTCTTTGCCACCTAACGTGACTCTCAGTGCGATTAAGTTAATACTGGAAGGGGGCATTTATGTGCCTCCCCACGTGCTTAATTTTGATAATAACGTTGCAACCTCAATACCAGACACGCAAAAAATTTCGTTCCCAGAGCTTACTCGTCGGCAGCAGGATGTGTTGAAATTAATGCAATCTGGCCTTTCAAACCAAAACATTGCCGATGAGTTAGGTTTAACCTTGCCAACTGTTAAAATGCACGTCTCTGCATTATTTAAAAAGTTAGGGGTTAAAAATAGAACTGAGGCTGTGGCCTTTTATGCCAAGCACCCAGGAGATGATTTTTATACATAGTTTGATATAGCAGCCCTTAGTTTTGCAGGTCGAACAGGTTTGCACAAGACGACGTAACCTTGTTCCCGGATGCCTCTGATGTGATTTTCATCTACATCTCCAGTGACAATAATAGTAGGAATATCAGCACCTAAAGTCGAAGCGACTTGCTGCGCGACTTCAACTCCATTAGCCTCACCTGGCAGACGATGATCTGCTAAAATAATTGCGGGCAAGCTGGTGTCGTGCCCTTTCGCCCAAGCTAAAGCCTCCTCTGCATTGAGGGCACAATACACTTCACATCCCCAAGATTCTAATAGCTGCTTACTCGCCTTTTGAACATCCAGGTTGTCCTCCACCAACAAAATTCGTTTACCTGACAGAGATTTAACGCCTAGGTCAGAAACAGTTGGATGAACTGCATTGAGATTTTCAGTACCTAAAGTCACTTGCACTGCAAACCTGGATCCATAGCCTAAGCGCGAATCACACTCAATGTCATGATTTAGACAAATAGACAGTCGCTTGGCAATAGCTAAACCTAGACCGAGTCCTTTGCCCCGGTCTCTCTCTTTGTTATCAAGCTGATGGAAATCATCAAAAATAGGTACCAGTTGATGCATAGGTATACCACAGCCTGTGTCCACTACCTCAATGGATAAATGTTGCTGCCGTCTCCGGCACCCAACGAGGACAGTGCCACTTTCCGTATAGCGTAAGGCGTTAGCAACAAAATTACTAACAATACGCTCGACCAAGGTCACATCGCTGAATATGAATACTTTGCATGGCACAACCCTGAGACTTATGCCTTTTTGCTCTGCTAAAGGTGCATAGGAGCGCACAACATTTTGCAGTAGATTGTCCACTTGGAAGTTCTCTTTGGAAGGCTTAATAGCCCCCGCTTCTAGTTGAGAAACGTCAAGTAGAGCATTGAGTAAGCGCGTTGTAGACACAGAAACAGCGTCGATATCATCAACTAACTTAATCGTTTCTGGGGCTTCAACTTTTTGCCTTAGTGCTTCAATGTACATTTGCATTGCACTTAACGGTTGCCTCAAATCATGGCTGGCAGAGGCCAAAAATACCGATTTAGCTCGGTTGGCTCTTTCGGCTACGTTAATCGCCTTGGCTAGATCTTCACCTTGATTCCATAAGTCATGCTTGAGGCGATTAAAACTTCGTCCCATTCTGCCCAACTCATCTTGGCGCAGAATAATAGACATCTCAAACTCTGATTCTTCAACTTTATGCAAAGGTGTAAAAACGTTTATAGTATCTGTAAGCTGCTGCAACGGTTTCGCAATTATATTTCTCACAATCACAAACATTATCGTTAACACTAGAATAAGTGCGAACAGCATGGTTAAAATAATTAAACCGATAGCGACTTTTTGTTCGAAAAAAGCAGCCGTTTTAGTTTCTTGATTGACCGCCGTTATCATTCCATCAAAATCTAAAAAATACTTGTTCGTCACGACTTCTATGTCTGATAGTTGACTTAGCAAGTCTTTGGAATTGTCCGCCTGAGGATTGTTTAAAAGCCAAGATTCTACTTTAACTTGATAACCTTGAGTCGACCTTCGTAGCTCGAATAATATAGGCAATAAGAGAGATTTATTTGCAGCGACCATAGTATTTTGCCAAGCAGATTCGCTAGCCAATACGCGTATCCTTGTTTCTACGTCAGCAATGGTTTGTTGCAGCAATAAGCCACTTTTAAAAAACTCTTCTCTATTAAATGAGGCAACCTCAGGTGAGTGACTAATAGCTGCAGAACTTTCATTGGATAAGATGATGCGCTGTGCACCCAAATATTGAGTCTGAATTAAAACTCCAATATGAGAGGCTGATTGTATTAAGGGCAAGTTAACGGCAGATAAACGTGCAGAAATTTCGGCTAAGTTTTTAACCTGAACAATAGCAACGCCCACCACTGCCACAAAACCTATTAATACAATTGCCATTAGTGCTGCAATTTTTTGGCTCATAGACAAGCGGTTGGCGAAGTAATGGCTAGAGTTCACGGGCTCACACAATTAGTAAAGATATCTCACCATAACAGAAATAGTGGTTATTTTCTGGAGCATTTTTTTTGCTTCTGGATGTCTATAAAAAACTTGTGCCACAACTTAGTGTGAAGCTTTGCGCCAATTTAGCGCCTGCAGGGCATCAGAGAAGTGATCGAGTGACCATTGTTCTGCCAAAGCCTGTATGAGTAAATCACGC
>Ga0115006_10001016_pt1 | contig 16759 bp, 18 predicted proteins | sample ArcOceMetagenome_3_FD_88943 | JGI IMG/M metagenome (GOLD analysis project Ga0115006, IMG submission 88943) | Marine eukaryotic phytoplankton communities from Arctic Ocean - Arctic Ocean- Svalbard ARC20M Metagenome | ecosystem: Environmental > Aquatic > Marine > Oceanic | place: Arctic Ocean...
GCCGACTGTCCCGACGGCTCGCGCGGCTGGCACGTTCGGCTCGGTCAGCACATGGAGCCTGGACCAACTGTACCAAGCCTGACCTGGCGCGGGCTTGGCCGTCCAAGACGGCCCATGCCAAGCCAGGCCAAGCCAGACCAAGCCAAGCCATGTGCCGACCGTGCCGACCTTGCTGGTCGTCACTACAATCGGAAGAGGCAAGCCAGCCCTGCCTATTGTCCATGGGAACATGTGCCACGCCCCGCGCCCACGCTCGCCTTTCTCTCCCGCTTCCCTCTCCCCGCTCGCTCACCCTCGTCCGCACTCTCCTCCCCGCTCTCTCCCAGCGCACTTCGTCTCGCCCGCCCCTCTCTGCCATCTCACCTCTCCAGCTCACCTCGCTTCCCGCCCCGCTCCCCGCCCGCCTCGACTCCCCCGCTAGGTTTGGTGTGAAATTTGCGGCCAATTGCTGGACCGACACGTAAGACGAGGGCGTGCGCTATGCTCATCGCAATTTTGTTGCACCAATTGCGCCAACTAAATCAGCAATGCTTTCTAGAATTCACACTACGACGCACCCGCTACCGCAAACACAACTTTTGGCACTCGGCGGCCTCGATGCTCGCAAGGCACTTATTGGCTGCGAGCCACACATGATGGTTACGTCCCCGTGTAATGGTCGCCAGATGATGCGGCAGGAGATCCCAGTCGGAGGTGTGGAGGCACGGCGCCATCGATATCAAGGGCTGGCGTGGCTGGAGTCGAGGGAGCAAGCTCAGGCGCATTTGGCGGCCATCTACCATAGATCCCATGCGGAAACCTCTCGGCGCCCAACCACTTCGACAGAGCGACCACGCCGTAAACGAAAGCCTTCTCAACCACGTAGTCGTTCATATGGAGCAACCTGGCAGGCGTGTACGGCCCCGAGAAAATATCCCTGGCGCGGGGGACGCACGCTGCGAAGAGTCGCAATATCTGCTCACAAGGGTCTATACCAAAGTGGCTGGCGGGGGCTTCGCGTTCAATGACTTGTTGGAAGCTTAGGCTGCACCGCGCCCAGCGCAATGGCCCTCCCCAAGGCGGGCGCATCTGAGCCCACTGCATGGTGAGTGCGTCATCCGTTTCCCACAAGGCGGGGATGAAGAGCTGACGGCTGAAGTGCCCAGAGCGCCTCGCTTCGCGTATCATAGTTTCAAAGTTTGCCTTGTCCGTGGCAGAGAGAGCCCGCCATTTGCGAATGAGGCGCATCGCCAGCTTCGCTGGATACTCCGTCTGAAGCCATCGGCTATAAGCTTTTTCCTGCGCATGTTGCATCCGCCGCGCTTCCGCATCGCGGCGGTTGACGATGATTTCGCGCATTGCGTCCAAGCGCGCTTTGGCTGCCGCTTCTTGGGCCCTGGCGGTCGCTTGTCTCATTGCCTCGGCCTCGTTGGCTGCGAGCCGTTCCCTCTCAAGAGCTTCCCTACGACGCTTGTTGTCCGCCTCACTTTGTTCGTGGACACGCTTTCGCAAGATAATGCCCGAGTCCGTCGCAGCTGCGCGTTGGTCGCGAGTTTCGTTTTGCATTTGCTTCCGTAACTGACGCATGATTGTGTCATCGTTTCGGCTTTTGGCGTCCTCGTAGAGTAGCTGCCGCGCCTGCGCGAGTCGCTCTGCGTGGCTGCTTTCTGCAACACTCGCATCTGCAATACTGGCGTCTTCCGCGAGGCCGTCGACAGAAGAATCGCCCACCGTGGCGGTTGGCTGCGAGCCAGCGGGGGGCTCTCCATCCCCAGGTGGCGCTTCGCCGCCATCATCAGAGCCAGGCCCGTCGTCGTCTTCACCATCCCCTGGCACGGGCTCAAATGCCTCCATGCCTTCGACCAACGGGTCATCTTCCGCATCCTGCTCCTCGATGAGGCTATAACAATCGGACCATTCGCGCAATCTGCCCGCCTCATGTTCGCCCCGCACGAAAGCGACTGCTTCTTCTCGCATGCGCGTTCCGACCTCGGCGGGATGCGGGGAAGGATCGATCACGTTCAAGACGCCCAGCAAGTCTGCGTACACGTCGCTTGCACAAATGACGCCTTCCAACGGCATCGTGGGGCCAGTCTGTCTGTAACCCTTTGCGGCCACGTTCTCATGGCCAATGCTGAGCCACACGGCCGCCACCAATCGGAGGATGTCGGGCCGCTTGAGGGTTGGCGTCTCATTGCGGCCCGCAGCCCGGGATTCAGCCCTCTGCTTGAACGCGAGCTCGATCTCAGCCTGCACCATAAACCGTGCCAGCAGTGCATGGAGGTGAGTATCGTTGACTTGAGTGAATGGCGTCGTGCCACCTCCGTGGAAAAGCAGAACATGGCCCTTTCGTCGTATCAGCTCGGCCACCTCTTCTGTACGATGGCCCGAATACCAATCCAACAGCACAATAATACTATCCTCAGGGCAAGCTGCTGGGGGAAGCATCCAATCCAATGCTGCAACTACATCCTCTGAACGATATGAACCTCTTTCTTGGACCTGTATCATCATCCACGACGGGCACTGGAAGTCAGCGTCGATGGAGGTGCGGATTGTTCCACCTGGCTTCCCTTTGAAGAGCACCGCCACTTTTGGAGGCGCATCTGGATTTCCATGGCCCCAAGACGGCACAGACGTAAGAATTGAGTACCGCTGGCGAGTCGCATTGAAATTTTCACGGACCGTTGGCTGAGAGCCTTTTCTCGCGTACGCGCCAGTGTGCCCAGCGTTGTTGAACCAAGAAGGTTTCTGGTCAAGGCTTATCCACCGCATCGTGCGACCTGGGAACAAAAGCTCCCAGAAAGCCCGCAAGCGGAAAATATTCATCAGAAGCACCCTAACGCGGCGAATCACCTTCGCCCACGAGACCTTCAACTTCATACCCAATACATTCTTAACAATGTCGTACTGCTTGCGCCAGCGCCAGAGCCACGCCTTCCCTGCGTTTCCGATTAGCTTCGGTAGCTCCGACTCCCGCCAATGTTCGCGGAGCAGTTGTTCATGCAATTCGCGCGCCCGCGCCAACAGCAAGGAACTGTCAGCTCGGCAATGCCACTGCTGGACCTGATCCACGAAGAACTGCAGCAACATGAATCCAAGACCTGTTGCCTTTTGCGCATTCAAGGCTCCGCCGCCTGTGCGGGAGCAACCCCTTTTACAATCCCCGCGCATTGCCACGCGAGTCTTCCCCCCTGACTGCCGCGCCTTCACGTACCGCACCCAAGCGCGGTACATTTGTAACCTCTTGTGGGTGGTGTACTCTAGGCACAACTCTTCTTCCACGAATCGTTTCCAAAAGCCATATGGCAATCGCGTTCTCTCGCTAGCAGCTGTTGGCTGGGAGCCGCTGTTGTCAGCATAGATGGGGTCGTCAGCATCGATGGGTTCGCAGCTCGAAGCCTCTCGCGCTACCAAGCTGGCTTGCTCTTCACCAAGGAGGGCTATCAACGACTGCTGCACTCGCTCACCTAGTTCTAGCTTCGCGTCGACGTCCAACGATGTGTGACGGTGTTGTCGTTGAGTCGTTCTGCGCGGGCGCGGCCGCTCCGTTGTGCTCGGCCGTTGGTCAAGCAACGCCGCAAATGACATACTCACAATAGCCAGGCGCAAGGCCTGCAAAAGAAAAGATGGCTTCACGGCAGCTTGAGCCCAAATGGCTACGGGACAAGCTATGAATGGAAGATGACGAGGCCCTGTTCGTCGGAGGTCTACCCAGGTGTTGCCTCCCAGACCCTCCGCGACCCCTCGCATCCCAAGGGGCTGCGTCTCCTGGACTCCCTGCTCCCTGGGGCACTGCGCTCTCCAAACAGCCTGCACCATGGGAGCTGCGCCCTCAGAGCTCTGCACTTGGGGGCTGCGCCTCCAAACCGCCGCAGTGGCTTCGCTACGAGTGTGTGCGTTGTGTGTGCGTGGGTGAGGAATCGTGTGGCTTTTGCGTGCTGGCTTGTTCTTGTTCAAGCTGGCATCGTTTGATGATGCGTTGTGTTTTATGTGCCTGCGTGCTTGGAAGCGCGCGACCCCCAAAATAGGCACAGTCGGCACAGTCGCAACACTGTGCCCCGCCTGGATGGGGCACAGTCGGCACACTGCACCCCGCCTGGGTGAAGCACAGTCGGCACAGTCGGCACACTGCGCCCCGCCAGGGTGGAGCGCAGTGTGCCGACTGTGCCGACTCGGCGGAAGATACGTAAATGCATATAATTTGAAGCAATTTATTGTACAACCGCAGCATGCAAATTACAGCAGACCAGTTGGCTAGCTTTATGGGGGGGCGCGGTTGCGCGCTCTCAATTTCGACTGGTAAAAACCGTAAGATCGTCACCTTACCCTCTGTGCTACTAGTATGCCAACACCGAAACATCGTCATACCCTGATTGTGACAAGTCATAATTGACCTCTAAATGCCATCTGGAGCCAAACTGGCATCCCGACCGTAAAACATCTTTTAAGCCTCCCAAGAAACCCCCAAGAGAAACCAAGAAGCGCACATGAAGCTCCCGGAGCCACCCAAGAAGCTTCCAAGGATCACTCAGCGAAACCCCCAACAAGTCTCACAGCAAAGCTTCCAGCAAAGCCTCTCAGCGAAACCTCCCTATATCACACCAACTTTCGGGAGTGAAACTCCCGATAGCTCCCCCTGGCGACCCGCGAGTTACTGCATTGTGTATACACATATTATATAATCAGAACTCTTGAATTTCCGACCCTTATGATTTTGTTAATTCGGACAACCAACTCAACCTACCTGTAAGGCATCGATCTTGAAGCCAACGCTCAATCGTCCCCTGTGGTCAGCAACTCAAGGGGCCAACGCTCAATCGTCACCAGCCACATCAAACTGCAATGCGAGCACCTCTCCGCGGGAAATCTTTTTCGAGTTGCGCATGGTCTGAGTCTCCACGTGGAAATGGGAGGTCCCAGGTAGTTTAGGGTACTTTCCGGTCTTGCTGAGTAGGCCTTGGTCGTGAAAAACACTGTCCTCCAACTCCATATTGTGGTCGGCCCTTGCCCCGACACAGCGACATAACGCCCAGAATGGCGCAATGTTCTGGAGGCAGCTATCGCGCTTCTTCAATTGCTTCCCGCCAAGCAAGGGGGAGCCAATGACATATGACTCCGAGGTTGGCTGGGAGCCCTTGGAGGACGCCCGCACCTTCAAAAACGTATGGGAAAGCATGGAGTGGTGCAAGACGTTGGGGTCAGCGCGAATCTTGAGCGCATCTGGCTCATCGCTGGCGTGGAGGTCGCCGCCGAACGGAGCCAGAACGAGCTCGCCCTTTTTGAAATCACAATCAGCCCGTACCTGCAACTTGTATGGGAGTTTACATTTGTCGCTCATCAAGTAGACGCTCACGCCACAAGTTGACAACTGGGTGGGCAAATGTATCCAGTTGAGCGCATAGGTGGCCAAGCTTCGGAAGAACGATGCCTTGCACTGCTCAAAGTCATAGTTCTGCATCCGCTCCGCGGCCTCGCAAGCCAGCATCAAGACAGGCTCTGTCACCTGGCGGGGTGAGATCTTAGCGGCAGCCGCGCGCACAGGCAACAAGTCGCTGGCGGACACGGTGACTTCAAGAACGACACTGGACGAAGTCTGCACGGCGACCTTGGCCTCAGGCAGCTGCAACGACACAAGTTTACCACGAGCTAATAAGGGGCCTTGTTGGCTGGGAGCCGCCGATCCTGTCACTTCTGCAGCGGATTCCTTCAGGATGGCTGCGTGCAATTGCGCAAGGGTAGCTGCGTTTGGTGCCTTTGATTCCTCCAGCTGCTCTAATTTCATCACGGGCGGGGCAGCCTCACCACGTCCGTCTTCCACGGGCATGCGGATCATGACCTCTCCGCCCAAACCCTGGACCCCCAAGCGTTCGAAGAAGTCTGCGTCAATCAGCTCGCCACAATCGGCCTCGGCAAGCGCCACTCGAAGCAGTGACGCTGGTTGGTTGGAAGCCTCTTGCTTGGCCTGGAGCTGCGCATTGGGGTGGCCTGCATCGCGATGAATGGCGCCAGGGAGGGAGGTGTTGGTAAAGGCGCCACTGGCAACCAGCATGTCTCGGAATTGGCTCTCGATTCTGTCAAGCTTTCCTGTCCGCGAGTCGGCCACCAAGGCGCGCCGCCACTCGTCGGAGACTTCCTGTTGGCGGGCCACCGCCTTTTGAACTGCATCGGCGAGCTGGGCGCCGACCTTCAATAGGAAGCGGCCACTCTCGGCGAGTAGTAGGGTCCTTGCGTCGAGCACTTTCTCAGGATCCCCATGGCCTATTGGAACGGGGTAATGCTTAATGACGTCCTTAATGAATTGATCCATAGACACCACAAAGTCTGGCTCTATCTCCAACTGCTTCATGCATGCGATGTTTAACTTTTTTGCCGTCGACTCTGCGCGGCCGCCAAATGTCACATTGGAAGGACCAGAGGGTCCTGCTTGTGCATTCTTGGCAAAGGGCAGATACTGCAACATCAAGACAGCAATTTTGGACCAAGGCCCGCGCCTGTCAAGTTTCGCTGCAAGTCCGAAGTCGGAAGGCTTCACACGCACGCGGCCAGCTGAGGAGTGGAATTGACAAGTGCGGAAGACTTGCGAGACCCCTGGCGGCAGCTTCGCGCGAAGCTGTATGAAATGCATCCACACATCCTCGGGGAATGACCCAAGGCCAGACGCCCGCAACGAATCAATCACCTCTGCGGTATCGATTGTCTGGCCTTGTTGGCTGGGAACCAGCTTTTCGAAAATGCGGTCGACTCGGCCGAAGGCTTGCATCTCGTCCTCTGCCATTTGCACCGATGCATTCAAGTTGTCGTCGCCCATTACGCTGCGCAATGCGTCAACATCATCCAAGAGAGCGCTGTCGTAGACGGCGCACAATACCCCTTGCTCATTGATCACTGCAGCCTCTTCATCGGCGAGCTGCCATCGTATGCGAACCTTGCCTTCGTGGAAGAGCGTGCGCGTCCCATCTCGTCCAAGCTTGTGCGCATGCACGAAATGCGTCTTCGTCAGACATGCATACTGGATGGCAGGCGAGAAGGGAGGCATCAAGGTCGATGCCTCGCACTTGTTGCGGTTGGCTTCCAAGACCTCCTGAAGCTTTCCATGCGGCAGCTTCACCACGTCAACCTGCTGGTAGCGGCTGAGCTTGGTCTTGTTGGCCAAGCAGTCCCAAGCAACTTCGTGTACGTGATATGGAAGAATTCCCATTCCGCCTCGATTATCAGGTAAGAACCCTAGCTGGTCGACAGGGATGCGGAGATTTCCTATTTTCCTGTGTTTGTGCGCGCGGTCGCTGGCATCCTCTAGGGCGACCCCCGCTCGCTTCATCGTCACGAGTTGGCTGTGAGCCTAGGCCCACGATAGAATTGTTGTAAGAATGCATAAATGGCTAGAGCCGAAATTTGCTGCGGACACCAGAAAGACGCCAGAAAATGCACATGACACACGGATCGCCCTAAGGCGAGCTATGAGAGTCGTACCCGTCCACAATAGGCGCGGGAAGTGAGGCTGCTGTCTTTTGGAGGGCTCTCCTCTAAGGCACTCTGCGGATACGCAAGGGGGATGAGCAAGCAATTTGCACCTAGTCATTGGTGAGGAGCACTGGCTGAAGCGTGAGCAGTATCAGTCTATACGTTTCGGATGTATTATCGTGTTTCTATTCGGGCAACGCGCGCGCGCTTTCCCATCCCGCTGAACTACGAACTATGCGCATTCACAACCTTGGGACAAGATCTGACCCCGCCAGATCCCCAGCTAAAGCGCCACGCTCATGCCATCATTTCACAAAGGCTCGTTGGCTGGGAGCCCTAAACCGCCGTTGGCGGTTTTGTTTGGCGCCTGCGGACTCTCACCGCGCACAACCGTCGCCTAATGTTGCGGACCAAAGTGCGTTCGGCACGGGGATGCGAAACCGAGTGGAACCGTCCAACTCATTCCAAGCACGAAGGGCTCGGGCATATACCTTCGCCTTCTCATCCGCGTAGCGCTGGACGTCCAAACGGGGGTCGACACACAGAGATTCACCCACCGCATCTCTGTTCGGAGGTACCACCCTGGTGGGCTTTTGGAGGGAAAGTTTCCAAGCGTGCTGCTGCGGACTCCACGCAACCTTATCCCGAATGTTGGGAGTGCCAGAGGTTTCGAATAAGAATGGCGCCCGAGTCACTGGAGGGGTTGACTGAAGTCGGCTGGGGCCCAAGGCTGACTTGACCGAGGGCAGCAAGTAAGAAACAAGAAACGCGGCAGTTTTCTCGTCGACTTTGACAACGCAAGGCCGCGCGCAATTCAGACATGTGATGGAGAATTCTCCGATGGTGATGCCAAGGGTGGGCTGGATTTTGTATGGAATCTTGACAGCCACCGTCTCGCCCTCGTCAGAATCACTGTGGCAGTCGTCTTCGCCCAACGTGTCGGACGCGGACGCAAGAGTCTTCCCAGCAACAAGGGCGTTCCGAGCAACAAGCACAGCGTCGCGAAACTTAGGATAAAAAGAATCCTTTAGCGCTTTGGCGTTGGCGCGGGCGTTTGCCGGTGTTAACGCATGTGTCAGCTGAGAAAACCATTGCTCGTAGTTGCCAATCCTGAGCCAACGCGCGTCGCTGTCAATTTGAAATCCCCCATTGTCAACTACATACTGGGGCCAAAGCGGGATCGCGATGCTTGTCTGCGTCTTATTATGCTCCGACTGGACGATCACGGAGGGCAAGTCCATGCACTGCTCCCCTGCAAGTCTGCTCATAATTGGGGCGTTGTTGCCCGCCGCTCGCCTCCGCTTTTTCATAGGCGTTGGGCCGTCCAGCGCCAGCGGTTCTCTTGGGACGCCTCCCCTTGGGTCGCCAGCGGTTCTCTTGGGACGCCTTCTCTTGATCTGCGTGCAACGCGCGTCGTCGTCGCTTTGCAGATCTATCTCATCCACGGGGCCAGCCTTCGCCTCGTTGGCTGGGAGCCAAAGGTCCTCAGCCATCAGGAAATCAAAGGGATCCATAGGTAGGCGCCAACGAGTCACAAAGCTAAATTGAACGCAAATCGCGTGCCACTCGCCCAGGAGTTGTCTTTGATCCACAATTGCCACGGAAGTTCTCAAAGCGGTTCTTTTCCATGGTCACATTACAACAAACTTTCGCCTCTAGTTGTGAGAGCCAGACACACTCAACACATTCTGAAAAAAATCGGGACTGTCGCTTTGCCCCACTGTTGATGGTTATATTCAAGCTACCTGGGGGCGATGCCCCCCAGACGCTCCGAATATACGCGGGCGGCGCTTCCCCCCAGCCCCTGCACATCCCAGAGGTCTGCGCTCCCTGGACTCTCTGCACCTTGGGGCGCTGCACTCCCCAAACCCCCTTCACCGCTGAATATTCATTGGCAATTACCGATGAACATTGAAGGATGAAACAATGTCGTCACGAAGTGAAGCCACTGCAGGCGTTTGGGGGCGCAGCTCCCAAGGGCACATGTTTGGGGGCGCAGCCCCCAAGCTGCAGGGAGTTTGGGGGCGCGCCTCTGGGGCTTGCAGCCTTCCGAGATTCGTGGCGTCTGGCGGGCAGCACATCCCTAGGGAAAGCCAAGTTTAAAAAAACGCGATGTGTATTGTTCAAAGGATGGTTGATTTGGTCAAAACGCCATGGCTCCGAGAGGCATGCTCTCCTTTGGGTCGGACCCAGGAGCTTCTTAGGGCTGGACAGATGGGACAACCTGTTGACGGTAATGTTTAAGCTACACACACAGGCCATATTATTTAGAGCATATGTGCATGTATACATATATATAGGGTATGGGCTCCCCTGGGTTACTCTCCACGACCTCTCAAAACACATGAAATTATCGTTTTGGTGGTGATATGTTAATTGTTGGGTCCTATGTTGGCGCCCACAATATTCATCGCTACTTACCGATGACTATTAAAGAATGCAATATTGTCATCAAGAAGCGAAGCCACTGCGGCGGTTTGGAGGCGCAGCCCCCAAGTGCAGAGCTCTGAGGGCGCAGCCCCCATTGTGCAGGGTGTTTGGGGAGCGCAGTCCCCCAAGGAGCAGGGAGTCCAGGAGGCGCAGCCGCGTGGGATGCGAGGGGTCGCGGAGGGTCTGGGAGGCAACACCTGGGTAGCTTAATCATTGCCGCCAACAAGAGGATGGATGGATGGGCACCTCTACTTCCACTCCAAAGCCTTCAACAGCTTTGATATTTAAAAGGTGATGGGGCTTGTCGAACCTAGCAAATCATTTTTCATATGGTATATACCCATGCGTAAGCATATGAACAGCTCTCGCTGGCATCCAACATGCTTTGCAACAATTTTTGCTTAGCATAGCTTGCACCATATATTGTGGAGTACATGGCTTTTCTTGTCAGACACGGAACGGCATGAGTCTCAGAAGCATGCTTGCATATGGCATTGTCCGTTTTATTTGCATGTGAGAAATTGGGATCAATATCCACGACGAAAACTTGTTCTGGGGGAGCTTGGCAGCGCATCCAGGGAGCTGAGCCCTCTGGCCACTCTCCCCTGCACTTTGCGTTGTGTCCCCTTATGAAGCCTTCCATTCGTCATTGAACCCAGTTTTTGGATCCATTACCTTGTATTACTATCGATTGCCGCCTATTACCATCTACTACCAGGGCGAGCGAGGGGCAAGCGAGGGGCGAGAGAGCGAGGGGCGAGCGAGGGGCGAGCGAGCGAGCGAACGAGAGGGCGAGCGAGCGCGGGGCGAGCGGGTGAGCGACGGTGAGCGGGGGGCGAGCGAGAGAGCGAGCGAGGTGCAACGAGGTCTGGGGGCAGCAAGCTCTCGAGCCGGCGGTCTGGAGGGGAGAGACGGAGGAAGGGGGAAGTGGGGGAGAGTGCGGAGAGAGTTGATTTGTTTAATATATCCGGATATTTTTCATATACCATCACACACCTTCGTATACCTTCATATACCTCAAAATTTCAACCACATACCCTTAGATACCCCCATATACTTCAAAATATTCAGTGTAAGAAATATGAGAGCCGACAGGAGACGCAAAAACTGTCATAACTCGAGCCCCAGGGCATCCCCGAAGGGTGATAATTTGACACACAGCTTCCTACCGTGTCTCCAAAGGCGAGGCGATTTGTGTCCATTGTCGGTTCTGAATCTCAAATTACTATTCAAGAGCTCATGTTGAGTTCGAATTTGACACTGTCAGAGCCCACAACTTGGACAAAACAAATAAACTGTGTTCTTCAGATTTAGGGAGGTGCTTGAAAAAACGACTCGGCATTCTGATCTAATTTTTAACAAATATTCTTCCACAATACTTTCCCAAAAGATGAGGACTGTTGCGACGTTGCTTATAGGCAACTTCGGAACATTACATATTTTGATCCGAAGTTACCCATGGGCAACGTCGGAACTTCCGAAGCTGTCTGTAGGCAAGTTCGTGGTTCCGAAATTTCCATTAGGCAACTTCGGAACAAAATATGTCGTGTTACGAAGTTGCCTAAATGCAACTTCAGAACAACCCTCATTTTAGGGAAAAACCGCACGTGGCTATTCCGCCATGTCGTTTTTGTTTTGTTTGTACCATTTTCTGAGCGAACCACGTGATACAACGAAGCACCGAACGTCATGGATGGCATGCTTTCAAGCACGCGGGCCGTGGCGGCAACTAACTCACTGACCAAAACTGCTCCTCGCGAACCGTTGGCTTTGAATCGCATCTGCATGTATGCAGGTCACTCCCAGCGCTGCCGCACCCACTGGGCCAAATGCTTTGGGAGTGAATCCCACATCTCTGAGCCGCGAGCTTCCCGCCTGCGATCCCATATGTGTTTCGCAAGTTGTTCGGATATACCCACCTGGTCATGCAGTAGGGTTCGCTTTCGCATGCTTTCTGCACGCTCCCTATCCAACTCGTCGTGGAGAATGTTGTCCTTTGGCTGTTGGCTGTGAGCCTGGAGAATGTTGTCCCCAACAATGCACTGGCTAGCGCTCCCAAGGCGGCGCGCTTGCTTTGTCGCGCTCGAGGCCGCCTCATTCTCGTCGGTCGAACGCCCTGGCGTCTTCTGCCTGAGCCTCTTCCTGGCCAACAATGCGGGTGTGTCTGGCAAGGGCACGCTCTGCTTCACCACCCTTACGCTTTGGGAGTGAGCTTTGGTGAGGTAACTGACGCTGTGGTAGGATATTGCGTCATATTGTCTAGACTGCGTCGCATTCAAGGACTGTGCCTGGTCAGGACGATTAAGGTGCAAAAATGTTACGCTCGCATAGAGAGCCTTGTTGGCTGGGAGCCGCAAGAACCGCTGCATGCTGTACGGTCCCGTTGTGTTGTAGATATAACGCATCTTGGCCCCATACCAGAACGACTTTGGCTCCGAGTAGGACTTGCTACCGATTTCCTGCTTCATGTGGTTCAACCATCCCAACAAAGCACCGTTGCCCTGCGTGGCCACCAGCAGCTCCATGTCCAAGTAACACGTCTTCCTTGTTTGCCTGTCTGGCACCATGCCGACTGCAAGCGGCACTTGCCGATACGCTGAGGAATTCGGAAGCACGTCCAAGTCTGCATAGAGCCCACCATAGCGATGTAGAATGGCAACCCGACCGATGTCAACCCTCATTACGGGATAGCGGGCTTCAGTGTACATACCCCAGCAATCGGGGTAGTGATCTTTGATGAGTGTATCAACCTGATCGGCCGACCACAAGATGTATGTCGCTCCCATGACGCCAGCGAGTGTCTGCCACCTATAGTGCGACTTGGCAAACAAGGTGGACATCGGCTTGCCGTCACGGAATACCCCGTAGATTTGGTGCACGAACGCGACGTTACGCTGGACGTCTTGAGAGAGTGGATCTGACTGTGGGCAACAATCCAAGGTGTTGGCTGAGAGCCCTGGCGCTTGGAAGCCCAAAGCCACTTGGCGCACGCGGGCCTCCTCATCTGAAGACAGTTGGTCAGACACCCGTTGCAGCAACAAATGCACGCTTTCTGCTACCGTATCCTTCGTGCAGCCGAATAATCGCTGCTTCGACCCATCAACCGCCAGTACTGATCGCCAGCCTGCCTTCCCAAGACGGGTGGATGTCTTGGATACGGAGATGGTGCCGTCTTGTTTAATCCTTGTTGGCTGTGAGCCCTTTGTCATACAAATGCGGATGGTAAAGGTCATGGTCCACAGAGAGGGCGCACCGAAGTCAAAAACATATGCGCGCGCGGATGGACACGCTCATTGAATTGAAATGGTCACAGAATCGCCCAATCGCTCTAACAACAAACATGAGGGCCCAAGTAGATTCGCTGGTCTTTAGCCCAGCGCCGTGCTGAGATCTGGTCAATTTAAAACACGAATCGACGATCGACGAAGAACCGATGCGAAAAGAGTTGTATATATTCCTTCGCGCACGTAGTGGGGACCCCCAGGGGCCATCGGCTGCGAAAGTAACTGTTCTCCGTGATTGGAACGCATGTCTCAATGATTGCAATGCACTTTGGGGCCTCTTGGCCGCCATTCAGGACTCTTTGTTTCGCTCTTGTAACTTCGCTAGCATTCTTATCGATTTGGGCATCCGATTTTGCTGCCCAGAGATTCGATTTTGAGTCCCGTTGACGTCCAACAACTTAACTTGTTTGATCACGAAATCCGATTTGTGTCAAAATCACGAACTTCACGAACCCCATTAAAAACATATGTTTCTGTTATGTGTTGAACCAACAAACCAACTAAAACTAATCCAGAATCATAACAAATTGGAGACTGAGAATCGCTTGGTTTCTGGTATCGATGTTGGAACTCGATTTGGTTACTGTTGGCCTCCCTCTGGCCTCCCGCAATCAACCCTGGAGCGTCCCTTGGCCACCCTGGGGATCCCCAAATCCTCCAACTCCCATTGTATTCTTTTGATATTCAGCTTAGAAATCCCTCCCAAGCAGCTCTTGGAGAACCGCTGTCCCAAAAATGCTCCAAAATGGTTCCAAGGGCTCAGAAGTCCTTATTCTCAACTTCAAAATGATCCCCAGAGTTCCAAAATCGATTCCCAAACTACCCCAAGAGGGAAAAAACTATTCTAAAACAACACGAGAACTCAAACGCTACATGTTATACTAACACTTTACGCGTCATTCTTTCTTACGTCGCCTCTACATTGGGCCGTCGGAATGCGCGGAGCGATTAAATTAAACATGAACCTGAGTAACCAACAGTCAGTTTGCTTCTGAAACTATTTTATACACTTAGTGTAGGATACCCACACCCAAGGGGTCACGAGTGTACACTCCCCCGGACTATTTGCACCGTAATTATTGGCGGTTTGGGGTTGAACTCGAGAATGACCCGTCGATTGACAAAGCATTACATTGAAAGCCATTAAAGAACGTAACCGCTCAGAATATACGTCCATGTAAACTATGAACAAACAAACATTGTTCGCAATCAACTCTGCGAATGCAATTACCAACATGAATCAACGCACCAATTTCTAATGGGTACTGTTTTTGTTGCGCGTGATCTTATGCATTGGTACGCGGGACGTCTGGCGTTACCAAACAACAGTTGGGCCAACGTGCCTAAGGTCTCTCGCAATGTAAGCGAGGTTGGCTGAGAGCCCGTGCTGCACGACGCGCCATATGGAAAGAGCATTGGTCTGTCACTCCGACAGGTGGATAGCCACTAGGCGGATGGTGCGATTTGTTTAATTCCCTCTCGGCTGGTCTGGAGGTGCTTGGTCAAATCGGCGTCATAGATCGTGGTGCGTCGATGGCCTGTCTTGGCGTGCTGGCACGCGTGCTCCACTCGGACGTGCTGATGTCCTGCCGCCACGCGCTCCATCAACGCAGTGTTGGCTGTGAGCCCTATATTTCTCCAGCCCGCGTCATCCCCCTAAGCCTGTAAGAGCTCGACGCTATCCGCGTTCGTCTCGACGTGCTCGTCGTGCATAATCTAGAGCCGCGCTCGGCGCAAGCGTCTTGTTGTCCCAGAGAACACATTTGTGGAACTCATGGCCGCCGTGTCCACCGAGTAGCGCACCTTCCGCCCACATTTCTGCGTCCTCATTGGCCGACTGTGTCCCAAATTTAACGCCGACGGTCTATCGGCGGCAACAAGTCTGCAACTTCTTCGAGGCGTGACGCGATGGTGTGGGCGCTCGTTGGCCAGTAGGGAGGATGGATGGGAAAGTAGCGAAAGGGCCGCAAGCCTCGAAGCCATCGTTGTTTGTTAGCCCTATGGAGGGCGCTGGTTTTGTGTTGCCGACTAAAGCTTTTGTGGTAGGACAGCCAGCAAGTGTCACAGCAGCGTTTGAGGAAAGGCAGCCGAACTGTGCTGTTCTTGTCGTTGGAACTGGGAGCCTTGCGCTTCCTGCTGCTGCTGCTGCTCTTCCCAATCGACTTCGTAGGCTTACTCATGACCTCTGGAACCAACCACGCGGGCTTCAAACCTGTAAGAATGTGCTGACATTGCCTGAACAATTCGTTGCTACCGCTCTGGCCCTGTGGACCCTTCGGCGGCGGCGGTGGCACCTGCGGCTCAGGATTCGGCAAGCCAAGTGGCAACCATATATTCGCGGGCATCATCTGTCGCTTCGTGTGTCGGCTGCGGGCCAGAAGCTTCTGTTGGCTGCGAGCCAAGGAGCCCGTCCTACGGAACTCGTAGTAGTTTCTCATGAGGAACGAGCGGCAGCAAGCAAAAGTGGTCAGGTATCAAAACTTATGCTTGAGCAACTCGCACCTGCAGTACGTCCTGCCCAGTTGGGATCCCCGCATATTAATACATGAGTTCGACTGTGCCGACGTTGACGACTGCGCTTGCGGCCTGCACGATCGGCTATGCCGACTGTGCCGACTGTGCCGCCCAGCTTGGCTATGCCGACTGCCCCGACGGCCCACATGGCCGGCACGGTGGGCTTGGTCGGCACATGGGACCTGGGCCAGCTGTACCAAGCCTGGCCTAGCCATCCACGGCGGCCCATACCAGGCCAGGCCAGACCAGGCCAGGCCATGTGCCGACCGTGTTCGTCATGACAATCGACGTAGCCAAGCCAGCCCTGCCTTTTGTGCAAGCCGTCGGCGCAATCGATACATGGGAACAATCGGTACATGCGCCCTGCCCCGCCCTCACGCTCGCCCTCCCCCGCGCGCCTCCGCCCGTTCCTCTCTGCCGTCTCGCCCCTTCGCCCACCTTCCCCCTCGCACCCTCTTCCCTCGCCCGCCCAACCCGCCCTAGCCCCTGACCGCCACTCCCTCCCCGCCCGTCTCTCTCCCCGCCCGCCGCACCTTGTACCCGCCTCTCACTCTCTTCGGCCGACCCACCTCCGCCCGTCTCTCGCCACTCACCTCCCTCGCCCGACCGAGAAAAAAAACTTTCTGTGACTTTGTAATAAGTCCATGTCCCAGAGGTACTTTGAGCTACTTTGTGCGCCCCGAAGGGATTGAGGTATCCATGTGTTTTCAATTGTTGTACCTTGGCCTTTGGATTTTGGTTTCGGAGTTTGGCCTCGGCGTTCGATCTTGATTCAACACCCAGATGAATGTTACTGGGGAGGGTCTGGAAAAAAGAGTACGACAATCCAATACTTCCCCATCTTGTATATATCGCCAGAGCGCCCTCGTGCACCGCACTCATTTCAGTGTATTTAAAGAAATAGTGTTTTGAGGTTCTACATGCATTTTAGAAGCCTGGAGGGCCGCTGGGGCCAGAAGGAAGCAGCTCGAGAGCCCGGGGCCAAGGACCTCAAGGGCTCTCAAAACTCGCCAAACCCAGAAAAGGGATTAAAACGTAATATCTTTTAAATCTTTCACTTTGGCGGAGTGAGGGAGAGAGGGAGGGAA
>Ga0115006_10001017_pt1 | contig 16757 bp, 20 predicted proteins | sample ArcOceMetagenome_3_FD_88943 | JGI IMG/M metagenome (GOLD analysis project Ga0115006, IMG submission 88943) | Marine eukaryotic phytoplankton communities from Arctic Ocean - Arctic Ocean- Svalbard ARC20M Metagenome | ecosystem: Environmental > Aquatic > Marine > Oceanic | place: Arctic Ocean...
TATATATATATATATGTATATACACACACACACACACACACACACACACACACACGCACACACACACACACACACACACACACACACACACACACACATACACACATACACACATACATATATCCCTAGACACCCTCTCTGCAATCTGGGCGCAGGTGGCAAGTCAACGTGACCGCGTCTGTGGAAGGGGAATTGATAGAAGATCCCAAGACTGCGGTGGTATACGCGGCCTCCAACGACGGCAAGATCTTTGCTGTGACGCCTGATGGCAGGTTCTTCGCGCCCCCCCCCCCTCCCCATCCTGTCTCCTGCGCTCCTCTCTGTGCTGTCCTCCTCTCTCGTCCCTCTCCTCCCATCTCCCTCCATCATTTCTCTCCTCTCCTCAGTCCTCTTCTCAGCCCTCTCCTCTCCTTGCCCCTCTCGTCCCGTTTTATCCAGCGGACAAGAGACGCGACAAAGTATCCACGCTTTCTCTCGCGCTGCGCCAGCCGCACACCACCACATGGCCTACACCGACCTGGCCTGGGCGTGAGCGGCGGCGCATGGCCATCTTGGGCCTGCTGCATGTCAGAGTATCAGTTTGTGACACACTGCTCATGCCATACGTGCTGGGCGCTGACCGGCGCTGCCTTGCTCGACAGGCAGCTCTGGCGATACATCACAGGGGGTGCTGGTGGCATATGCGGCGACCATTCCAAGACGCAAGATGAGGTGCAGGCGCTTGTGCACTTTATGCTTGGCACCTGCTCGCGCATCACGTGCAGCTGCAGCGCGCGGAGACTCGGCTGCTCGCAGACTCGGCTGCTCGGACTAGGCTGCTCGGACTAGGCTGCTCGGAGACTAGGCTGCTCGATGGCGTCCACCGGCTGTCACAGGCTGAGCCCTGGATGGAGTAGGACGCGTCGGACGCGTAGGATGTAGTACCCTCCGTGGATGGCACAGTGAACAGCATGACAGCACACATGTGTGACAACATAAGCGCAGTAAGCTAGCGCGCTAGCCAGACCCATGACCAAAGCCTGCGCGGTCGCGCAGGAGGCCAGCCCCTCACAAAACACCGAGTGCTCCTTCTCCGAACTCGGCGCGCACGGGGCCACTTCGCCGTGCCTGGTCGACGGAGTCTTGGTCACCACCTCGCAGAACAAGATGATCTACGGGCTGTCCTTGGACGGAAGGCTGGCCTGGAAGCACCCCACTTCCAAGCGCATCCGCTCTCCGCCTCGCTGCTTTTCCTCCACGTCTCTCTTTCTCTCTCTCTTTCTTTCTCTCTTTCTCTCTTTCTCTCTGTCTCGCTGGCGGCTTTTGCGTGGCGCGAGCATGGCGACGTAGATGCGCCAGCACATGAGCACATGAGCACGGCAGCATATCAGCATGTCAGCATGTCAGCATGTCAGCATGTCAGCATGTCAGCACGCATCATGCAATCTACACAATCCCCCTGTCTTCCCACATCCCACTCTGTGCAGACTGACTGCGTGTCTGTGATGGGGGCGACGGGAACAGAGACGCTTTTGGGCAAGTCACGTCGACGGTCCTCAGTGCCTCCAACGACCGCCATCTATACTCCCTGTCTGTCTGAGCCTGACAGCCCAACAGGACGCTTCTCGCCACACATCTTCCTCCCTGCATCCTTTTCTCCTGCGCGGGCGCCTGTTTGAGTGCCAGCCCACGCATTTGAGAGCATGGTGCTGTGTTAACGGCTGGAGGGCTCGATGGGCGGGGGTCGAGAGCACAGGGCTGGGGGTGCATAGAGCATGGAGTCACGGGTCGAGCGAGAGACGAGATGTTCTAACCGCGCCCTCCTGAGGCGGATGCTTGAGGTTTACACACAGTCATGTCTGTTGTATGCCTCAGATGTCATCCGAGGCAGACGCAGACATGTGGCAGGAGCAAAACGCGCACCCAGCGTTCCCACTTCCAGCGTGTCATGCGTTTTTAAATTTTGATGATCGTGTTATCAATTTTACTTGATCTTAGCATGTAAAGTCGAGGAGGTACGGTATGCACTTTGTTTTCAGGAGGTACCGTAAGGACAAGTTGACCAGTTAAGCTTTTATAGAAGCATGGCAGCATCAGCCAAACAAATTCCCCAAGGTCATTGAGTGTCTGACCATCTTCGGCTTCGCAGCCGCTGACCCGGCATCCGAATTCGCGTCGCTGGATGTGTGTCGCACATGCACAATCCCCACAGAGACACAGCAGCAGCCAAGTAAGGATACGCGATACAATAACGCCGGCGACTGCAAGTCAGCGCACGCATCAACAATCGTCCCACGCAGCGCCTAGGTCATAACCACTTTGCAGCAGAGCAAGCACTATAGAGGGCGCACCTTTCCTGATGCTTGATTTCGGCTCGAGTTAGTTCCAAGTCGAAGTTCTGTTCTTTGTCGTGGTCATCCTTGTCGTGCATCTTGCGCTTGACGCTCAATGTCACAATGCTGCCTGGCGGGCCGACGATGAGTTCTCGCACCTGTTTGAAGGCATATGAGTTGCATGAATGATTTGGCGCACGCGTGCACGCGCTCAAAGTCGCCAGCAAATCAGCAGCAAGCTTTTGACATTGCCTCGCACATGCACTTCTTGCTCGATTGGGGGTAAGGGCGAGGAGTGACAGGGATTCACAAAAGAGACCTGGGCCATGGACAGCGTTTTAGTTTCCCTCCCGGCGATTGCAAGAATCTGGTCGCCGACCATCAACTTGCCGCTGCTTCGTGCTGCTCCTCCTTCGATCAACTCTATTCGCCACGCAAGTTTGCCAGTCCGGGGTCGAAGAACCACAGTTAGGGGCAGCAGCTGCAACAAACTGATCACAAACAATGGCTCGGAAACAGTACACGGACAACTTCAATTGCCTGCAGACAAGCAACTCACCGACAATGCGGTGGGGGGCCTCTTCAGTGACACGCATGCCCAAACCACAGAGCTTCCCTGGCTTCTTCACAGGCGCCGGTTCGGGCTTGGGCGCGTCCGTCAAGGTGCCTTTGTCAGACATATTGAGTCGGCGCGACTCGTAGTCTGAAATCCGTTTCATTAGATCATCCTGCACCCTCCACATGTCAGCACAAATTGCCCATTCACAACACGGGTCTAAGCTAAAGTTACGACAGCGACCTGGAGGGCCAGGAGCTTATCGCGCTGATCTTGCAGCAATTTCAGCTGTTTCTGCAGATCCGTGATCTCCTTATTGGCCCTCTGCAGCTGCTCCTCGAGCTCCTCAATCCTGCCCTGCGCTGCTTTGAGCCTTCGCTGCATGTCGGCTGCCACCAGATGTTGTCATGCAACGCCACAAACCACACACAGCACTGTGGAAGATCGGGCATGTTTTGTGCCTTTGCGTGAGCAGTGGAGAGGTGTTAAGGGACAGACCAGAGCTACTTCCGCGCTCATCAAGCTGCTTGTTCAGGCGACGGAGCTCGTCCTCAAGCTCCTTGATACGCGCGTCCTTGTTCAAGGCCGCCTGCTCTAGCTCACTGTTCCGGCTCTCGCACTTGCCAAGATCCACCTGCAGCTCTTGCTGTTTGACCTGTAGACAAGCAATCGACATCAAGGGCCTGGAAGCGAGCGAGTGATATCGCTTTCTCCAAAACCAGGTCGGTCGCTTAGATCCCTTTGGCGAGCCGATCGCGCGCAGCTGTGCCTCGGAGATGGGAGGGAGAGAAGAGTGTTGAGGGCGAGAGAAGAGCTTGAAGAAAATGGGTTGAGTCGAGAGGCAGTCAACAGGGCAGACCTGCAGTTGTTGTTGCCGGAGAGTAGATGCGCGCAGCTGCTTCTCAAGATTCTCTATGGCCGAGTCCTTCTCCGAAACCTGAGTCTGGAGAGACTTGTTGTTCCACTCTGCCTGGTTGACCCTTTCCTTCAAAGAGGAGATCTCACTTTTGGCTGATGCGAGCTCTGAACGCAGTTTCGCGACCTGATCTTGCAGGTCGGCGATGGCCCCTGATGAGTTGGCTTTGAGGTGCGCCACCTGCCTCCCTCTCACCCTTCATTAGTGGAGATGACTGACACTTGCATGCATAGTATGTCATTCATGAAAGATTGCTTGCATGCTGTCGAAGCAAGCACGCGCAGATCGGTGCATTCACTGTTCAGGTACTTAGAAAGGGGAGATGGTGATGGACCTCTTCAAGAAGACGTCGGATTTCTTCCTTCATCTCGATTTCACGCTGATTGGAAGCTTTCAACTTCTTGCCAAGATCCGCGCACTCAGGCTGCAGAATGTTGACCTGCGTCTGCAATTCTGTCTTTGCTTTTTCTGCCCCTGACAGTTTCTTGCTTAGCTGCCATGGGTTCGTATGTGTGCGGTTGTATGCGTGCAGGCGGACGCAATACACCGATTTTCGTCAGCAAATGCAACTTCACCATGCGCAACAGGCAATTCTCGAACATGCCAGTACGCAAGCACGCGGACGGAATACCTCGTCCACACGCATGCGCTCCTGCTCCAGCGCCTCCTGCAGCTTGCTTATAGTCTCATCCTTCTTTTTTGCTGCTTCATAAGCGGCATCCTTAACCTTATTGAGCTGTGCGTTCACAGAAGTGAGCTCATTCACAAGCTCATGCTGCTTCGCATTTGCAGCTTTTAGACGCTTTTCGAGATCTTCGATTGTTGCCAAGCGCTCCTCGTTGCGCTTTTCCGACGATCGCAAAGACCGGTCTGTGTCATCGAGCCGCGTGGCCGTATCGGACAGGCTCTCCTGCAAGTCACGAACTTGTGCTGACAGTGCCTGAATTTGCCCCTCCATTGTCTCGCGGTCGCGCGCCGCCGCCGCTGAAATGGCTTTGTTCTCCTGCTCCGCCACATCTTGTTTGTTACCAGGGCATAGCTTTCCAATTGAATGAAGCACGGCTTAGCACGCTCGCTCACACCCGTGCGGGGATACTGACATAAAACAATTTGAAATGAGGGCACCTGGAGGAGAGCGGAAAGCTCCGCTTCTAGATCGTTGTATTTAGAAGCAGCGATGTCGAGCTGCTTTTCCATTTCGGAGAGCCTAAAGTCACGATCGTCCACTTGGGCGTACAAGTCGCGCTTCACTCGCTCTTGCTCAGCCAGATCCTCCGACTGCGACTCAATCTTGGCTGTCGTGTCACACACAAAACAAGAGTCACCAAGCCTCATGCATTGTGATCAAAACACAGCAAAACTGCGATCCATAGGTACAGATTAGCGCACACACGTGCGCAGACACCCGCACCAACACGCACACACCTTGCATAGCCTTGATGTCGCTCGATGCTTTACGAAGGGACTCACGAGCAGCAGCATTCCCTTTCTTGAGATCTTCGCGCTGCAGCTCAAGACGGGCAATCTCGTCTTCCAATTCCTGGATTCTAGCATTGGCGGCGCGCAGCTGTTTATCACTTTCTTCCATCTTGAGTGCCTGATCCTTATTGACCTGCTGCAGCGAGCGATTGATGCGCTCCTTGTCTGCCACGTTCCGTAGTTGCGTGTCAAGCTGTATCTGGATGTCTGCCTGAGCAGCGCGGAGCTTGCGGAGCTCCTCCTCATGCGCCACACCCATCTGCGACATCTTCTCTTTGAGATGGGCATTCTGGGATCGAAGCTTGTCGAGATCTGCGTGGAGCGTAGCGGCAGTCGCCTTGACATCGCGCAGGAGATCAGGGACAACAGTGCTGCAACCCGCACCGGCGCTCCCGCGCGTCATGTTTGCGGACACCGTACCTTCAGAATTGGCATGTTGCACGACAAGATTCACTTCGGAACCAAGCGGACCTATCAACATACTTTGCACCGTCTGCGTGTCAGCATGTTGCACATCCTGCCCGTCAATTTCGAGGATTAAATCGCCTGTTTGCAGGGTGCTTTTGGAATCTCTGGTTGTCTCCACACTGGCAATGCGACATCCTCCTGCTTTGCCAGCACTGCTGACCAGAATGCCAATTCCACACGTGAGGCCGACTACTGGGCGACAAACGGACATGTGCATCTGCCGCGCGGCATTGTATGCCATGTCCAAATCCTTCGACAGCTTCGTGACTTGCGAGTTGAGCTTGTCATTGGCGTCGGCCAGCTTGCGTTCGAGCGAGGCTAGCTCCTGCTGCCGTGCATGGTCGATATCTCTTGCGTCCGCCAGTTTGTTGTCCAGCACACGCACCTGGTCATTAGCGCGCTTCAATTTTGACTCGAGCGCACTGTTCGTGGACTCAGCATCCACGACGCGTTCTTTGAGCTTGTCACGTTCCTTTCCTAAAGCAGCTACACTTTCCCTCAAGTCTGCCTCGCGCAGGAGCGCATCTTGAAGTTGCGCCAAAATGTCTCCACGATTGATATCATGGAGGCGACACTCGTGTTCCAACTGTCGGATGCGATCCTGTCCAGCCCCCACCTGCTCCTCCGCTTCTGACAACTTCTTGTTCACAAGCTCCAGCTCCGGCTCCAGCTTGCTTAGCGTGACCTGGAGAGTATCGAGCTCATTGGCATAGCGCGAATTGCTGCGCGTAACGTCCAGCACTCCGCCCTCAATATCGCGGAATGTGTGAGTCATGTTGTTACACGTCTCGCGTAGTACTGCCGCATGCTGTGCTGCCCAGTGACGAAGCTGTTTTTCGTGGAATCGCAGCTTCTTTTCCATGGCGCGCTTTACCTCCTCCACATTCACCTGATTCAACTTTGCTGCTTCCAGCTGAGCTCGCAAATTCTTTATGAGCTCATTGCTTGCGTCCAAGTTGTCTTGAAGCGCTTCGCGGGCCTTAATGGCGTCCAAATTCTTCTGCACTGCCCTACTCAACTTGGCCTCTGAATCCTCAAGCTGAGCCGAGAGTTTGGCGTAGTCTTGCGCGGCCTGCTCCACATCTTGCGCGTGTCGCCTTTCCATGGCGCTTATTTTGTCCTGTAGCTTGGCCACCTCACTTTTAAGTGACTCCTGCACCAATTCAACATCGCGGCACAGGTCGGACACGTCTTGCGAGTTCGAGCACCTGCTCTTGGCGCTACTTCGAACGAAGGTAGCGGAATATATACTCCCACCAGACGGCTTCTGCGCTTTCACCGTGACGGATGATCCTGTCTCCCCCGCCAGCAGGGTATTGATGTATTCAGCTCGGCGCTTCCTTACATCCTCACCATCTACCTCCAAGATTTCATCGCCAGGAGCAATACGGCCATCCAGAGAAGCTGAGCGGCCGGGGGCAACACTTTCAACCTTGACGAAGTCGCCAGATGAGTCACTATCAAGCAAAAAGAGGCCCACCCCGGCGGCAGAGCCAACGACTTGCCCGCACACTTTTGCATGTGTCTTCTGGGAAAACCCGCAGATGCTCACCACCTCTCGGCGCAACTGAGAAATTTCTGCTTCTGCCTGCACCTTGAACTCAGCCGCATACTCACGGCACTCGTTGAGATTTCGTTTGTGAGTCTCCTCACGGCGTAGCGACTGGTCTTTTGCGAATATTTCCCCATCCAACTTGCGTTTCAGATCGTTGACTTCGCGTGTCAGTTTCTTCTCCAAGTCATTGGCGCGATCCAACGAGAAACTTAGTTCTGCACTACGTTCAGTCTCTTGGCTCAGCTTCTGCTGTGCCGTGTTCAAGTCCTTGCTCAGCACTTCTTGCCTTCGCGCTTGCTCTTTGAGTTCCCCGCTGAGCGTCTGGATAGTGTGGTGAGCATCTTCTTTCTCTCGTTGAGCATCAGCTAGCTGGCTCTTGAGTTCTGAAATGTCAAGTTCCTTCTTGTGGATCAAACCTTTCATCTTGTTCACTTCGTCGTTCAGATTCTTAGAGCGTGCTTGCTCGGTGTCAAGGTGCTTCTCGAGCTTGCGCTGAATCAAGCCCTGTTCGTCAAGCATCTTCTGGAGATTGGAGCACTCCTTGGCCTGGTCCTTAAGCTCCGCCTGTGTCCGGGACAACTTGTCTCGCAGCTCTTCTAGTTCCTTGACGGTTTCTACCATCTTACTCTTCATCTCTTCAAATGACACCTTCAGCTGTTCGTGCACCCCTGTCAGCCGTTGAAGGTTTTGATGCTCTTTCAAGTTCTGGGCTTCCAAATCGCCTATCGTACTTTGACATTCAGAGAGCTGCGTCTCAGTCGTCTTGAGAGACATCTGGAGCTCATTATTCTTAGTCGTGAGACGCTCTTGCTTGCCACGCAATTCGTCGATATGCGACTGCAATCGCGACATTTCACGCGTGTAGTCCGCTTGCAACTGATCGTATTTAACCGTAACTTCCTTGAGGGCGTTTTGCGATGATGCGAGCTGACCGCGAAGAGATTCAGCGGTTTCATTGATGTCCGTGCACAGTTGCTGCGCGTCGTCGCTACATGCCTCTATACCAGCTCGGAAAAGGATCGCGCGAACGCTTTCATCTTCACCTTCATCAATTTTTCGCGTTGCACAGATGGTGACACTAGTCCCAGCCGTACCTGAGAGGATTTCGTGAATTTCATCCATACCTGTCTCATGAAGAGGTATGCGATCGACCTCTGTCAGTACGTCCCCGACTTGCAGAGATCCCTCCTGGTCAGCGACACCCCCAGGAATGATGCTTTCGATTCGACAAACGCCAGTATCCGGACTACAGAGCGTTAAGCCGATGCCTTTGGCGATGCCAACAGTTTGGTGACACACCACTGTGTGCGAATACCGCAGAGACGACATGGCTCCTGATATCTCTTTTTCTTTTTGGGCAACGATCGCCTTTAGATCTGAAATTTCCTCTTTGTGTTTGGATGTCAGGTTTTGGAGCTCCTTGACTTCAGCCTTCAGGTTCTTGTTCTTCGCCTGTGAAAAATCAAGCTGATAGGCCAGCTGAGCTATCTGTACCTCTCCCTTTTGACGTGCCGTCTGCTCATCTGTGATGCTCTTGAGATGCTGGGCGACCTCTTCTTTCAGCTCTTTGATGGTATCGTTAGCCCGACTTAGACTGTTCTTTTTACTCACCAGGTCTTCTCCCATTTCTTTTGCGTGTGCGCTGAGCTGCTCATGCTGGGAACTCAGTGTTTTCAACTCTGCTTCGACCCGATGTAGTTTCTCCCTCTCCTTCTCAAGTGTGCGCGACGCCTCATGAAGTGCATCTTCTGCCTTCTTTTTGGCACGCGTGAGTTCCAGCGACCGCGCCACCTGGTTGTCGTATTTCGACCGCGTGTCGGTGAGCTCCTGTATTTGTTTGGAACCCTTGTTCAGCATCTGGCGATCCCGTACTACCATTTATCGTGCCTTTACACGCGCACCAGCATGCCTAACACACCACCGTCAGAACGCAAAAAAGCCCATCATGGGAGGCGGAACCTGCTTGAGGGCCTTCTTGTCACTCTCGAGGGATGAAACTTTGGCTTGGTCTTGTTTTGATTTTTGCTCCAGCTTTTTGTTCTTGAGTTTGACATCGAGGTGCGCGTTGCGCATGTCGCCTGCTCCTTTCAGTACCTGCCATTACGCAGTGTCACGCAGGCTTGTTTTGTTTACCAGAATTTTCCTGAGGAATGATCCTAGGGGCAAAATTTTAGTGACTATGCCGATCGCTTGCGCACGCTGGCTGTCGAAGCAGGAGGGGGGCATAGGCAGCTAGACCTGTTGGCTGAGTTCTTCGACTTGGATAGTCATCATTGCATGGGCCGGACTACAGTCGAAGCCAGAGCGCACCAGAACTGCTGAAAATTCATCCGCTGGTGTGTATGGAGCATGGAGACCGCAGACTGTGACACTGGACCCCGCCAAACCCATCAGCAGGCCATGGATGTCCTCGAACAGGCATCCCTTTACATCTTGCCCGTCAACTTCTTGAATGATGTCGCCACATCGTAATGTGCCCTCACTCTCGGCCACGCCATTTCTGATGATGCTTTCTATCTTACAACCGTCGTGACCCTCAGCCTCTTCCAACGTGATGCCAATACCTTGCGCAATACCGACCAGGGGCTGACACACAACAGTATGCATCTGCTCAATAGCGCCGAGGGCAGTGGAAAGTTCGGTCATTTTGGCCTTCAGTGCCTTTTCATGCTCTTCTTTCATGGCAGTCAACTTTTTCTCGGCCTCCTGCAGTTGGGCGTGCAGTTGCTTTGCATCTTCCGCTGCGCGAGCTAGATCGGCGTTGCACTTTTCAATCTGCCGTCTTCGCGCCTCAGCCGTAGAACTTAGGTTGTTGTTTGCCTATTGGATAACAGCGCGCAGTCAGGTGTCGATTTGCGTGTTCACAACAAAAACATCGAGGCATCACAGACTCAGTTTTGAAGAAAAGCCGCGGACACATGTAAGCATGGACAGTAATCACCTCTTCAAGACCCATAATAGTGGCATCCATTTCAGCCACACTGGTCTGCAAGTCTTGTTCACGCCGTACCGCTGACGCCAAATCCTCATTCAATGACTTTTCGCGCCACTTTCCTTCCTCCACCTGCTGCTTCGTTTCGTGCAGCCACTGCTTGAAATCCATAAGCTTACTCTCCTGTTGTTCATTCAGTCCCAGATTATCTATCGATTCGCTTTTCAAAACGTGGCGACGCTCGACAGCAAGCAGAGACGCAAACGGATACACTCATAGCGCTTTCATAGGACCTGCTGTTGAATGGTGGCCTTCATTTCCTCGATGCTCTGGGTCAGGGAAGCAACCTGGGCACGCAGATCTGCGAGCTCGCCATCCCTCTGCTTTAAAGATGTCTCTGCCTTATCGAGGTTGTATACCAATGTGGACAACTGGGTCTCAGACTTCTGCCTGAGAGTTTCCTCATCGGCCGCTTTTTGCTCCGCCTTGCGAAGTTGCACTTTCAGATCTGCCGCCTGCGTCCGTGTGCTTTAGCGGAAGGGGAGCAGCATTTCGCGGAAAAGACTAGACAGAGGCAGACATGGGCAGTGGCACAACACGAAGGAAATGAGACCTCCTTCGCCAACTTATCAGCGTCACGAGTGACGTTTTCGAGGTCACCTTCCACGTCCTGCAACCGATCCGCGATCGAAGAATTTTTTGCCGTGAGCGCCTCGATCCTTTGCCTCAGTTGGTCGCAATTATCTTTGCTTTCTTTCAAAGCAATGTTAAGGTCGTGCGCCTCCTTTTCGGCCGCTCGCTGTGCCTTGTGGAGCTCTACATTGCGTTGCGCCTGTGTGGATTCCAATACCCACATTTTTCCGTCAGCATATTCAGGGACCAATGTCGGCACGCCTTGACTTAGCATCAGTAAATAGTCAGAAACTATTGGAACACGATTACAACGGAGGGAATGGGTACCTGAGCGTTGTGTGCAGCTCGCGTCTCATTGAGATCTTTCTGCAAGACCTCTTTCTCCTGTTGCAGCGTCGCACATTTGTCCTCTGATGCCTCAAGCCGTTGGCCCGTTTTTTCCAAATCGCTCTGAAGTGATACGATTGCGTTGAGCATCGCGCGCCCGTTCGCCGTGACCTGGTTTGTCAAGTGCTTGACGAAGACAGAGTTTCCCGTCGCAAATTGGCCCTGACGTACACGTTGAAAAGACAGTATCACAAGACGCCCAAACACCGCATTAGGATGTTTACGTGATGAGACGCTTCACGCACGCGAATTGCGTGCAATGCAAGCGGGTCTGAACGCAAGGGCCTAGATAACCTTGCCAAAGCCTTCAGGCAGTTCAACGAGATACGACAAGGTGGCCTCTGTTTGCAGTCCTGCAGAGATCTTGGCATGATGTGCATCACGCTCCTCCATGGAGCCTTCTGTAGCCATATCCAACATCATCTCTGGCATGTTCTGCGCTCCTTTTGTCTCTTGGGTTCCTTGGGCATTCCCTCCCGGCCCTCCTTTGCCCTTCTTTTTCTTCTTTTTGTCCGGAATTTCCTCTTTTGTGCCCGCAACCCCACCTGGTGGAGTGAGCTAGTCGTTACTTGCACTCTGTTCAGTTGCGGCAGTGAATACCCATGTGATTAAAAAGCGCAGTTTAACCCGAGCCATACCTTCCAAGATGCCAGCAGGCAGGACAAGAGCAGTGTGCATTTCTTGGAGTGCTTGCAGGCAAGAGTAAAGCTCTGAGATGAGTCCTTCGCGTTCGCGCTGATGCTCCGATTTGCACGTCTGGTAACACGCCAAAACAAAGGATCAGGGAGAAACAGCCGTCAGCTAGACAGAGGAGCAGCATGAAGAGGTGGGGCTTGCCCAACCGCCCAACCACACACCTGTAGCCGACCTAGAACTTGCTCGACTAAAAAGGCATTCTTTTTTTCTTGTTCTAGAGCGCGCTTGCCCTCGGCAGCCACCGTATCCACCTCCTTTCCGAGCTTTTTGGCACTCTCAAAAACATTCAACATGGTGTCACGAATGACAGAGCGGTCGCGCTCGCTCATCTGCAAGCTCACTTTCAACCGCTGCGACTGTTCCAACAAACACTCTTTTTCCGTTGTTGTGCGCACCTATGTGTATGCAGGTGTGTGTTGCGTGTATGTGTGCATGTCTCTTGTTTGGAATTGATCGCTGCATGGGACGGCCGTGTGAACATGGAAGGAAATAGATTGCATTGCATGCGTCGTCACATGCTACGGGAGACTGCAGGAAGTGGTATCATAATCGTCGCCAAAGAAATTGCGCCAAAGCTGCACTTGATTGCCAAAAAGGGGTAGGGAACGCGAGCGAGACGCCATGGTCCTTATTGGCTCTACGCTGTTCCAAGGTGCATTGTGCATGCGCGGTGAGCAGAGAGAGGAGGGCGAACCTCTAGCTCTTGAGCAGCAGCTTCGAGGACCGCGATACGCTTTTGGTAGTCCTCTGTCATTTCAGCGATATTCGCTTTCAAACCCGATATGGTCTTTACGTTTTCTGCCTCCGCCACCTGTTCACAGCGCAGCTCAGCTATGGCTTTGCAACCCGTGAATATAAATATGACATTTAAACAAGGTCAACGCAATCAGGCAGAGTCTCAGCGAGCATCATCAGAACCTCTGCGTCAGTGACGGCCTTCTGCAGCTGCTGCTTCGTTTCAGTGAGTGAGCGCGTGAGCTTATTTGACTGCGCAGTCAAGTCATTCTTTTCCTGCTGCGTTTGCTTCAGCATGCTCTCTGCCATGGCCAGGTCCCTTTTGAGCTTTTCGATACCCTCACTGTCTACCTGGCCCTTTTTGCGAAACTCGGCTAATTCTGCTGCGGCTGTTTTCTCAAACCGAGGACCAGGGAGAAAGAGAAAGCAGCAGGGGACGGCAATGCAGACGACCCAATCAGTCAGAAGAGCATGATGCAAGAATAGCAATCTGATACATTCACAAGTGCGCGCAGCACCAGCGGGAAATCGAATGGGTGAGCGGTGCAGTCGCCCAGATTTGCATCTGCATGAAAAACCACAACTACCTTGCGCAGCTTCTTTCTTCAAGCGCTCTATCTCATCTTGCGCATCCTTGAGCCGACTTTGCAGTGATGAATTCGATGATACCAGGTCCTCACACTCTTTTTCATGTGCCAGTTTCATCTTGGCCAACTCTGCACGCAAATCTGTGATCTCGGCCTCTGCCTCCTGCAGCCCGCACACGCAATGGTTACTGTAGCATGTGTGTGTGTCTCCGGGCAGCTTGTGCAACCTACTCATGACACATGAAGACGCGAGATTGGTTCGTGACAGGTACATTTACAGACCTTGAGGGTGAGTGTGACACGAGCATGCTCCACCTTGGCTTGTTTGATGCCGTCATCCAAAGTCTCGATGCTTTCCTTAAACCCAAGCGCATCGTCGTGTCGTTCGAAAAAGAGCTCTTTCTTCGTCTCAGCCGCATCTTTCAACGCTGTGAACAATTTTTGGGCAGCCTCCTGCGCATCTGAAACCCTCTTGCGGACTTTGGCTTCGCGCTCGGAATCGGCAATGGTCATACGTGTCCAAAGTTCGATTGCGTTATCAATCATTCCTTCTATGGTCTCGCGTCCGCGCGGAAGCGTGGCGCGCGCCTTCATGGCCGTGAACAATTCAAACAGGCGCCGACGGTCAGCAATAGCCTCACTTGGCATGCGAAGCAACGTGACCGACTTTTTGGCGCCCGCTTTGCCGCCCTTTTTGACACCCAGCGTCACAGGTGTGCCAGCTATATCGCTGCCAACGAGAAGCTGCGAAAGGTTATCGCTTGTGACAGCCTTCCCATCAATTTCCACCACGAGGTCGCCTTTGTCCAACTGGCGGCTGTTGTAGGCAGGACCTGCCAGACAGAGCGCAGGATCACGCAGGCACCCTTGCGCGTGGGACGCAGGCTGCAATATATTCTTTCCTCCGCGCCTATGGGCACCCCCCGCAAGCGCCACCGTGTGCACACGTGTGAAAACAGAAAGCCTACCACCAACAACCATGCTGTCGATGACGCCGCCTGCGAACATGACGCCCACCTGCTTTTTCACGCATCCGCATCGTACGCGCCAGTGCGCCGTGAGTGCGACGGCGACATCGTGATGGCACGCTGTCGCCGGGCATGCGCGTCTGCCGTGGGCCGCGCGGGCTCGCGCAAATGTCTGTACAACTCGCCCGCGCCACGCCGACAAGGGCGCGGCCCTCAACCTACACGCACCGTGGTCTTGGTCTTGAACCCAGCCGTGGACTGTTCCGAATCGACGACGAGCAGGTCCTGCTCGGGAAAGCACCCGCGGGCAGGGACGCGGTGCAGGTCAGGCGCGCACGAGCGCCTGAGCGCAGGGCATGTGCGCCATGCGCACACAAACCGCTGTGCTGCGCGGGTGGAGCACCCGCGTCTGCACACGCTCACCGCGAGTATTTCTGCCTCGAGCTTTTGTAGGGAGGCGTCGTGATCGGCGTGCACGCCATGATATCGGTTGTCCGAGTGAATCCGCTCCAGCACCTGGTCGATGGCCGCACGACGAGCTGCTCGCGCGTCGCCCGCGATGCACGCGTTTTTCTCACCACTCGCACCCACGGACGCGCGCCCCGGCGCCTGCTGCGCCGCGGCAACGCCGCGGCGAGCCGGCACAGCTCGCGGCGCACTGCCAGGCGGTCAGGGCGCGCCAGGCGGGCCCGCCTATCACCTGCCAGCTCGCCGGACCACCCGGCCTCCTGCATCCCTGCCTCCTGCATCCCGGCCCTGCTTGCTACCGCAGCATCTGGGTGCCCGCCGAGGATCTGAGATCGGGGTCGGGTCCGTGAGTCACTCGCAGTCGATTTTTTTTTACAAAAAAGAAAAAGAAAAAGCTATTTACGGATCGAAATGTAAGCGCCGCGTGCGGGGCTGTGCGCAGCGCGCTGACGGCGGCGCCGCGCGCGCCGGGGGCAGGTGGGCGTATCGCTGATGTGAGCATACGTGCGTGTGCGCAGAATGTTCGAGACTCTCGCCGTGCACAAGCCCAAGGCCACCAACCACCTCCCGCCCTTCTCCACCGAGGTGCGTTGGGGCGTTGAGGACGCAGAACGGGGGTGCTCGGGGTTGTGGTCCTGGAGGGGGGTGCGGCAAGTTGCGGCAAGCGCTCTCCTCTTGCGCGCGTGCATATTGCGCCCGCTCACTCCCTGGCGCTCCCTGCAAACTTGTAGCTCGCGGCCCCCGCCTCCTGGCGCATGTCCTACGCCGCCGGCCGCGTTGCCAATGGCGAGAACGTCGCCCGCAAGGAGCCCATCACGTACGCCCCCCACCCGTTGTGCCTCCCCCCGCTCCTGTCTCTCTCCTGTGTGTGTGTGTGTGCGCGCGCGCGCGCGCGCGGCAGGAGAAATTATGCCCTGTGTTCAGCAGACTGGGCGTCCCCGGTGTGCCGGACGCGTCCGGCAGCAGAGAGATTGCTTGATCTGTCGGCTGACTTGAATCCCCACCCACTCCATCTATCGCATGCTCTGCAGCTTCAACGCTCGCAACACCATCGACATGGCGGACGAGGTGAACAGCACCGGCAACTTCGCCTCGTGAATTGGTGGCACAGGAGCCGTTCCCTGAACAGGGTGCGGCCGCATTCAAGTGGGCGGATGTTTGCGGAGGACGTGCTCTGCAGGCGGCAAGCTCAAGGGCCCGCTGATGGAAACGCGCTCGTCCGGGTGGGGGGTGGGCGCTCTGTGGATTAGAACTAATAAAGCAACAGCAAGCAACTGCAATACACGCAGCCGTGGTGGCGCGCGCAGGGTGCAACCACCAGCAAGTTGGAAAGTGACGGGTGCGACGTGCTGTTGGGTTGTTGTGCGTTAGGCTTTAGGCTGTGTATTGGGCTGTGTGTCATCGCGTTGTCGTTATGTAGTGTGTTATGTTGTGTGTGCTGAGCTGCGTGATAGAGAGAGAGAGAGAGAGAGAGAGAGAGATAGAGAGAGAGGGCGAGAGAGAGAGAGAGACTTAGTGAGTGTTGATAGGATTGTATTCACATGCGCGGATGCGCGGGCGATGGTAGTGGCCTTGGGCCCGGGCCTTGCACAAGGTGCTTGCACCTGCGGGCACGCGGGCAGACGGCTGGGGGCAAACGGCTAAAAGGCACGCAGTTGCTTAAGGATGGTGAAGCGAGGCTGGCCTTTTTCTGCGGCGTGCGATGACAGGCTTGTGAAAAAGTCTCGCGCCTCTCTCAGCGTACTGTATGCCGTGTCGAGATCGGCGCCATCTTGCACCTGCCGCACACGCGCATCGCTGTCGTGTCAGTGGCATGACATATAAGGACACGTACATATATGTAAAAAACAAAACGAGGACACGTATATGGACACGTACAAACATATAAGGACACATACAAGGACACGCGCATCGCTGTCGTGTCAGTGGCATGACCAAGCCCGTGTGCTAACCCGCATTGAGAGAGAGAGAGAGAGGAGAGAGAGAGAGAGAGAGAGAGAGAGAGAGAGAGAGAGAGAGAGAGAGAAGAGAGAGAGAGAGAGAGAGAGGAGAGGAGAGAGAGAGA
>Ga0115006_10001018_pt1 | contig 16753 bp, 13 predicted proteins | sample ArcOceMetagenome_3_FD_88943 | JGI IMG/M metagenome (GOLD analysis project Ga0115006, IMG submission 88943) | Marine eukaryotic phytoplankton communities from Arctic Ocean - Arctic Ocean- Svalbard ARC20M Metagenome | ecosystem: Environmental > Aquatic > Marine > Oceanic | place: Arctic Ocean...
ACAGAGTGAGACAGAGGTCCGGAGCCGCGTGTCATGTCGCAGAAGAGGCTCAACGGATACAATCAATTTGCGCATACATCGTGCACGTGTGTGCGCTCTGTAGATCATAGCCTACCATGGCGACTTCGCGAAGCGACTTCTGCATTGCCGGTACACCATCCACTTGCAGCAAAACATCGCCTGGGAGAGCGCGATGGGAATAGGTTCAATGCAGCCAGAATGAGACGGGAGAGCAAGATGCGCACACTTGCGCAGGCTAGAGTACCTGGCTGCAGCACACCGCTTTCCGCTGCCGACGAATTCTTCGTGAAACCTGGGTATTGTGCCAACGATTAGACGAGCGGCAGGCTTACATGGCATGCACGAGCCTGTTCAATTCAGACTGCCGAGGTCAAGAGCATCTCCGTCCGAAGTTGCACCCAGCTCTGTTGACAAACGCCGGCGCACGTCGCACTTGCATGCAGTGAGGATGCATGCACTGGCAGGCGACGGGTGTCGAACACACCAGCGACGCGGTAGCAGCCGGTGGACACGTCATTGAACCTGCTCGAAAGAACGGATGTTACTGCAAGAGCAAGCGTCCACGCCGTGAGATACACGAGGCGATGGCTCGGCGATCGCACATGCCGTTGCACACGACACGTTGGCGGACACTGTCGTACCAGGACACGCCAATCCCGGCGCTGTTGTAAACGTCGGCTCCCCGTCCTGAGTTGGGCGGCGATTCAAATTGGCCGCCCTGCGCATACGGAGACGGCTTCATCCCGGAGACTCCCGACCTGCCCATCGAACACATCCGGCAGCTTAGGCGGGGTCAAGCACAGGGCTCCGCCTGCCCGTCTGGGTCTCGCCTCGCTTGCTGGGGCGATTGTGCGCGGCAACGCAAGAGGGTCACGAGTCTCACATGTGCGTCATGACTGGTCGCGAGTCCGCTTTGGGGACGACCACAGTCTTTTTCGCGGGAGAGCAGCAATCGAGGAAGCTCATCGTGTGCCTGTCTTTGTTCCTCCCGGCCTCCTCAAGTTGGTCTCTTCCCGTCCCCCTCTCTACTACACCACTGGCTCTGAGCGCTTCAAACCATTAGTCAACTTTTAAGGTCTATAATTGATAACCGTTGGTTGCTTCGATCGGGCGATCATAACTTCATAGCCATGGCGGACGTGGCGTCGTACGAGGCAGACTCGTACCGCTCCAACTTCACGTCCTACGACCAGGACTCGTATAAGCCTCCGACCCCCTCGCTGGAGCCGCATCGTCCTGCCGGGTATGACTCAAGCTACACAAAGGTCAGTGTCAGTCACAAAAGCTCTGCAACAGCCCCCCTGCACCGTCTCGCTGTGCAGGTTGCGGGCGCCCACTGCAGCTGATGCTTGGTTGCGTTGCTCATGCCAGCCGCCCTTCACAAGCTTCGGGGCAACTGCCACCGGCACCAAGCCGCTGCCATTCAACCTGCCAGACACCATGACCATGACCACGTCCGACGCCCAATTGGAGGAGCGCCGCCGCGCTGCGATTCGCGAGCGCGAGCGCGAGGCACAGGTCCTTTGCGCTGTGCTCGGTCGTCTTCGCATTCACGCGCTCGCGTCTTGCTCGGTGCCTGGCTTCTGACGGACTCGAAAGTAATGCGCCGCCTCTCACCGCTGCTCTCTGCTCCCACACCTGCAGGCCAAGGAGAGGAACCGGCAGCTCTTGGCAAAGCGGCGAGAAGATCAGCTGCGCCACAAAAGCCAGGTGGAGCATGAAGCCAAGCAAAGGTGCTAGCCTCCGCCCGTGGCTCTGCTTGACAAAAATGATACTGCAACAGTGTAGATGATACTGCAACACGGATGCTGTAACAATGATACTGCCGCAGTGAACAAGCTACTGCGTTGAAGATGATACAGCAACAGTCAACCAGCTGCGGCAACAGCACAGGCTTGCAACACAGGCGCTTGCAGGCATGCAACAGGCTACGCCAACAGCCGCTTGCACACACTGTGCTCACAGCGGCACGTTGAAACTCACAGGGAGACGCTGATGAAGGAAAATGAAGAAAGGCGCATTGCGCAAGTCGAAGCCGCCCGGCTGGCGAACATCAACGAGAGAGAGGAGGAAGAGCGATTGCGTGAAGAGGAGCGTCGGCGACTAGCTGCTGTGGAGCTGCGCCGCGAGCAGGCCTTGCAGGCACTCGAGGCCCAAACGTTGCGCGCTGCTGAGCACCAGTAAGTCACTTGGTGATGACATGCATGGAGCGAGTGCAAGGGTTGCATTCTTGTGCTTTTGCATCCCCTCATGTGCTCTCCTCTTCTCAAGTCTCAATTGTGCTGGCAGAAAAAGACAGCGCGAGGCGATCCTGCACAAACGCCAGCATGCTGAGCGCGTCAAGGACGAAACCCAACGTCTGTATGAGGTGCGATTGGGCGGCGTGCAGCGATGCAATGTCAAATGCAGTGTGATTCAATGGGCCGATGACTGCACGCTCAGGCGGCGATCTCTGTGCGTATGCTTGTGTTAGTGTTGCGTCTTGAACTAAAGGGATGGTCCAAAGGTCAGAGCGTGAAGAGTGAACACAGAGTACCGCCCGCGGAACTATTGTCCTCTCGCCATCCTGTCGCTCATTGCGCGCCCTAACCTCCTCTCCTTGCAGGAACGGCTGGCAGAGGAGCAAAAGCGCAAGGCGGATCTAGTGGCGGTTATCAACCGCCACCGCGAGGACAAAATGGCCTCTTTAGAAGCCCGTAAGCAGAGCGCACTTCTGAACCAACAGGAAGAAGAGCTCTCCCAAATGGTGCGTCAGAACCTGCGCTGCGTTGTGCCTGTTCCCTCTTCCCCCATGTGTGTGCAACCTTTCAGAGAGTGATGCGCAGAGTGAAGACACTTGTTCTTCAGCAGTTCTATGGCGGGATCTTGAGCGTGTGCGTGCGTTGCCATGCATGTGCATTTGTCGATCGTACGCGTGACAATGCAGGCATGTTAGCGCGCACGCGTGTGTGTGTGTGTGTGTGTGGTTGTGTGTGTGTGTATACGTGCACTCTTTACAAAAATTTGCTCTAAAACGCATGCGAAGAAGAGCAAGTGCCTGCGAACACACAACCAACAACAAACGGATACCGCAGTGACCACTGCATGGCCTTTCTACGCCCCCAGGTGCAACTGCAAGCGACCCTGTCGCGACTGACGGCGCGGATGCACGACATCCAAGTGCGCCGCGAAGAAACGCGTCACAAACTGCTGGAGGCACGGCACCTTGTCGAGATCCTACTCATCGACGAAAACGACCTCACGCTGGCACACGAAGAGGTCGAGGCAGACCTGGTCAAGCTCAAGGCGCATGAGGTGCGTGCGTGTGCAGTGCGCGTCCCACACTACTCGCCTTGCGTGTCGTTCTATCAGCCGCGTGCGCGCTTGCAGGCGGCCATGCAATCTCATGCGGCGGCGGGTGTGTGCAGGAGGGCTTGGCGAGGCTGGTCTCCACCAAGTACGAGCACAACGAATACAACGTAGCCGTCGTTACCATCCAGCGCTACTACCGTGGAGCTCGAGACCGGGTTCGCCCGCATGCTACCGCATTCAAACTTGGTTGCCACACACGTGCGTGTCAAAGCTTTGCTCTTCTCGGACTGAATCCAGGCGCGCACGCGTGTGAGAGCAGGTGCTGGTCGCAACGATGCGTGAAAACAAGGAGGAGCAGGAGCTGCAGTGGGCTGCATCAAACATCCAAAAGGTTTTTCGCGGCAAAAAGCAGCGCGACACCGATAAAGCCCGGCACGAGGTCCATGTCGTATGCGCACGCACACGCACGCGCACCAAGCATGCATGTGGACTCAAAACTGTGCTTACAGCTTACGCAGTCGGCTACATTGCCTGGCGCGTAATCAGCTACGGTCATAGCATGGTGCACGGCAGATGGTAACGAGAGAGGCCTGCTGCTGCTGCTGCTGCTGCTGCTGCTGCTGACAGGCGGAGTTGCGGGAGATGCAACAAGCCTCTGTCAAGATGCAAGCCGTCTTTCGCGGCGCCCAAGACCGCAAACTCGGCAGGGAGAAGAGGCTGCAAAAGGAAGAGCGTGAGCGCCGGCAGGCCATGGCAACCAAGATCCAGTCCTGGTGGCGCGCGCTGCAGGCCAAGGAGATGATGGGGCTGTTGCGCGAAATGGAAGCGCTCAACCTGATCAAAGTCAAGTCGCAGCAGATGCAAGGGGGGCGTGCGGCAGCCAACGGCGATGCTCGCGGGTGCGTTCCTATGCACACTGCCTCTGTACACCCTCACTTGGGTAGCATATCCCTTCTCGCCTGCTGACCGTTGCAGCTGTGTTTGCATTGCACCTTGGAAATGCCATAGCTTATGAAATGTGCTGCAAGGCACGGACGTGCAACTGAGTTTGCTCCTCACGCCAGGCCCGCACGTGGGCGAAAGAAGCTAGGGGCGGTAGGGCGCAACAAGAGCTCCAGTCCCGGGAGGGGCGCCAACAAGCAGGCTCGGCGCCAAATTGGCTCCGCAGGGGTTCAGAAGAAGGCGCTCATGGCACTTCAAGCTGAAGATTATGAACAGGACAGCGGCATGGAGTGGGTAGCGCGCGAACAGTTGCGCGCCGAGCAGCGCAAGCTCAAGCTCGGCATGAACATGGCGGGAGGAGGCAAGGGCGAGATGGGACGCATCTACCTCAATCCCACGGGTCCGCGCAAACAGGGCCCGCGAGCTAAAAGAATGTTTGTTCCCCTCGAAGCCACTCAGCGCGCGGCGCAGGTCATGGCACCCGCGGGCCCTTATGCGCCCTACATGCCGAGCCCTTATCAGCAAACGCCGACACCCGTCCCGCATTACCATGTGCCGACGCAAGGTGTCGTTATGGCACAGGACTTTGATTATCAGCAGCAAATGTCAGCTCGCCCCCCTCAGGTGCGGTCAGACCCTTTGTCTGCACTCTTCTCTTGTGACCGCCTGCTACGGTTGCGTTCGGTCCTCACGATGCGTAGTGCCGGTGCTGATCGGAGTTGTTCGTTGCGGTTGCAGGCGCCTTCAGGAGGAGCACCGAGCCATGCGGTAGCGCGTGGCGGCGGGGGAGTCGGCAGTGGAAGCCCGAGCTTTCCTGAATTGAATCGCGAGCAAGGCAGCAACTACGCACCAAGGACTTCCACCTACTCGCCCGAGACATAGTTACACAATTTTCTCCCTTGCTTGCTGACCTCAATCTGGGTTGATGAATTTATTGTATTCTAAATGCGGGTGTCGGGGCGCCAAGACCGCCAGCATCGTGCGTGGGCGGGTGGAATGTCATTTGTGAGTGCGCGTGTGGCACGACTACTAATACAAGGTTGATGAATCCAAGAATGCGATTTCTGGCGATACAAGGCGTTTCGTCTGCAGATTAAATAATCCGTCTGTGTGTTTTTCCTGCTTCTCGCCCCTTTCACTTTTTTTTCATGCAAAGCTTTGCCTCTCAAATCGCTCACCGCCTGGCGCTCGAGGAGATGGCTCCCGCACTGGTGAGCTGTCGGGCGAATCTGTGACAAATTGTCGTGCGCCAGGTCTATGCAGCACGCCAAACAGGTCAGTGCTGTCCAGCGCACTTCTAATCGCACAAGCGCAAAACAAAATGTGGCTCACCTTACAGAAAACTCTGGGGATCGGGGACGCGCTGGGCTCGAATGCGCACGTGAGTAGGATGCCGTGTTGGGTTGCTGCAGACGTTGTGTCTGGAGGTTACGATCTCGCTGGTTCCACGCTCTGGCCGGCGACCGTGCAGCCAAAGAGAATCCCGTTTGAGCCGCTGTCATTTCATCCATTATCTCATGTTGCTGCCGTAGTCGCGTGGACTCTGGGGTTTCAGGCCTTTCTGGATCATCTGACGTGGTACCTTGATCAGATGCCCACATTTGTATGGCCACGAATTCCGCTGGTGGCTTTCCTGCCGCTAGTCTTTGCAGGTCTTCAATGGGCAGAGATTCCAGCATCTTGTGTTCATTGCCCTTGTCTACAGCATACGCGAGTACGGGCTCGACGTTCCCTTGAGGCTTGACAATACCCGGCTGTAAGACTTTTGCGGGATGAGCAGAAGGTGTCGAGGTTTGAGCATCTGCCATCCTATTAGCAGACGTTGCCGATTGAACAGTGCGTGATGGTGATTGAGAGGGTGAGCGGGAGGATGGAGATAAAGAGTAGGCTGATTCGTGGCTTCGGTCCCGGGGACCTTGGTGACGTACCGGAGGACGATCATCATCGGCACGTGGTGTCATGTGCGGCGCCCGGCGAATTTGATCACCTACGTGTTGGCGCAAGCGATCTGGTGTCGAAATTTGCTCTTTGAATTCGATCTTTCGGGGCGACAGCGCAGATACGGCACTAGGAGCCCCATGCAGCCTTGCGGGCTTTTCGCTGCTCTTTCGAGTGTTTGTTGTTCGCTGGGGAACACGGGCGGGCAGGCTGTAGCGTACTCGTTTCCGATCTAGACCCACTCCAGACTTGTCACCGTAATCGTCGCTCCTGATCAAAAGATCCTCAATGGGTTCTTGCTTGGGAAGATTTCTGGATCTCCGGAACGTTGGCTCGGGCAACGGGACAGCTCGGAGTTCACCTGGAGAAGAGCTCTTTCTGGTTGGACTACTTGCGCTTGGTGACAGCACAGCTCGTGCTCTTTCATCCGTACGAACCAGTACGTCGAAGCCCATAGGACCATCCTCATCAATTTGCTCCTGCTGTGATCTTGGGGTCAATTGCGGCACTTGTGGGATGGGTCTTGATGGAGGATGCGAGGGCGGAAGAGGGTCTTTGGTTATCCCCTTCCGAGCTGCATCCATCATACGCATTTGAGGTGCAAAAGATGACGCCAGAAGCTCCAAGTTGCTCTCAAGATCTCGTCGGGTTGGAGACGGATCTCTGCTGGATGATCTGCTCGAAAAGCGAGTCTGCGGTGTCTGCGTTCTGGTCAAGTATCTCCTTGCATTACCAAATCCCCATTCAGATGAAGTACCCACGTTGGCACTCAATTCTGGCACGCGGGTATTCGGGGAATCGAGTCCACCAGCGTCACGTGGTCCACGGAAGAGCGACGAAAAAGATAATTTCGGCACAGGTGATGTGACACGCGTCTGATCACGCGAGTAGAACTGCCGCTTCCACGAAGCTGTCCGTTCGGTGTCGCCCACAGCACGATATGGAGTAAGGGGCGACGAGGCGCTGCCCCGTGGTGTATGAGGCGTGCGAGGTGTCGCTGATGGGGTTGGAAGGCGGACAATGCTTGGCTTATCCATTGGCGAGTCCATCAAGCGTACATGAGGCGAAGCCTTCAAAACTTTGGCAGCTTCACGCTTGCGTTGACGCCTCATCATATAGACCAGCACGCACACCAATATGCTCAATATTGCCAAAGTAGTTAAGATGATTACAAGAAATTGATATGGCATTCCCTCGCCTCCTTGATCAGACAATGTAACGTTTGCTGGGGCCATGATCACATAGCTGGAGAAGTTTTCCACCTTCATACGTGCCTGACCTTCGCCCAATACCAACTCCGTATTCTGTTTTCGCCACCTGCCGCTGCCTTGATCCCATCGGTATAAGGCAGCTAATTCGGGATCAGTGACAGAACTCAGATCCACCTTGAAGGTCAAATTCGCCCGAGGTGCCAATCTGATACCACTGGGAGCCAGGTAATGAATCTTTGATAGCATCATCATTTGCAAACGCGTTTCAGCACGTCGAAACCATGAACGCCTACCTTGCGTGAGTATGTCCTTGTCTCGAGCAGCAGCCAGCATGGCCTCAGATGGTATGATGGCTGATATGGACAGATTCTGCGCAATGCCTCTCGGAAAGTCGATGAGAGTGTTTGATGGAAGCGCCAAGCTGGTGCCCAGATTCTCTCCAGTCAAGCGAATCATGATGGCTTCCGTTGTAAGATGCTTAGAATCGTAAAGCTGCTGCGAACGAAGATGCCCGCTCGCTGTCGCCGTGATACCAGGAACGCCATCTGCGATAGTGTCGCAAGTTCCTTCAAAGTATTCGGAACATCCTATTCGAATGCCAGACAAACATGTGGGACAAGATTGACACACAGTGTCGCGCTCGAGCGTGCACCGTGAAACCTCGTAACTGCTGCCATCTTGATCTCTTCCTCCGCACACTGTACAATTGGTGCATTGCGTTGTCCCCTTTCCCTGGATGTCTTTGAAGAATCTTTGGTCTACAAACTCCTCGCTATTCTTGCAGGGGAGACATTCGCCTGTGCCTCCAGCATCACAATCCCGGAAGTATCCTAATGGACAGCTTGTGCACGGTGCACAAAATCCAGCACTGGCACCGATGCCCTTTCTGCATCCGATTAACAGTTCAAGTCCAGGAACGCATTTCCGACAAAATGACGAGTCCCGCACAGCAGAGAGAGTTACCTCACCAGCGACGACGCCTGGATTCAGTTTACAAATAATCGAGGTTTCTGCAACCCATCCTGTACTGATACAGCCATAGGTGCTAATCATGGCACGGATGGTGTAATCATGCGAACCGAAACCAATGCCGGAAAGTGTGACATGATCACCATTTATTCCTTCAGCACGTCCAGTTACATCCAAGATAGCAGGACCATCATAGGTAAACAAGGAGGTCCTGGATGTTTTCCGTTCCATTGCAACAGAAACAATAACAGACTCCCCTCGACCAGAGAGGCCGTTTGCAACCCGCAAAGTGAGCGAGGAGTCAGAAATCCACTCACTCATCACAGAGTTTGAGAATCCCACGCTTGTCTGCTGAGAAATGGAGAACAGACTGAATGATTTGCCTGCTACAGTGTGAAAAGTGGCTTCCGAAGGGCCAGAGTTGGTGGCGAGAATTCTATCTGCGACGGCAAGGTCATAACTGAAAAGTCTCTTAGCAGATTGTTGCTCACCACCGAGAGTGATCACGAAATCGAGATGGTGTCCCTGACCTACCGAGAGTTTACACAGGAGCGAAGAATCTGAAAACCATCGACTAGCAAGACATGCACTGTCGCCTGCGCGATATCGTGAAGAAAAGTCCGAGCTTCCTAAGTTTGATCCTTCCATGAGTTTACCCTGTCCAGCTACAGGCAAATTGGCTCCATCAAGCACACGCAGGAGCGGGGCATCATATGACAGCATGACAGATCCACTTGCTTGGAGCCTGGCCACCGTCAACACAACTGTATTATACGAGCCCACGCCATCCACCGCCCGGCACGACATTGCTGTTTCTGCAGACCACACGGTACTCGAGCAGGATGAGAGGCCTGCGCGGCCCATCGTAGATTTTGAATAGCTACCAAAATTCGAGCCAGCAATACTGGCAGTTGAAGACTGATGCAAGGAGATGGTTGGCAAATTCGATGTCTTCGGCAATCTAAATGATGGAAGGTCATACGAATAAAAATTTGTTCTTCCTCCATACTCGCGCGCCACAGTGATGACGGACTCCACAGAACTTTCCCAACCATGAGGCGTTTTGCAAGTTATCGTGGAGTCGGAAGTCCAGCCTTGCCGTTCACAATCAGTCATTCCTATTCGAAGCTTATGGCTCGTCGCCAGGAATCCCAGATTGGTACCAGCGACGGTAAGATACGCGCGACCGGAGGCTGGAAGATTTGCCCAGCCTAAGTGCGGCCCTGTCGAAGAAACCGTAGGCGCATCGTACGTGAGGACGTTCGATGCCGTCCCTACAGCCCGTGAAATGCTGACGACAAGGTCAACACCTGCTGATAATCCGCGAGCTGGTCTGCTGATTAATGACGTATCAGACATCCAGATAGTCGAAAGACTTGTAGTACCTCCCATTCTTATGGCAAATGTTTGCATGTTTGCACCAAAATTCTTGCCGAAGACTTGCATTTCGATCCTCTGAACAATGGGCTGAATGTTACCTCTGGAAACAGCAGACAGTGCAGGTCCATCTATCGAAAACACCCCGGAAAGTTCGGTTTGGTGATGAGCGACTTTGTACGAAATATCCAGTGACATCATGTTCACAAAAGAATTGATACGACAAGACAGGCTAGTGTCAGATTTCCAAATTGTGCTCGAACATTGGGTGTCTCCCAGTCTCACAACGCCTGACATGTCGGCGCGATCGAAGTGCGCACCCATCAAATTAAAAACCCGTACTCCTTCGTCGCCAGTTGTTAGCATTTCCTGGTCTTCAGATTTAGACACTGAAGACAAAGAGGGCGCATCAAATGAGACTGCACCTGACATTGTGCCGACAAGACCAGCAACCGTGACAGCGATTGCCGTTACATTGGATCCAATTCCGGATGTCACCCTGCATTGCAGACAACTTTGCGACACCCATGATGTCGCCATGCAATGGGTTCCATGAATTCTCAGTTGAGGACAAGAATCTACGAGTCCAAAATCGTGTCCTACGTGCATGAGCTTGTGCGTTGAAGCGGGAATATTCGATCGAGAGGTTGACGAAAGTGTGCTTGCATCAAAACTCACGAAATCAATCGCAGAACCCGGAAAGTGCCCAGCTGTCATTACCAAGGAAATGCTCCCTCCGACACTTCTAGGCGATCGAGTGAACACGGACGTATCACTAATCCAGTGTGTGTTTTCAGTTGCAGTGAAGCCTGACCGAACAGCAAGAGACGTTGCAAATGTACCGAAATTTCCTCCACTCAATACTGAGCTCGCACCTGACGTGGGAAAATTCAAAATTTGCGATGAATTTGCGAAGGGAAGATCGAATGAAAAAATGAAATTTCCCGTTGCCACCTTTCTTTCGATTGTGACCATTATGTTGCTGGGCAACACCCCTGCTGCCAGCAAACACGTTAACGCAGAATCTGACAGCCAGCTTGTTGAACTGCATGCTGTTTGGCCAATGCGAGTTGCTCGGTACTCACTCTGCGGCTGTAGGTGCTGTTCATTTCCAAAGCCCCTACCTGCTATTGTAACAATCATATTTCCGCTGGATGGCCGATTTGGAAAAGGAAGCACAGTTCTTGGAACAGACCAGTCATATTCGAGGAGTGGACAGTCAACCTGCTGATCTTCATCGATCGTGTAATTTTCAGCAGTTTTCACGCGAATCTGACAGATGCCGCTCGGGCCAGATCTAGATTGTGTACGAACTCCAGATACAAAAAATGTGACATTACTTCTGCGCGGCATGACCTGGCCCATGTGTCTGGCAATTGTGACGTTGGTCCCGTGAACACTTTTCGACACGTGCGAAACCGACAAAGCAAGCTTGTTGAAAAGAGATCTAACCTTCAAGGAAGGAGTCATAGAGTATGCAGGCGGAAAGAATACCTCGATCTGGCAATTTTCAGGCACAACGTTGGTGGTCAGAAACGAAAACCTGATCTCAACAGTTTTGTTCGTCATCAGAGGATTGGGACCCGCGGACACCGAATGAAGACGGTTGGGCACAAGACGCACCCAGCGATTAGAACTCAAATCTGACAGACGATTGTCAGCGTTCAGAGTATAGATTCGGAAGGCACTGGATCTTCCTGCAAAGGGCCGGGTGCGTAGTCCACTAAGGCGCATTGAAAATTTGGAGCCAGGCAACCATTCATTTCCGCCTTGCAACTCAATTGCTGCACCTGAACCGCACACAAACCAGGTCTTCGCAGAGCAAGGCACGATTGGCAGGGTGTATGACCGGACGGGATACAGAGAAATCGACATTCCTGTCCATGTTCCGACCAACTGAAGAGTGCCCTGCGCAGGCGCCTGTACAGTGGCATCCAGTTGCAGTGGCGACTCGCCCCCAGGATTGATCTCGAAGCCGGAGGGAAATTCTACAATGACACGTCCACCTTCAGCACCTCGAAAGTTGAGGGCACCTGCAATCTCGAGGTCGATCTCAATTTGTGTATCTGCTCCTGCATAATGGCTAGATAGCTCCAGCCTGCTTACTGTCAAGTTCGCCGCTTGTATCATGCTGCCTGCGACTGTAAGATCTTCCTCCATCACTACATTTGACCTGGTCAATACGCTGATTGCGTATGGCAATGTTGTCCCTGCATAGTGGTTCCGAATGTTGCGAACCAGCAAGCACAAGTAAGAGTGCGGCAAAACGGCCGTTGCCTCACCGGTGCGAAAGACATGAAGAACCTGCTGTTCCACGCTGATCTCAAAAGTACCATCGATACCTTCGGCAGATCCAAAAGTTGCATCTTGCAAAAAATGCACAGCCGGAAAGGTTATCCGCATTACTGAATTCGGGGGCACTCCAACTGCACCACTTCGGAAACAGACTTTGAAATCACTCATTGCGTATGCTGCTGGTCTGAGGGGTGTAACAGATGTGTTGCTCAGATTTCCTGGCTTAAAAAGGATTCCCGCAAAGCTCGCCTGATCAATGATGTGACTGCTATTTGTCAAGAGTTTGAGCGAAACAGGCCCAGACTCGTTTGCGAATATCGAGTTTCTGATATTCGAGACCGAGAAAAGAACTTTTGTACCAACTGGAATTGCATCCCCTCCTGATCTGGCGATCCTGAGCAGATTATTCGATAAAGAAACTACTCGTAAGAACCCCATGTTCAGGCTCGAGCCTCGATCTCCAACCAGATCGTGCACATTCACAGAACCCGACAGGTCAAAGCTGTGCGGAAATTCTAGAAGTGCTTGATCGTCTGGAAGCCACAGATTGTTCTGGCCCACCGTGAATTGCACCAACGCTGTGCATAACATACCGGTCCTGTCGTCCTCTAATTTGATCGACGGGCTCACAATGGCACCGGGGAGGAGCAAACATTCTGAAACATTTAGGGCTTCAGCTATAGTAAAGGTTCCATCCTGGTTCAGCACTCGTAGTTCGAATGGCTCGGCCGGTCCAGCCCACCTTCTGTTCTTTATATTTTTGAAGGAAAGAACAATGCTGCTGCTTGCCGGCAGTTCCGTTGCACCAACATAATTGAGAGTCACGGTTTCTGGGCTGTCTTCGCAGTCTGTGCCACAAGGAGCGCGCGCACTCCTATCGATGTTTAGCATTGTAGGCAACGCAGTCGGACTTCCTTGTTCTCCGAGTTGTATTTCAGAAACCTGGAACCCATGCGGAAATCGTACAGAAATTTTATGATTCGGCAGCAAGGCTGCTGTCGTGGTCATGCGCACGGTCGCCTCGGAGTTAGCTCCCGTGGTCAGAGAAGAAAGAATCACTGCTGTAGATCTGAGCTCTGGAATTATTGGCGTTGCACTCGCCTGGGCAAAGTGACCCAATCCAGCCCTCGTCACGGGGAGAACCCGCACATGCAACAACACTCTGGGCAAAAACGCAAGCGTCAGTGTCTTTGCACTAGTCTCCATGCTGCGTAACAAAGGGCCATGAAAAGTCGATGAATTTGAAACGTGAACGAGATACTTGATAATCAATAAATCGTTCCTCGTTCCGTCTCCCGTGTCCAATGGAGTCTCCCAATTAAGTATCATCTGCAGTGCTGAGCCAGGCTCTGCCACCAAATTTGTAGGCTTCTGAGAACATTCCAAGAACGATTCCAAAACAGGTTCAGTGTAATTGCTGAAACCGGCATCATTCTTGACACGCATGCGAAAAGAATATTCACAACCCTTCCGCAGTCCAATTACTGTGTAATTGTTCTTCTCGAGTTGAGAAAAATTGGCAACTTGCAAAGTTCTTTGACGATTTGCGTCTTCTGGGCAGGTGTACGGGTGTGGTGTAATTTCGAGTTCGTACCACAGGAGCGGCCAGATACGTACTGTGCCTGTTCCTGTATTGATTGGTCGCTCAAATGTGACGAGTAGACTCAGGTTCCCATTTGTGGCATTCAGATTTCGAGGGCGGGTGGGGAAGTGCAAAACCGTGGCGCTGGCTATTTCCGACCATTCGCTAACACCAGCATCATTCATTGCTCGTACCCGCGAAAATTTGACATGCCCTGTAGCATACTGACCTGGTACAGTCCGATATAGATTCAAACGGCCATCTGCTGAAAAAACTTCCCCATCGCTAAACTGCTCATCTGCAGCGAATTGTACATCATACCTGACCAGTGGGTAAAGCCTGGAACCATTCCCTGTTTCCTCTGGACGTGTCCACTGCGACATCAATACCCCACTGCCAACTGGCCTCAGTTGAAAATCATTCGGAATGGATGGTAGACCGATGGCAATGACGCCATACCCACTACACACACTCGGGCGCGCCATTCCGTCCAGGCATGCTGCAGTGCCCAATGCCCACGGCCCGTACCCATATTGAACTTTGTCCGGGTGGTCGCTGGCATTGTTGCGCGCTCGAACGAAAGTAAAATATTGGGCGCCCCTTTGGAGCGATGACACCACCAACGTTTTAGTGCGGCCCGATACAATTTGTGTGTGTGAAGTCGCAGCGTGCAAGTCAGGTTGGCCTGCAGATAACTGAATCACGACCTGATAGCTTAGAAGGGGGTAAGTGTTCCCAGCCCCCGCCCCTGTATCTTCTGGCTCTGTCCACGACACATTCAAGGTAAGAGGACCAACAGTTCGAAGCTGCACATTTCGAGGTAGTCCAGGTTCTTGAATCAGGATCTTGTGGGTGATGACCGACCAGTTCCCAAAACCAATGCCATTTCTTGCCCTAATCCGCACAAAGTACCGTGTGCCCAGTGTCAACGGAACGCTGTTGCCTGAATAAATCGTCCAGTTGACCATGTCTCCATTGAAGGTTGCCGTACGATTATCCACGTCTCTACTGAGCAACGCGCTGTCGTGAAGGTTTGCTGATGTTCCAAGCTGTACTGTGTACCCCTGAATCGTAATGTTGAACTTGCTGTCATCGCCTCCTCCTCTATCTCTCGGGGCCTTCCAGAAAAGGGTAAGAAAAGGCAGCGCAGGTAATGCCGAACCCATAAAATGAGGTATTGCGCCCGAGCCTATGAACGGCAATCCAACTGCTCCCGGAAGGCTAAGGACGATTCGAGGCACACCTGATGTCTGGCCCCACTCCCCAGCACCTACGCTGTTGTATCCACGCACGCGCGCAACAAAGGCTTTACCCTTGGGCAGGCCAGTTATTACCAATCTGCAAACATTTCCTTCGACTTCAGCATCTGCCGTAGAAATATTCACCGTTTTCAAAGCTGTGCTGAAACTCTCGTCCTCGGAGAGGACGACTTCGTAACGAGATATTGGCAGGTCCAGTTGAGCACCGGCCCCTGTTTCCACGGGCTTGAGCCAAGTCACTATTAGGGAAAACGAAGAGCGATCTGTTGTGCACCCAGGATGGTCGTCCTGGTTGGCATCGCAAATGTGCACATCTCCAGGCGCAAAGACTTTCCCGATTGCCATGAGTCTCATCGGTGGGACAAGTACGGGATCCGAGGCTTCGCTTGCTGCGTTCATGGACGCTATATATACATTGTAGAGTTTCCCGGCCTCTATGGCCAAGGGGGCCACATTTGTTGCGCCCGGGTATGCTGCTTTGGTTTCAAAGTCCGCAGCCGTCTCGGGGTTGAGGTCAAACCGGGTGATATCTGCTGGAAAAACCTGCGGTTTGCATCAAACACATGAATGTAAGAAGAAGCGCGTCGAATGAAAGCTCATCTGGAACAAGCACTGCTGCTGCGACCGCAGCCGGTCTCTGATCCGACCGAAGGGGAGTGGGACTGTGAAATGGGCATCATTTTCTCACCACCAGGTGCACCCACAGCGGACTTGCATCCTGGATCACTATAATCTCGTAATTGCCGGGTTGTGTGTTCCAATTGGCAGGAGGCTTCCAGCTTGCAGTGAGCTGTAGGGGCCCCGTGACGGCAAGCGCTGGTTCCACAGGCGCTGTGGGTTTCGCTGCACACCGCACACCGGCAAACGCCGTCACCTGGATCGTCCGAGCTGCATTGGCGTGCACATGCACAGGACACAAAGAGGGGAGAGCTGGGACCATGGAGCGCAGCAGGAAACAGCAGGGTGATAAGGATCCACGGCAGCTGGCGGCAGCCGACGGCAGCCGAGCGCCTTTCGCCCGCTCCGATCAGCATCCTGCGAGCCAGCATTGACGGGGCGGGTGGTCCTCGGCATCGCATTCTATGTCAAGGTGCGAGGCTGCGGGGTGCCCTCGGCCTCGAACGCGTCCTGCCGAGAGCCATGCACACTGCTCTGACGACGGCACGGTCCTGCACGATTTCTCCGCCGCGAGTGTCATCTGCAGCTCCCTATCCCCGCTCCACACACGCCATCCCCCGAAACTGAGAATGCCGCCAAATTGAAAAAGTTCGGAATCCAAAAAAAAATGGATGGTTCCATTTTTTTTCCGTCTTCTCGCCCTTGCGCAAACTCTGAACCACCTCTCATCGCACCACGACCGATACGGGAGCAGCACCCATCCCCACCACAAGGGCTTGCTCACACACCCACAGGACCTCGATGCTGCACGTGGCTGCGCGGACAACGATCAACAACTACCGCACGCCATATGCCAACAATCAGAACAGCAAACGTTTGACCTTCCCCGCACCGCCCTGGCATTGCCCGCGGCGCCAGGAGATTGCCCCATTCCTCTTTCCAGGGCAGACACGCCCAGGGTGCCGGAGGCGGGAGAAAAACAGAGAAGCGTGGGGCGCCCGGGCGAGTGGCTACGGCCGCAAGCGCGCATGGGCGCTTGGGCACGTGGCTCGGCGACGAAACGCCAAAACGCACGCTCGACCGCACTGTTGAGGCACGCCGCTCGCCGGGAGAAGGGCTGCAGCTCGGCAACGCGGGGGGCGACACCAGCAAATCCTGGCCGCTGGGCGCGCCCATCGCACTGGTGAGGAGGTCGCTGGCGGGTCAGCTCAATTATCGCGTGCGAGCCGTTCCCGCGCCGTTTGCCTTTG
>Ga0115006_10001020_pt1 | contig 16744 bp, 15 predicted proteins | sample ArcOceMetagenome_3_FD_88943 | JGI IMG/M metagenome (GOLD analysis project Ga0115006, IMG submission 88943) | Marine eukaryotic phytoplankton communities from Arctic Ocean - Arctic Ocean- Svalbard ARC20M Metagenome | ecosystem: Environmental > Aquatic > Marine > Oceanic | place: Arctic Ocean...
CAAGCATCTCGATCTGCCGCAAGAGTTGAGTGGCGAGTCTTTGCGGGCGGCGATGGAAATCGAAGCTGAAAAGTATTTCCCATTCCCTATTCAGGAAGCGATGTTTGACTACCGTCGTTCGACATCGATCGATTCGCCTGCGGTGCCGATGTTATTAGTGGGTTGCCGAAAAGATACCCTCTTTATGGTGCGAACAATGTTTCAAACTGCGGGGGTTCAGCTACTGGCAGTCGAAACTGAGGAGTTGGCAATAGAGCGAGCCTGCCGAATGTTGCCTCAATTTGCCAATATGTCGCAGCGGTGTCATGTGGTGGTGAATATTTGCCCGCGACATTTTTGTCTTTTGCTCCTGTTGCATGGCCGGATTGTCTACAGTCAGCGGTGCGCCCGCCGTGATGTTTCAAACCCTGAAATTAGCCGCAGCGCACCTGTTTCTGAGGCACTTATTTCCGAGGCATTAATTGAGCGCTCTGCCGCAGATATATCGACTATGTTAACTGTCGATAGTCTGGCTCCATGCAACGGTTTTAACGCGGAGTTGGTGGCGTCACTGTCAACTGCTTTACGTTTTTGCCACAGTACCTTTGGCGATTTAAAGGTAGAAAAAATTTCGCTTTGCGGCGCAGTGCCCTGGCCGGCGAGCCTCGTCGAATCAATCCAGACCAGTGTCGGCCTTAGCGTCGAATTTATACAACCGCTGCGCGATATGTCATTGGCCGATCATCTAGCTATTGACCCTGTCGATGCGGACGACTCTTCACTGTTGATTGCAATCGGTCTTGCGCTCAGGGGGGATGGTGTCGTTGGGGATATCAATTTACTGCCATGGAGAAAATCGCAGTGCGCTCAGGTACGCAAGTTTAGATGGATCTATGGCGGCAGTGGGTTAGTTGGCGCGCTCGTTATCCTGCTCTTATGGAGCAGATTGTTGTTGTCGCAAATCGACATTCAAACTGGGAAAAATGCCGAGCTTCTCAGGCAGCGCACCATTCTCGATGAGACGGTGAGTCACGCCGTTGCCGCTGCCGGAGAGGAATCTTGGCGACAAAATGAGGCATTACTGCCGCATTACCCGCGATGGTTGGAGTTGCTCATGGGCTTGGCGGTGGCCACGCCAGTGGACGTTTCTGTGGCGCGACTGCACAGTTTCAACGGTCAACTTGAGCTGTCTGGGGTGGCGCGGTCGCGACGCGGAGTGATTACTCTAGTGAGCAACTTGGCGCGCACCGACGGCTATACATCGGTGCGTCTTGCGTCGATAAAACCGGCGGTGAAGCTGGGACAGGGAGTGACTGAATTTAGGCTAATTGGCCAGTTGGATGATATGGCCTGCATGGATGAATCGAGTTGCTAGAACTTCTATTGGGATGAAAATACTATGGCATCAACGCGAGCCAAAGAGCGTTATCAACTCGTTGCCAACGTCTCTTTACCCATCGCGGCGGCGGTGACGCCGGTTGTGTGCCGCGCATTGGCTGTACTTTTTGTCCTGCTGGCGGTTGGATATATCGCCTTGATTGGAGATTTGCAGAGTGAATTATATTCATCGCGAGAGCATGGCGGCACGCTGCTTGCAGACATCCGCGTAAAAACCATGGATTTAACCTCGCTCCCTATTCGGGCCCATCAGGATGTAGCTTTGACCTCAATTCAATCGAGGGGAATGCCAGTGCAAAAGAAGCATGATGATACGACGCTTATCGATGATCTGTCGGTGTTGGCCGAGCATGCTGGCCTTGACATCTCTGCTATCTCGCTGGGCACAGCGCGACTGCAACGGTTTTATCGACAATTACCGGTCGATATTCAGGCGCATGGCGATTTCGCTCAACTGGCACGGTTTGTCGGCGCGGTGGAGAGTATGAACCGCTGGGTGGTGTTTAAGGATATTGATATTGTGCGCGACAAATCCGAGCGCTTGGCGCTGGATCTGCACGCGCTCAGTTACACGCAGTCCCCCGAAAGTGATGGCCTTTAGTGAGCCGTCGGTCTGGGCGGATAATCTGGCTAAAAAGCCGGGTAACGGTTGTTTGCATACTTTTAGTTGTGGTTTTGACAACCCTATCTGCCGACGCGTTTAGCGCACAGCAATCGCCGTCCAAAGAAGCGCAAGCAAGTCCATTGAACAGCGATATCGAATCATCTGAAGAGGCCCATTCAACCGTCGAAAAACTGATGCAATTGCGCAGTCCATTTAGCGTCTTTTCAGTGAACACGGAGGCAGAGCGCGCTGGGGAAGGCGATTTTACGGCGATGGTAGTGGCCGACATGACCATGGTTGGTAGTCTAGTTTACCGCGACCAGCGCTGGGCGCTTATGCGCGCCGTCGATGGCGTGACTCACCGTATCCAAGAGGGCCAAGAGATTGGCGCAAAGGGCGTGCGAGTGCTGCTGATAACCCCGTTGTCAGTGATTTTTTCAGAACCGTTTGAGGATGCGTCAGGCGCGCAAAAAATGCGCTCGGTCGAGGTCTTTATGGGCTTTCGATAAACCCATGGGCGACAGACAATGCCCGACGATGGAAACCGCTGCGCAATATTTTTTGACGGTGATCGACGAACAATAAAGTATGAGAAAAGAACCCTCTCGGGTTACAATCGTGCATCTTATTCATAGGCCCGTATATGACCTGTCGACACGTTTTTTTGGTCGGTCCAATGGGCGCGGGCAAGTCCTCCATTGGCAGGGCGCTGGCGTCTTTTTTAAAACGACCGTTCTTCGATATCGATGCTGAAATCGAGGCCCGTACGGGGGCCGACATTCAATGGATTTTTGATGTCGATGGTGAAGAGGGATTCCGCGATCGCGAAGCGCGGGTATTTGCCGAGGTTATTGCCGAGCAGGATTGTGCAGTAATCGCTACTGGCGGCGGGATAGTAATTCGCGAGGACAATCGTAAACTACTTATCAATAGCGGTCCGGTGGTGTATTTGACCGCCAACAAAGAGCAGCTGATTGAGCGCACGCGGCGAGACAAGAAAAGGCCATTGTTGCAAGTCGATGATCCCGCCGCGGTAATAGAGAAACTGTTAGAGACGCGCGACCCGTTTTACAAAGAGGTAGCCGACGTGATTTTCCCCTCCGGGCGAGGCCAACTATCGCGGGTGGTCAAGAAACTGGCTGAAGCCCTAGACGCACTATGATAAAGTCTCGGCGCATTCGAATCTGCGTTTGGCAGTCGATTTCATCCATACAATGTTCGCACCAACGCAGCGCTGGAGATGGCTATTTCAGAACAAGCTAACGGATCACCGACACGGCGCATAGACGTATCGCTGGGTTATCGCAGTTATCCCATTTTTATTGGCTCGGGGACTATACAGTCGACCGATATCGCACAGTATGTTGGCGGTAGTCGCCTATTGGTGGTCAGTAATACAACCGTTGAACCGCTCTATCTCGATGTCATCCGCGATCGTCTCGATGGAAAAAGCGTCGACAGCGTGGTTTTGCCAGACGGCGAAAAGTTTAAAAACTTGGACGGTCTAGATTTGATTTTTACCGCATTATTGCGCGGAGGGCACGACCGAAAAACCACATTAATTGCTCTCGGTGGAGGGGTTGTTGGTGATATGACCGGATTTGCAGCGGCCTCCTATCAACGCGGCGTACCCTTTGTGCAGATTCCAACGACGCTATTGTCGCAGGTCGATTCATCGGTCGGTGGTAAAACTGGCGTCAATCACCGTCTTGGTAAAAACATGATCGGCGCGTTTTATCAGCCTCTGGCGGTGGTGGTCGATACCGACACACTGGCCACGCTGTCTGAGCGCGAATTCGCTGCGGGCTTAGCAGAGGTCATCAAGTATGGATTGATTGCGGATGCCGATTTTTTCGTTTGGCTGGAGGATCATCTCGATGAACTATTGCGGCGAGATGCCGGCGCTTTGACCTATGCGATAGAGCGATCCTGCCAGATTAAAGCCGATGTGGTCGCGGCGGATGAAACCGAGCAGGGCGTGCGAGCCATCTTAAATTTAGGCCACACCTTTGGACATGCGATCGAGACATTTTTGGACTACAGCGACTGGGTTCATGGCGAGGCGGTGTCGGCAGGTATGCTGATGGCGGCGCAATTGTCGGCGTCGTTGGGGTATGTGTCGGTCGCTGAAGTGGCGCGCATACGAATGATTTTGCAGCGCTGTGGACTGCCAATAACCCCCCCGAAAAGTATGCAGGTAGATGATTTTAAGCGCCTAATGCAGCGCGATAAAAAAGTCTTAGATGGCCAGATGAGGCTGGTGATACTGAAGTCACTCGGCACTGCTGAGGTGACCGCTGATGTGCCGGAAACGCATTTGCGGCAACTCTTAATGTCTGCCTGTGGCGGGTAATCGATGATCTCTTAAGCGCCGTAAATAGTTCTCGCGAGTTGCGGCGCGACTTGCTTAATTTGCGCTGTTGCGCGCTCAGTTTAAGGATTTCAATGACACAGTTAAAAAACGATAGCTTGATTCGAGCGCTGTTGCGTCAGCCGACGACGCGCACACCGGTGTGGATGATGCGCCAAGCCGGGCGCTATTTGCCGGAGTATCGCGCACTGCGTGCCAGCGCCGGCGATTTCATGAGCCTGTGCAGTAACCCGCAGCTGGCCTGTGAGGTAACACTGCAACCTCTGGAGCGCTTTGACCTCGACGCGGCGATATTATTTTCCGATATCTTGACGATTCCCGACGCCATGGGTTTGGGACTTTATTTTGCCGAGGGTGAAGGACCGAAATTCCGTAAACCACTGCGCACGGCTAAAGACGTAGAAGCATTGCCGGTGATAGACACGTCTCGCGATTTGAATTACGTCACCGACGCCGTTGCGCTGATCCGCCGAGAACTCAACGGTCGAGTGCCGTTGATCGGCTTTGCCGGTTCGCCGTGGACGTTAGCGACTTATATGATCGAAGGCCAGAGTAGTCGAGATTTTGCGCGCAGCAAAAGTTGGCTTTATCAGAAACCCGAACTACTGCATTTGTTACTGGAGAAATTGGCGTTATCGACCATTGATTATCTCAACGCGCAAATTACTAATGGTGCCCAGGTGGTACAGATATTTGACACTTGGGGCGGCGCCTTGAGCGGCCCAGCCTACCGCGAATTTTCTCTGGCCTACATGCAAAAAATTGTTGCCGGATTGATCACTGAGCGCGATGGTTTGGAAATCCCCGTGATTTTATTTACCAAGGGCGGGGGCGCATGGCTGGAGGATATCGCCGATACCCGCTGCCATGCTCTCGGCTTGGATTGGACCGTCGACATAGGCGAGGCGAGGCGGCGAGTAGGCCACCGGGTGGCGCTGCAGGGCAACATGGACCCTGCGGTATTGCGCGCCGGTCGAGGCGCTATCGAGGCCGAAGTTGAGCGAATTTTAACGTCTTTTGGCGCCGGTAATGGGCATGTTTTCAACCTCGGTCACGGTATCACGCCGGATGTCGATCCGGCGAATGCCGGTGTTTTTATCGATGCGGTACACCGTTATTCATTGCGCGATTGAGGTGATCAGGTGTCTGCTGCAACGACGGTTGAGAGCGTAGCGATGCGCTCGCCGACGCGGATTTCATCGCCCGCTTTGAGCATTTCCAACCAACTGCAATGGTCTGCTTGAAAGAGCATGATTACCGTAGAGCCAAATTTAAATCGCCCGAGTTCGCTACCCTTGCTAAAGTCATAAGCGGCTGCATCATAGCGTTGCTCGCGAACGTTGCCGCCGCCGGGTTGCTCTAAACCGCCCCACAGAGTTTCGATACCCGCAACCAGCATTGCGCCGACGAATATCACGCAAAAGTTGCCGGTCGACGGCGATTCAAATTCGCACACAAGGCGCTCGTTGTTACTGAATAATCCAGGCAGCGCTTGGCTTGTCAGGTCGTTGACGGAAAACAAATCGCCGGGGATATAACGTGTGCTAAGCAATTTCCCCGCGCAGGGTATGTGCACGCGGTGGTAGTCACTGGGCGATAGATAAATGGTCGCAAATGATCCGTTTAAATAGCTTTTGGCCTGCTGCTGATCGCCAATCAGTTGTGCTGCTGAGTAGTCGCTGTCTTTTGCCTGCAGTATTCGGTCATCTTCAAGCGTGCCAATTTGGCTAATGCTGCCGTCTGCCGGTGAGACGATCGCCTCGACTAGTGGGTCTATGGGACGCGCGCCATCTCTTAGCGCGCGGGTAAAGAAATCATTGAAGCTGTGATAATCTTCGATCCGCGATCGGTCGGCTTCCCCGAGATCGATGTCGAAGGCGAATATGGCGCGCTTGATCAACAAGTTTTTAAACCAAGCCACGCGAGATTCTGCTAGGCGCGCTATCTGTCGAGACAGCCAATGCTTAGGGAGTAGGCGCTGCGCTGCAACGACGATATCTGCTTTGTGATGCATGCTAATAGCCACGCTAAATCTAGTTGAAATTGTTCCGGGTCTGTCTCGGATCGATGCTTTATGGGCGGCGTTCAGCGTGCCCGTCGAGGCGGTGAGTATAACTTACGCGATGGGTCAGACTCTATAACTAGTCTTGGCTACTGACTATTTGATGGTAGTTGTTGAGTCGATCGCGCAAGATTTCTTGCTTGTCGACGGCCTTTAGCAGGGCACATTCGGGTTCGTTGAGGTGTTTACAATCGCGAAACTTGCAGTGGCCAAGATAGGGGTGAAAGTCAATAAACCCCTCGATCACACGGTCGGCTTCCAGATGGCAAAGCGAGAACTCGCGAATGCCGGGAGAGTCGATCAACACACCGCCGCTCTGGAGGTGGTAGAGGCGCGATGCTGTGGTTGTGTGGACGCCTTTATCTCGTCGGCTCGACAGCGCGGCTACGGCAGTTTTAGCCTCGGGCTGCAAATGATTTATCAGCGATGATTTGCCAACCCCCGATTGGCCGACGAATATGCAAGTGTGTTCGCGGAGGTGGGTTTGCAGCGCGTCGATTCCCGCACCAGTCTCGGCGGAGACCGGTATAACGGTATAGCCGATCTTGGCGTAGTTAGCCATCAAGCGTTCGACTTTTGGGGTATTTTGATGGGTTAGCTGATCGATCTTATTGGCGACCAAAATTGGCGTTATACCCTGCGCCTCTGCCGCCACTAAATAGCGGTCGATTAGATTACTGTAGGGGGTGGGCGCGCAGGCAAAAACCACCGCGATACAGTCGACGTTGGCGGCCACCGGTCTGATTTTTCCGTAGATATCAGGGCGCACCAGTTCGGATGCTCGTGGTTTACGCGCGACCACCACGCCGTAGGGTTCGCCGGTCCGCCAGACCACATGATCACCCGCCACCAGTGTATCGACATTGGCTCTTTTGTGGCAGCGGTGGAGGCTGGCATTGTGGATACCTTCGAGTCCTTCTATATCCAGTTGTGAGCCGAAATTGCTAATCACCCTGCCGCTGATTTCGGGTCCGAGACTCGCAGCGTCGATGGGTCGGGTGTCAGGGGTCGCAGCCAGTGCGTTGGCATTGTCTTGGCCGGATTGGATTCGCGCCTTTTGGCGTTTGGTCAATTTACGTTTGGACATTGCAGTACCGTTGGTAACTGTTACGCATCGATGTTTCCACCTATGGCGCGGATAGAGCATAATTGACCCTGGCATGATTGTACCCTCATCGGCGTGATTTTGTCGTACTGCCAGAAAAAAGCGCCATTCTATTGAAGAATTTAACCAAGGCATCCCTATGACTGACAAGCATCCACTAAATTTGATTTGGATAGATCTAGAAATGACGGGCCTGGCGCCCGATCGTGACAAAATAATCGAAATTGCCACGCTAGTAACCGATAGCGACCTGAATATCTTGGCCGAGGGCCCAGTACTCGCTATTCATCAAGATGCTGCAGTGATCGACGCCATGGATGAATGGAATACCCGACAACATGGCGGTTCGGGATTGATCGATAGGGTGAACCGCAGTTCGGTGGATGAATCCGAGGCGATGAACCAGACGTTGGATTTTTTAAACCGTTGGGTCGGCAGTAACGAATCGCCGATGTGTGGTAATTCAATTTGTCAGGATCGCAGATTTCTGGTCAATTATATGCCTCAATTGGCTGACTATTTTCATTATCGTAATCTAGACGTCTCGACTTTGAAGGAATTAGTCAGGCGCTGGAAGCCCGACTTGGCGTCGGGTTTCAATAAAAAGGGCAGTCACCTAGCAATGGATGATATCTATGATTCTATTGCCGAATTGCGTTATTACCGCGAGGTTTTTATCCGCGTTTAGGGCTTATTTTGGCCTCGCCTTGTGAGTGATTTTGTGGCGTTGTTGCTCGATGGCCCATTGCACGTGTTCACGAACGAGGTCTGATGACTGCGCCGCGCTGCGTTCGAGGGCGGCGAGAATGTCAGAGTTGGCGCTAGCGTTGCCAAGTCCAACCGCGAGATTGCGCTGCCAGCGCTGGAAACCGATGCGCCTGATTGGAGACCCCTCGGTGTAGCGTAGAAATTCGACTTCGCTCCAATTGTATAAGGTCACTAATTCGGGCTCATCTAGGCCGTGACGCGGGGTAAAATCGGACTCCCCTGTGCGCTGTGGATAGCGATTCCAGGGGCAACTGATTTGACAGTCATCGCAGCCAAAAACTCGATTACCCATCAGCGGTCTGATCTCGATAGGTATCGCATCTTTATGCTCGATGGTGAGATAGGAAATGCAGCGCCTAGCATCGAGAACGTAAGGTTCTGGAAAGGCATCTGTGGGGCACACCTTGATGCAAGCACGGCACTTGCCGCAGCGATTGGGCTGTTCGCTGTGATCGACGGGCAGCGGCAGCGAGGTGTAAATTTCACCGAGGAAAAACCACGAGCCGGCCTTGTCGTTCAGAATTAACGTGTTCTTGCCCATCCAGCCGAGGCCTGCCTGCTCAGCCAGCGGTTTTTCCATGACTGGCGCGCTATCGACAAAGGCTCGCTGGCTGAGAGCCATTGAGGGCAATTCGGCGCGGATAAATGAGACCAGTGACGCCAACCGTCGACGGATCAATTTATGGTAGTCGCGGCCGAGCGCATAACGCGATATGTACGCCTTATTGTCATTTTTGAGTACTGCGATCATCTTGTTGTCAGAGAGATAATCCATGCGTACGCAAATGACTCGCACGGTATGGTCAACCAGTTTGTCGACCACGTAGCGTTTGTCTCCATGCTCCGACATCCAACCCATCGAGCCGTGGTACTCACTGGCGAGCCATTGGTGAAGTTTTTCTGATGCCGCGGACAGATCCGGTTCGACGATGGCGACTTGTTGAAATCCGAGTTGTGCCCCCCAAGCCTTAATTTTTTTGGCTAAAATCGCAAGATTCTCTGTTTTATCGGCAATCTGGGGCATGGTTTGCAGACTTATCTGGATTATACTAGCGCCAATATTACTGGGATATTAACGCGATGTCGCTGCGCTCGTTAGAAGATTTACTCCACACTACTGAAACGGTCAAGAAAATTGAGCGAACGGCAATCCAAAAATCCGGGTTTAGCGTTGCGCAACTCATGGCGCGGGCAAGTAAGGCCTTGCTGGACGAATTACTGCAAGAATTTGGCGAACCGCGTCAGTTGACGGTTTTTTGTGGCACCGGCAATAATGCTGGCGATGGTTATACAATCGCTGCGTTGGCGGTAAACGAAGGTATTTCGGTGCGCGTTGTCGAAGTCGGTGATCGCTCAAAAATGTTGCCCGATGTGACGCACGCGCGCTCTATCGCCGAGCAAGCGGCGGTGGATTTTTGTGACTGCCAGACGCCGCTCGATTTGGATCAAGGTATTATCGTCGACGCTCTGCTCGGAACAGGTTTGCGCGGGGAGTTGCAGCAAGATTATCGGCGGGCTATTCGACAGATCAATGACGCCCTGCTGCCGGTGGTTGCGGTTGACGTGCCGTCTGGATTAAATGCCGATACTGGCGCGGTTGCAGATGCTGCCGTTATGGCGGATCTTACGGTGACCTTTATCGCTCCTAAACAAGGTTTGTTTACGGGTCGTGCGGCGGTCTTTTGTGGCGAAATTATCTGGCATTCGTTAGATCTACCGAACGCTGGTTACAGCGACTATCCGCCGAGCGCCAAACTGCTCGATGTGGATAGAGCGCTGGAGCATTTGCCGATGCGGGCCGCAGATGCTTATAAATCTCAGTTGGGTCACGTCATGGTGGTCGGCGGTGATAGGGGCTTTGGCGGTGCGGCGATTATGGCCGCGCAGGCCTGCCTCAGGGTCGGTGCGGGGCTGGTCTCGTTGGCGACCCGTCCAGAGCATGTCGCCGCTATGTTGGCGCGCCAGCCCGAGGTTATGGCGACGGCTATAGTCTCGGGGCAGGCGCTAGAGCCGCTATTGACCCGCGCCAGTGTTTTGGTGTTGGGTCCCGGGCTTGGTCGGTCGGCTTGGTCAGAGCAGCTGTTACAGAAGGCACTAGATGCCGGCTTGCCAACGCTTCTGGATGCCGATGCGCTAAATATTATTGCCGAGGGTAGGATTGCTGTGGACCCACAGGTCAGCCGTTGGGTGATGACACCGCACCCTGGCGAAGCGGCTAGATTATTGAATATATCGGTGCGCGAGATCGAGGCCGACCGATTTGCAGCGGTCGCGCAACTGCGCGATAAATATTCGGCTGTGGTCATTTTAAAAGGCCCCGGGAGTCTAGTCATTGGCACGTCTGGGGATCCCATTGGGGTCTGTACTTACGGTAATGCCGGCATGGCCAGCGGTGGTATGGGGGACGTTTTAGCGGGTGTTGTCGGCGGATTAATCGCCCAGGGTTTGCCATTGCAGGCAGCGGCGGAATTGGGTTGCTGCCTGCATTCGAGTGCCGCTGATATGGCCGCGCAACAGACGGGGCAAATTGGCCTTGCCGCCAGCGATATATTACCCCAGCTAAGACGGCTGTTAAACCCTCAGCACAGCGCCGACGAGTTGCTGTAGTTTTGCCTGATTTACGACTGCCACCGACGCCTTTAGAGCGGATTTTTGAGTTGGACGACGAGGCCGCCATGGACGCTTTTGGCGGCCGACTGGCGGCGCAGATCGCAGGCCGAACAATGCTGACTTTGAGCGGCGATCTAGGCGCGGGGAAAACCACATTGGCGCGCGGCATTCTGCGCGGGTTGGGGCATCGCGGCAGCGTTAAGAGTCCTACTTACACGGTGATTGAACCCTATGATTTGCCGATTGGAAGGGTCTATCATTTTGATCTTTATCGGCTTGATGATCCCGAGGAATTGGAGTTTTTGGGGTTTAGAGATTACCTCAATGATGGCTTTTTATGCATGCTGGAGTGGCCTGAAAAAGGTGCAGGCTACCTCGATTCTGTCGACCTGACGGTGGTCATCGATGTGCGCCGTCGGGGTCGCAAGTTGGCGCTTGCGGCCTATTCGGACGCGGGTGCGGTTATACTACAAGGGCTGAGTTCTGGGGTGGCGGGCGAGGCGCCAAAAAGCGATGTGTAAAATGTATAAGGCGTATAGACGGGTGATGCTCAGGTGTTAAAAACCATAATTGGGGTGCTCTGTGGGTTGTTGTTGGGCCTGCCAGTTATCTCCGTCAATGATGCGACGGCCTCGGAGATCGAAGGCGTTCGACTCTACCGCTCGCCCGATCGAACGCGGGTGGTATTAGATTTAGACGACACCGTTGAGCACACTATGTTCACGCTGGACAATCCAGATCGAATCGTCGTTGATATTGCTAACGTAAAACTCAAAGCAGCCTTTGATAAGCTCGATTATACGACCACACCGATCGGTAATATTCGCACCGGCGCACGCGGTAAAAACGGTTTGCGGGTAGTGTTTGATCTGCTCAATGCGGTCAAGCCAAAGACCTTCACTTTGGCTGCAAATGAACGCTACGGCGACCGCTTGGTGATCGATTTATACGATATTACCAAACGTGTCAGTAAATCTCTCGAGGGAATCATCGAGCAGGACAATCGAAAAATCGTTATCGCCATCGACGCCGGTCATGGCGGTGAAGATCCCGGTGCGCTGGGTCCCGGGAAAATTCGCGAGAAAGTGGTGGTCTTACAGATTGCCAAACAATTGGAAAAGTTGTTCGATCAAGACCGTGATTTCAGCGGTGAATTGGTGCGCAAGGGCGATTATTATCTCGCTCACCGCAAGCGCACGGAGATCGCCCACAGCAAACGGGCAGATTTCTTTATTTCGATTCATGCCGATGCTTTTTCCAGTCCTGCGGCCTACGGAGCCTCGGTGTATGCGCTGTCCACTAAGGGCGCAACCAGTGAGGCGGCGCGCTATCTAGCGACCAAGGAGAATCGTGCCGATTTGATTGGCGGTGCGGTTTCGTTAAATCTCGATGATAAAGATGATGCATTGGCCGAGGTGCTGCTGGATTTGTCGATGACCGCCACGCTCAGTAGCAGTCTGGCGGCTGGTGGTTACGTCCTAAAGAACATCGATGGCTTGGCGCGATTACACAAAAAACGCGTCGAGCAAGCTGGATTTTTAGTGCTCAAATCGCCCGATATTCCGTCATTATTGATTGAAGCTGGATTTATATCTAATCCAAGAGAGGCCAAATTACTCTCCAGTAGTCGCTATCAGCAGCGCATGGCCGCCGCCATCTATCGCGGTATGCTGCAATATTATCTCGATCACCCGCCGCCCGGTACCGCGTTGGCCAGTCGACGCTCGGAGCGTCGTTTGACCTATGTGGTGGTCAGTGGCGATACCTTGTCGGAGATTGCAGCGCGCTATAAAATCTCGGTTGGAAGTTTGTCGCGCCAGAATAAACTCTCCTCAAAAAGCATTCGTGTCGGCCAAGAATTGGTTATTCCGGTGCGCTAACCCCAGTAGGCAATTAGATGTCGTCAATTCGCGTTCTCAGTCCTCAACTCGCCAATCAGATAGCTGCCGGCGAAGTCATCGAACGGCCATTTTCGGTGCTTAAAGAATTGGTCGAAAATAGCCTCGATGCAGGTGCTCGCGCGATCGACGTCGACGTCGAACAGGGCGGGGTTAAATTACTCAGGGTGCGCGACGACGGCCACGGAATTTCAGAGCTCGACCTGGCGTTGGCGTTGAGTCGCCACGCGACCAGTAAAATTGGTCAGTTGGAGGATCTTGAGGCGGTCGAAACCCTCGGTTTTCGCGGTGAAGCACTGGCCAGTATTGCCTCGGTATCGAGATTACAATTGACCTCCAATGCCGGCGACAGCAGCGGTTGGCGAGCGACATCCGAGGGTCGTGATATGGAGGTTCAATTGCGCCGTGCATCTCATCCGCCGGGCACCAGCGTGGAGGTGCGCGATCTGTTTTTTAATACCCCTGCGCGGCGAAAATTTTTGCGCACCGAGACCACCGAGTACAACCGGATCGACGAGAGCATAAAAAAATTGGCATTGAGTCGATTTGATGTTGCGTTTAGTCTCCAGCACAACCAGCGTGTGCGGCTTAATTTGCGGGCTGCCACCAGTCACGCCGAGCAGGAAAAAAGGCTGGCAGAGATCTGCGGTGCGCCCTTTATGGAGCAGGCCCTTTACGTTGATAACCGCGGCACCAGCATGCGGTTGTCGGGTTGGATTGGGTTGCCGACCTTTTCGCGCAGTCAGGCAGACTTGCAGTATTTTTTTGTCAATGGGCGCAATATCCGCGATAAAGTCGTCTCCCACGCGGTTCGCCAAGCCTACCGCGATCTTCTTTATCACGGGCGCCATGCCACCTACGTGCTCTATTTAGAAGTGGCTGCGGCGGATGTTGATGTCAATGTACATCCGACAAAGCACGAAGTGCGCTTTAGGGATAGCCGGGCTATCCATGGGTTTATCTGCGCAACGTTGCAACGAGCGCTGGCGGAAGACCGTCCGCAGGATCATTTGCAGGCTGGCGAGCAAATGTCGGACGCGACGATTCCCGGCGGCGCGGCGCATGATCGTCCTGCGACCGGCGCTAGCGCCGATGGGCGCGCTGTAGCATACCCCACCAACCAGGCGAATTTGGCGTTTGACCCGCAGCGTCGGGCGGCGACCGGCGGTGTCGCGATGCCCTCGAGGGCATACAGCGCGCTCTATTCGAGCGGCAATGGCCAGCTACCCGTCGCCGATGCCGGTGGACTCGGTGACAATGATGCGCAAGTGCCGCCACTGGGATTGGCATTGGCGCAGTTGCAGGGCATCTATATTTTGGCCGAGAATGCCGGCGGTTTGATCGTCGTGGACATGCATGCGGCGCACGAGCGGATTACCTATGAGCGCATGAAGCAGGCGTTCGATGATCAAGGACTGGTTGCGCAGCCGTTACTGGTGCCCGAGAGCCTCGCGGTCAGCGAGCGCGAGGCGGATATCGCCGAGCAGTGCAGTGAGGTGTTTACAACGCTCGGTTTCAGCGTGCAACGGGTCTCGTCTGAGAGTGTAATTGTGCGTGAAATTCCGGCCATCCTGCGGGGTTCGGAGGTCGAAAAATTACTCCGCGACGTGCTTGCTGATCTCTTGGAACATGGCACTACCGATCGAATTCGCGAGCACATTAACGACATATTATCGACCATGGCATGCCACGGTTCGGTGCGCGCTAATCGGAAGTTGAGCATTCCTGAAATGAACGCGTTGCTTCGGGATATGGAGCGCACCGAGCACAGCGGCCAATGCAATCATGGTCGACCCACCTGGGCCGAGTTTACTCTGGGTGATCTAGACAAACTTTTCCTTCGGGGGCGTTAGGTGGTCGACGCGGTGGGTTGTGCTCAGCACCAGTCGCTGCCCTCGGTTATATTATTGCTGGGCCCCACCGCGAGCGGTAAGACCGACGTCGCGCTGCGTATCACCGAGCGCTTACCGGTTGAAATTGTCAGCGTCGATTCGGCGCAGGTATATCGCCAGATGGATATTGGATCGGCGAAACCGAGTGCCGAGGTACTGAATTCAGTGCCTCATTGGTTGATTAACATCGCCGATCCTAGCGAAATTTATTCGGCCGCGAAGTTTGTCGACGATGCACGAGGTGCGATCGTTGATATCGTCAATCGGGGTAAGATCCCGTTATTGGTGGGCGGCAGTATGATGTATTTTCATGTGCTGCTATCGGGTCTTACCGAGTTGCCTGCGGCCGATATGGCGCTCCGATCAAAACTCAAAGCGCGGGTTGATGCCGAGGGTATCGAGAGCCTCTATCGACAACTCCAAGAGGTGGATGCGCTGACGGCGAAGGGTTTGCATCCGCATCAGGGGCAGCGTATTCAACGCGCTCTCGAGGTCTTTGAGATAACCGGCCAGCCGCTGTCATCATTCCATAAAACCGCCGCGGGTCGCGGTTTGGCTGCGGATTATCGGGTTCATCAGTTTGGCCTGTGGCCAAGCGACCGTGGGTTGTTGCACCGGCGAATAGAGGCGCGTTTTGCATCGATGATGGAGCGCGGACTCTACGCCGAGGTGCAAGCCTTATATCAGCGCGGCGATTTGCATCGCGAGTTACCTGCGATACGCTCTGTGGGCTACCGCCAGCTGTGGGATTGTATTGAAAATTGTGGTTCTGAAGCGGCGGCCATCGAGAGGGGTATTATTGCCACGCGGCAGTTGGCAAAGCGCCAATTGACATGGATGCGACGTTGGACTGACCTGCAACTGCTGCCCATCGACGACGGCTCGAAGATGCTCGAAGTAAAAAAAATAGCCGAAACGTGCTTGAAAAAGCTACTTACAACCCCCAACTCACTCTATGTGGACTAAGCTAGTATCGAGTGCGTCGCAATCCCACTCCGGGCCTAGTCTTATTTCTGCTGGAAGCTATCGGCAGCACCCTCTAATCTATAGGAGATGTAACAATGTCAAAGGGGCATAATTTACAAGACCCTTTTCTTAACGTTCTGCGTAAGGAAAGAATCCCAGTTTCAATATTTCTCGTCAACGGCATTAAATTACAGGGGCAGGTGGAGTCGTTTGATCAGTTTGTCGTACTGTTGAAAAACACCGTTAGCCAAATGGTTTACAAGCACGCAATTTCGACCGTTGTGCCATCGCGGCCAGTCAAGTTGCCGGTGGTTAATGCGGCCGTGTCTGGCATCCCTCAAGATGCTCGTTACGAAGCCGGCAATGAGGGCAACTTCGCCGACGACGACTACTAATCCAGCGTGTCGCTGTTTTTTGAGCGTCCGTCGTCGGGTGAGAGAGCGGTCTTGGTGCATCTCGTTTTACGCAGTGAACGTGCGCCCGAGGATGTCCGCGAATTTGAGGAACTGGTGATTTCAGCGGGTGGTATCCCGATGGAATTGATCACCGGTTCGAGACGGGCGCCAGACGTTAAGTTTTTCGCCGGCAGCGGTAAAGTCGGGGAGATCGTCGCGTCCGTTGCCGGTCATGGGGCCGAACTAGTTATCTTTAATCACAATCTAACGCCGAGTCAGGAACGTAACCTAGAGGAAGTTTTGTGTTGCAGGGTGCTCGACCGAACGGATTTAATTTTAGATATTTTTGCGCAGCGTGCGCGTACCCATGAAGGAAAGCTCCAGGTAGAGCTAGCCCAGTTAGAGCATTTATCGTCGCGTTTGGTCCGTGGGTGGACGCATCTGGAGCGCCAAAAAGGCGGTATTGGCATGCGCGGCCCCGGGGAGACGCAATTAGAATCTGATCGGAGACTGGTTCGAGCGCGCGTCAAATCGATCCAAAAGCGTCTGGTTAAAGTTCGTCAGCAGCGTCACCAGGGACGGCGCTCGAGGATTAAAGCCGAGGTGCCCACGGTGTCGCTTGTGGGTTATACTAACGCCGGCAAATCGTCGCTTTTTAATTGCCTGACGCACGCTGAGGTATTGGTCGCAGACCAA
>Ga0115006_10001021_pt1 | contig 16741 bp, 16 predicted proteins | sample ArcOceMetagenome_3_FD_88943 | JGI IMG/M metagenome (GOLD analysis project Ga0115006, IMG submission 88943) | Marine eukaryotic phytoplankton communities from Arctic Ocean - Arctic Ocean- Svalbard ARC20M Metagenome | ecosystem: Environmental > Aquatic > Marine > Oceanic | place: Arctic Ocean...
AAAGAAACAAAAGCTAAAGAAACAAAAGCAGCAAAAAAACCAGAAGCGGCTGCAGAGTAGCTTTAGCGTAAAGTATAAAGACAGGCTCGCTAGTTTAGCGGGCCTGTATTGTTTGTATGGTTAGATTTGATATCGCAACCAACATAGATATTATAAAACGAGTTGAATGAAGGGTAGAAAAATGGCAATTACAGCTGCATTAGTAAAAGAACTCCGTGAGCGAACAGGCTCAGGAATGATGGAATGTAAAAAAGCATTAGTAGCGTCGAATGGCGATATTGATTTAGCAATTGAAGCAATGCGTAAATCAGGTTTAGCTAAAGCGGATAAAAAGTCAGACCGCGTTGCAGCCGAAGGTGTGATTGCAATCGAGATCAGTGCTGACGGTAAACGTGCGGTAATGCTTGAAATTAATTCAGAAACAGATTTTGTGGCAAAAGCAGAGGATTTTATTGGGTTTGTAAACCAAGTGTCAAAAATAGCATTAGAAGAACAGCCCAGCGACGTTGAAGCACTCATGGCCTTGACATTAAAGTGTGCAGGCGAGAATGTAGATACGGTCCGTCAAACTTTGATTGCTAAAATTGGTGAGAACATTCAGGTTCGCCGCTTTACTTTGATGTCTACAGATGATGGGGTCATTGGTTCATACCGTCATGGTGAGAGCATGGGAAGCATGGTTAAATTAACTGGTGGTGATAAAGCTTTGGCGAAAGATATTGCTATGCATATTGCAGCAAGCAGGCCACAAGCTATTTCGGCAGCAGAGTTACCAGCTGAATTATTAGAGAAAGAACGTGATATTGTAATAACACAAGCACGAGAAAGTGGTAAGCCAGAAGCTATAATTGAAAAAATGGTCGATGGTCGAATGAAAAAGTTTGTTAATGAAATTAGTTTGTTAGGGCAAGGCTTTGTTAAAGATCCGGATGTCACAGTTGAAAAACTATTATCTAGAGCGAGTGCTAAAGTTAATGAGATTGCTTTCTATGAAGTCGGTGAAGGCATTGAGAAAAAAGAAGATAATTTTGCTGAAGAAGTGATGGCGCAAGCCAGAGGAAACTAAGCAATGTCAAAAACGGGAAAAACCCCACGTTATAAGCGGATCCTACTTAAATTGAGTGGCGAAGCATTAATGGGTGGTGCTGATTATGGCATTGAACCTGAGGTTATTTCTCGTTTTGCAAAAGAAATAGCTGAACTTAGTGTCGATGGTGTGGAGCTTGGTATTGTTATAGGCGGTGGCAACATTTTCCGTGGTGCTGGATTAGCAGCCAATGGTATGGATCGCGTGAGCGCTGATCATATGGGCATGTTAGCAACTGTTATGAATGCTTTGGCTTTACAAGATGCTATAGAGCGTCATGACCGATTTTGTCGGGTCATGTCTGCAATTAGGATCAATGAAGTTTGTGAAGATTACTTGCGACGTCGTGCAATTCGACATTTGGAAAAAGGTCGTGTAGTGATCTTTGCTGCAGGAACAGGCAACCCTTTTTTCACGACAGATTCTGCCGCTAGTCTTCGTGCAGTTGAAATTGGTGCCGACTTATTGTTAAAAGCCACTCAAGTAGATGGTGTCTATAGTGCTGATCCTAAGACTAACTCGGATGCGATCCGTTATAACGAGTTAACTTATGATGAAGTCATTAATAAACGCTTAGCGGTTATGGATACCACAGCAGTTGTTATGTGCCAAGAACACAAAATGCCTTTAAGAATTTTTGACGTCCATGAAACAGGTAATTTGACGAAAATTATTTATGGTGAAGAAATTGGTACGCTTGTGAAATAAAAACCAAGCAAGGTTAGAGACATATAATCTAGTTAGGAATGTAAAATATGATTGAAGATATTAAAAAAGACGCGGGAGAAAGAATGCAAAAAAGTGTTTCCGCACTGAACAACGCAATGGCAAAAATTCGAGCTGGTCGTGCGCATACGAGTATTCTAGATCATGTATTAGTGCCTTATTATGGTTCAGATGTGGCATTAAGCCAAGTAGCTAATGTTGGAATTGAAGACTCGAGGACATTGACAGTTACACCTTGGGAAAAACCGATGTTATCGGTCGTTGAAAAAGCTATTATGAATTCTGATTTAGGTGTAAATCCAAACAGTGCGGGTATGACAATCCGTATTCCTATTCCACCCTTGACTGAAGAACGTCGCCGTGACTTAGTAAAAGTGGCACGTTCAGATGCGGAAGGTGCTCGCATTGCTGTTCGCAATATTCGCCGAGATGCGAACAGTACTTTGAAAGAATTACTTAAAGAAAAAGAAATTTCTGAAGATGCCGAACGCTCTGCAGGAGACGTAATTCAAAAGTTAACTGATGATGTGATGAAACAAGTTGATCATATTTTGGCTGATAAAGAAGCCGCTCTAATGGAAGTCTAGTGTTGATTACTAGACGCACTAAAATTAGTGGGTGAGAATAATCAGCATATTCCGAAGCATATTGCGATTATTCTGGATGGCAATGGTAGATGGGCGAAACAACGTCACCAGCCACGTTTTATGGGTCATCGTGCTGGGGTCAAGGCTGTTGAAAAAATTGTAAAACATTGCGTTGAAAAACAGGTTTTTGTACTAACCCTTTTTGCTTTTAGTAGTGAAAACTGGCGGCGTCCAGGTAAAGAAGTAAGTTTATTGATGGAGTTATTTGCATTAGTACTTAAACAGCAGGTAAAGCACCTAGATAAAAACAATGTACGATTAAAAATTATCGGTGATATAAGTAAGTTTTCATCAAGTCTACAAAAGCAAATTATCGGTGCACAAAAAACTACTGAAAAAAATACAGGATTAACCCTCAATATCGCTGCTAACTATGGAGGCCAGTGGGATATAACGCTATCAGTTCAAGAATTAGCAACTAAGGTACAAGCTGGGATGTTAATGCCTGAACAGATAACTGCAGATCTTATCAAGGCTGGGCTGACAACAGCAGAACTACCAGATCCTGACCTCTTTATCCGGACAGGTGGTGAACAACGCGTCAGCAATTTTATGTTATGGCAGATGGCTTATACCGAGTTTTATTTTACCAACACTTTATGGCCAGATTTTGACGAGAATTCACTTGATTTAGCGATTGAGTCATTTACTCATCGTGAGCGAAGGTTTGGTAAAACATCAGAACAATTAGAAGATGGTAACAATGATTAAGCAAAGATTAATAACCGCTGCAATATTAATTCCTTTAGTAATTTTGGGCATTTTATTTTTACAAACAAAAACATTAGAATGGCTTATAGCTCTTGTCACTGTGTTGGCAGCATGGGAATGGTTTGGCATTATCGGTGTACATGATGTTATAAAGCGTCTTATATGGATTTCAGGTTTATGTTTATTGTCTACAATAAGTCTTGAGTACCTATCCATTGGTTTTATAGTAACCATCGCGTCGATTATCTGGCTACTAGCAGCAGCTGTCCTGATGAAGTATGGCAATGATGGTCTTTCGAATTACTTGACTACATTGTTTAGACAACATTGGTTTGGGATTGCGAGCGCAGTAATTCTTTTAGCATCATTTTGGATAGCCGCTATATCCTTACATGACTCGCAAATGGGTCCACAACAGTTACTTTATATACTAGTGTCAGTATGGCTTGCAGATACGGGTGGTTACTTTGCAGGTAAAAAATGGGGTAAAAAAGCTCTAGCTAAAGCAGTCAGCCCAAATAAAACATGGGAAGGTGTTTGGGGCGCACTAATCTTAATTATTATATGGGCAATAGTGGCTTTTGAAATAGGGTTAGCAGGGAGCTTGTCAATGCAAACATGGCTGCTATTAACTTTGTTATCAGTTGCAATGTCAATTGTGGGTGATTTATTTGAAAGCCTGTTTAAACGCAGCCATAACATCAAAGATAGCGGTAATTTATTACCAGGTCATGGCGGAGTTTTGGATAGGATTGATAGCTTGATAGCGGCTGTTCCAATTTTTGTTGCCGGTTTGATACTAACTGGGGCTCTATAACTTGAAAGCTATCACTTTGTTAGGCTCAACTGGTTCAATTGGTACAAGTGCACTCAATGTTTTAGGGCAACATTGTGATAAATATAATGTCTATGCATTAACTGCTAACTGCTCTGTTGATATATTATTTGAACAGTGCCAGCAATTTAAGCCAAAGTTTGCTGTTATGTTGGATGAAAGCAGTGCCGAACTGCTCTCATTAAAAGTTAAAACGGCTGGTTTATCGACAGAGGTATTATCTGGTGAGCAAGCGTTAGAAGACGTAGCTGGCAACGAAGAGGTTGATTATGTTGTTGCCGCAATCGTTGGCGCCGCTGGATTATTGCCGATATTAGCAGCAGCAAAGGCAGGCAAACGTATCTTGTTAGCAAATAAAGAAGCCTTGGTTATGAGCGGGCAATTGTTAATGCGTGAAATTGCAACAAATGGTGCGACACTTCTACCGGTAGATAGTGAGCATAATGCTATTTGGCAATGTTTACCGATAGGGGAAAGTCAGGAATACCAATACGATGGTAAAGGCATTAGACGTATTATTTTAACTGCATCTGGTGGACCATTTAGAGACTATGAGATTTCAGAACTAGAAAATGTTACTCCAGAACAAGCAGTTTCACACCCTAACTGGTCAATGGGGGAGAAGATTTCAGTAGATTCAGCTACAATGATGAATAAAGGTTTAGAGGTTATTGAAGCACATTGGCTATTTGGTATGTCTAGTAAATCTATTGACGTTGTGTTGCACCGTCAAAGTATTATTCATTCCATGGTTGACTATGTGGATGGATCAGTTTTAGCTCAGATGGGAAACCCAGATATGAGAACTCCTATTGCTAATGCATTAGCATGGCCAAACCGTATTGATTCCGGTGTGCTACCGCTAGATCTTGTTGAGATAGGGCGGTTGGATTTTGCAAAAGCTGATTATAAACATTTCCCCTGTTTAGCACTAGCTTATGAGGCATTGGAAGCTGGAGGAACAACGACAGCAATTTTAAATGCAGCAAATGAAGTGGCTGTAGATGCTTTTTTAAATAAACGTATTAAGTTTACTAAGATCCCAATCATTATTGAGCAAGTACTTTCTGAACAAACTTCATGTAGTGGCGATAGTTTAGAACAAGTTTTAGCAGACGATAAAGAAGCTCGTTCTCTAGCAAATAAGTACATTAGTTAGTATGCAGTCACTACTTTTTTTTATTATCTCGCTGGCAATTTTGATTGCAGTTCATGAGTTTGGACATTTTTGGGTAGCTAGACGTTGTGGCGTCAAAGTACTAAAGTTTTCTATTGGTTTTGGTAAGCCGCTTTGGCAAAAAACAGGACAAGATGGCACAAAGTATGTTTTGGCAATGATCCCATTAGGTGGTTATGTCAAAATGTTAGATGAGAGAGAGGGAAATGTACCTGAAAAATTACTAAGTCAGGCTTTTAACCGTAAGTCTTTGGGCTCTAGATTTGCGATTGTATCTGCAGGACCTATAGCAAATTTATTGTTTGCTGTCTTCGCTTATTGGCTTATATTTGTAATAGGTGTTGCGGGTATAAAACCTATTGTAAGTGAAGTGGCAATCAGTTCACCTGCTGAAATGGCACAGTTATTACCTGGCGATGAGATACGAAGTGTTAACGGTGATGAAACACCTACTTTGGCGAGTTTTCGCAATGCTTTAGATCAAGTAGCTGAAGTCGGTGGTAAAGCTGAATTAATTATTGAGAAAGCCGGGCAGAAGCAACTGCGCTCTCTAATAGTTCCTCAACGAACTGCGCTAGATGAAGAACCTGTAAATTTATTAGAGCAACTTGGTTTGACGCCCGTTTTATATGAGTTAAAGCCTGTTGTTGGTGCTGTTGTAGCGGGTAAAGCAGCAGATGATGCGGGTTTGCGTGTAGGCGATGTGGTCATGTCTACCAATAGTAAAGTCGTAAGCCACTGGTCGCAATGGGTTGAAATAATCAGAGCCAGTCCAAATCAACTATTAGATGTGGAAATTCAACGTCAAGGTGTACAACATACACTTCAAATAACGCCAATAGAAACAAAAGAAAAAATAGGTGTTATTGGTGCAGGTGTCGACGCTAGCGCCACGATAGTTCCAGCGGAATTAGTAGCTGAACTCCGTTTTGGACCATTATCCAGTCTGCTTAAAGCAATTAAAATGACAGGAGACATATCTCTTATAACAATAAAAAGTTTTGTGGGCATATTAGTCGGTGACATATCGAGTAAAAATTTGGGTGGACCTATCAGCATTGCCCAATTTGCAAGTACATCTGCTGATAGAGGCTTAGTTTCCTTTATTAGTTTTTTAGCGATCATTAGCATTAGTCTTGGCATTTTAAATTTATTACCAATTCCAATATTAGATGGTGGCCACTTGGTAATGTATCTTTTTGAGTGGGTCAGAGGAAAACCATTATCAGAACAGTTTCAATTACTGTGTCAGAAAATAGGCCTTGTTTTGTTGTTAACTTTAATGTTGTTTGCCTTTTTCAATGACTTATTAAGACTGTTTGGATTATAGCTATAATAGGGGTACACTAGTGAGCAAATTCGCATTAGATTAATCAATAAAGAAATGACTAAATTACTCAATATTATTATTTTATTGTTGCTGAGTAGTACAGCTTATGCTGAAAGCTTTGTAATAAAAGAAATCCGTGTGGAGGGCCTACAACGTCTATCTGTCGGTACTGTTTTTAATTACATTCCTCTAAAAGCAGGGGATGAAATGACCGATAACGATGCCAAAAGCATTATCCGTGCTCTATATAAATCTAAATACTTTAATGATGTTGGCGTCGAAGCTCAAGATGGGGTCTTGATAATCAATGTCAGTGAGCGCCCAGCGATATCAAGTATTGAATTTATTGGGAATAAAGATCTTGGCAGTGAAGATTTGTCCAGCTCACTTCGCGAAATTGGATTTTCGGAGGGACAAGTTTACGACAAAGCGATGTTAGAACGTGTTGAATTAGAATTGCAAAGACAATACTTCAGTCGGGGTAAGTACGGGATTACAATAGAGTCAAAAGTTACTTCATTACCTGAAAATCGTGTTGGTATCTTAATCACAATGGGTGAAGGAACTGTGACGACGATTGGTGATATTAATATCGTCGGGAATATTTCGTATGAAGAAGAAGAGTTATTACTAGACTTTCAATCAACGACGGGTGACCTGTTCTCAATTGTTACCCGCGATAATCAGTATTCGCGACCGAAACTATCTGCCGACTTAGAAAGCTTGCGCTCTTTTTACCTAGACCGTGGCTATGTAGACTTCATAGTTGAGTCAACACAAGTATCTATCACTGATGATAAAAAAGAGATGTTTATTACTATTAATATTTCAGAAGGTCAACAGTATAGAATAAAAGAAGTGAGACTTGCTGGTGATCTGATTGTTAAAGAAGAAGAACTGTTTGATTTAGTCGTTATTAAAAAAGATGCAATATTTTCACGCAAACAAGTAACACAGAGCAATGAGTATTTGACGAATCGTTTAGGTGTTGAAGGTTATGCTTTTGCCAATATTAATGCAGTTCCTAAAATTGACAAAGAAGAACGTTCAGTCGCATTAACATTTTTTGTTGATCCGGGCCGACGGGCTTATGTTAGACGTATTAATATTACTGGTAATAGCAAGACACGAGATGAAGTGGTACGGCGAGAACTACGTCAACAAGAAGCAGCTTATATATCTACGTTAGCTGTAGAAGATTCTAGGGCACTTATTCAACGGCTAGGATATTTTGAAGATGTTAATGTTGAAATGACACCGGTCGCCGGTACTTCAGATCAGGTTGATCTTGATTTCAAGGTTATAGAGCAATCCTCTGGTAATTTATCAGCAGGGGTTGGCTTCTCTGACTCTGACGGTTTAGTAATAAATGCTAATCTTACTCAGAAAAACTTTATGGGTAGTGGTAAGCACATTAGTTTCGGCTTTAATAATGGTGATGTTAATACTACATATAGCATAGGTTACACGAACCCATTCGCTACAGTTGACGGTATTAGTCAAGGATATGGTGCCTTTTATAGTGAAACAAACGCTGATGAAGCCAATATTGCAAGCTTTACTACCGATACCTATGGCGCGTCTACTACTTTTGGGATACCGATTGCAGAAAATGACCGGCTCAGTTTCTCGTTGGGATATGAAAATACGTTAATACATTTGCCTAAAGTGAGCTCAGTAAGTAGGTATAATAATTTTGTAGCATCAGAAGGTGATGAGTATGATACTTTCTCAGCAATACTCTCTTGGACAAATAACACTAGAAACAATCCTGTATTACCCACGAGGGGTAAGTTACAACGACTCTCAACAATGGTAACCTTACCAGGAGGGTCTCTTCAATATTATAAATTGAATTATGAAGATAGACGATACGAGCCTCTAACCGAAGACTTCACTTTAGCTTATGGTGGTAAAATTGCATATGGTGACGCCTATGGAAGTACTGAAAATTTCCCCTTCTTCCAAAATTTCTATGCAGGTGGCCAAAAAAGTGTTCGAGGTTTTAAATCTAATACAATAGGCCTAAAGGAAAATAATGAATCACTGGGAGGTAACTTTCTAGTTAATGCTGGTACCGAAATTATTTTCCCAGTACCTTTTGTGAAAAAGAAAATTAAATCTTTCCGGTTGAGCGGGTTCATTGATCTTGGTAATGTTTACCACGAGGATGAAAATTTCGATGCCGGTCTACTACGATACTCTGCTGGCCTATCGGCAATTTGGATTTCACCATTTGGACCAGTTTCGATTAGTTTTGCAAGACCCTTTAACGAGCAAAAAGATGATGAGACGGAAGTCTTTCAGTTTGCGGTTGGTTCAACATTTTAAATAAGAGTTTGGAGATAAGTGTGAATAAAATGAAGTTTATATGGCTATGTGCTTGGGTAATACTTTTCAGTACACCTGTTTATGCTGCAGAGCTGAAAGTTGGGGTAGTAAATGCTGCTGCAGTTATGGAACAGTCCCCCCAGAAAACAAGAGCATTAGCTAGGCTAGAAAAAGAGTTTTCGTCACGTAGTAAAGCGATAGAAACAAAAGTAAAATCGTTAAGGGTTACACAAGAAAAGCTAGTCAAAGATGGGGCAATATTTAGTGCCGAAGAAAGGAAGTCGAAAGAACGTACTTTAGTGAGCGATCAACGTGACATTAAACGACTGCAGGATGAATACAGTGAAGATCTATCCATTCGTCGTAATGAAGAGTTGCGGAAATTAGAAAAAGAAATAGCTAAAACTATTACAGATATAGCTAAAAAAGAAAAGTATGACTTGATCGTTTTCCAAGGAGTTATCTATGCTAGCGAGAAGGTAGATATCACTAATAAAGTACTCGAAAGTTTGAAATCTCAATAACGTTTTTCAAGATAATATGTTGACCTTAGCTCAAATAGCACTTCATGTTGATGGTGTTATTATTGGAGATGCAGAATGCGAAATCTCCAATGTATCAACATTACAAGCTGCTAACAGACAACAAATCAGTTTTTTAGCGAATAGTAAATATAAAAAATACCTGCCGACTTCACAAGCAGGAGCAGTCATTGTCAGTAAAGAAATGGCTGAGCTTGTGAAGAACAGTGCGATTGTGGTTGACGATCCATATGTTGCTTATGCAAAAATAGCGACTCTATTAAACCCACCAAAAAAGATAACAACAGGGATCTCACCGACCGCAATGATTGAAGCGGGTGTCACTATTTTAAAAACTGTATCCATTGGACCTCAAGTAGTGATTGAGGCTAATGTTATATTGGCTGATAACGTTGTTATAGGTGCAGGTACAGTATTGCAAGATGAAGTTATCGTTGGTGAAAATACTCGAATAGCTGAAAATGTCACGATTTGTCATGGTGTTGAAATAGGCAAGAATGTTGTGATCCATCCGGGTGTGGTTATTGGCGCCGATGGCTTTGGTATAGTCAATGACAAAGGAAAATGGATTAAAATTCCACAGATTGGCCGTGTTAAAATTGGTGATAATGTTGAAATTGGTGCAAATACCACAGTTGACAGAGGTGCGATTGAAGATACCGTCATTGGGGATGGTGTTAAATTAGATAACCAAATTCAAGTTGGGCACAATGTTATTATTGGGAATAATACAGTGATAGCTGGCTGTTCAGGAGTTGCTGGTAGTACTATTATCGGTGAGAACTGTATTATCGGCGGAGGCGTGGGAATTGGCGGGCATATCGAAATTGCTGATAACGTGATAATCACAGGGATGTCGATGGTAACAAAGTCACTTACCAAAGCTGGTATATATTCCTCAGGGATACCTGCAGAACCGACCTCACAATGGCATAAAAATGTAGTGAGATATCGTCAGATGGACAAACTAGTGGCACGTGTAAAAAAGCTTGAGGATCCTGATATCGGGAATGTTACAGAGTAACCCAATAAAATTAATTGGATTTTAGTATAGCCCAGCATGAAAGATAAAGATGTTTATTTCATATTAAACAGAGAGAATCTAAAAGGATTAGAAGATTGAATACCATTGATATACACGAAATTCAAAGTTTGCTCCCACATCGCTATCCTTTTCTCTTAATAGATCGCGTTATCGACTATGTCCCAGGAGAGTATTTGGTTGGTATTAAGAATATTACATTCAATGAGCCACAGTTTACAGGCCATTTTCCACAGCGTGTAATCATGCCAGGTGTATTAATTCTTGAGTCATTAGCACAAGCAACCGGTTTATTAGCATTTAAAACCGCAGCTGAATTAAGATCTGAGCAAGAACTTTATTATCTCGCTGGTATTGACAATGCTCGTTTTAAAAGACCTACTGAGCCCGGTGACCAAATTAGGTTAGAAGTGAAGCTGGTAAAACATAAGCGTAATTTGTGGAAGTTTTCTGGAGAAGCCACGGTTGATGGTGAAATGGTTGTTAGTGCTGACATTATGTGCACCAACCAAGCTATCAATCCATGATTCATAAGACAGTAATTATCGATTCATCGGCCATTATTGCTGATGATGTTTCTATTGGGCCATATTCTATTATTGGTGCTAACGTTGAAATTGGTAGTGGCTGTCAAATTGAATCACATGTCGTGATCAAAGGCCCGACGAAAATAGGTAAGAATAATCACATATATCAATTTTCATCTATTGGTGAAGATCCACAAGATAAAAAGTTTGCTGGTGAGCCAACATTATTAGAAATCGGTGATGATAATTTAATACGTGAAAGTGTGACAATAAATCGTGGGACTATACAAGGTGGGGGTATTACAAAGATTGGTAACAATAACTGGATCATGGCGTGCGTTCATATTGCACATGATTGTATTGTTGGTAGCGAAAATATTTTTGCTAATAACACCACCCTAGCAGGCCACGTTATTATTGATGATTTTGTTATTCTGGGTGGTTTTAGTCTCGTCAGTCAGTTCAACCATATAGGGTCATATGCATTTAGTGCGATGGGAAGTGTGATTTCACGTAATATTCCCCCATACATATTGGTATCGGGCCATATGGCTAAACCAGTTGGTATTAATGTCGAAGGATTACGTCGACACGATTTCACAGCTCAACAAATAAAGAGTATCAAGCAGGCATACAAGCTTACCTATCGTTTAAGTTTGAAAATTAGTGAGGCGAGTCTTGCAATACAAAATCTAGAGCAAATCAATTCAGAATTGAGTCTTTACACAACTTTTCTAGATCAACAGCAAGGCGGCATTATTAGGTAGTTTTGTTCCTATAGTTATTCAATAAGAAAGGGCTCTGTAATTTACAAAGCCCTTTTAAAATGGCTAATCGTCTGCAGGAGTTGAACTGACTTTATGAATGCTCAGGTCTGCTCCATTGAATTCCTCTTCTTGAGTTAAACGCAGGCCTAGCAATACCTTAAGGCCGCCATAAATAATTAAGCCGCCAACAAACGCGATAGTGACGCCCAATACTGTGCCGATAACTTGTGACATCATACTAACACCGCCCAAACCACCGAATGACAATTGACCAAAAATACCAGCAGCGATACCACCCCACACTCCACAAAGGCCATGTAATGGCCAAACACCCAGAACGTCATCTATTTTCCATTTATTTTGGGTAAGAGTGAATGCGTAAACAAATAAAGCGCCCGCAATGCCGCCTGTGATTAGCGCACCTAGCGGGTGCATAATATCTGAGCCCGCACAGATTGCAACTAAGCCTGCCAATGGACCATTATGTACAAACCCAGGGTCATTACGACCAACTAAACATGCCATTATTGTACCGCCGACCATAGCCATGAGTGAATTGACAGCAACCAAGCCACTAATACCACCAACCTCTTGAGCAGACATGACATTAAAACCAAACCAGCCAACAGTTAGAATCCAAGCACCTAGTGCTAAGAAAGGTATATTTGAGGGGGGATGTGCAAAAATTTGCCCTTTTTTTCCATAACGACCATGGCGTGGACCTAATAAAAGTACAGCAGCAAGGGCTACCCAGCCGCCAAAAGCATGAACGACAATGGAACCTGCAAAATCATGAAACCCAAAGCCATAACTATTTGCAAGCCAGTCTTGTATACCATAAGCACCGTTCCAACTTATTCCCTCGAAAAAGGGATATAGGAAACCTGCCAATAAGAAGGTTGCGATAAGCTGAGGGTTAAATTTAGCTCGCTCAGCAATACCACCAGATACAATGGCTGGAATAGCAGCAGCAAAAGTCATCAAGAAAAAGAACTTAACCAAGGCATAACCATTACTATCAATTAATGAAGGCCCTGGTTGAAGGAAGTCGATACCATAAGCAATCCCGTATCCAATAAAGAAGTAGGCAATAGTTGAAATTGCAAAGTCCATAATGATTTTGACCAAGGCATTAACTTGGTTTTTCTTTCGGACTGTCCCAACTTCTAAAAAAGCAAAACCAGCATGCATAGCAAGTACCATGATGGCACCTAATAAGATGAACAGGACATCAGTTGAACTTTCCACAATCTTATCCTTAAATTAAATAATAAAAGAATAATTAAGCAAGAATTACACCAAGATATCACGACGCACTGTTTACTTGACCTTAGGTATAATAATGAACACTGTAGTTTGAATTGCTGCTCGAATATAGTGCACAGGTGTATTCAATGCACCATATTGGTACAGTTAATGTATGGATAATCGTTCATCTAACATATCAACATTATATAGTGACTTTAACGTATAATTTCATGTTTAAAATTTCAGTATATTTTAATTTAGGTATCAATATTTTCTGGAGGGGGTAAGGTGGATATTTACGCATCAGACGAAGAAAAAGGCGAAGATATTAAGCGTTGGTGGCGTGAAAATGGCCTATCAGTAATTGCGGGAGTTGTCTTAGGAGTTGCGATATTACTGAGCGGTCGATACTGGTTCTCACAAGAGAAAATGTTATCAGAAAGTGCATCATTTTTATACCAACAGACATCACAATTAATCGCTGAAGGAAAGGTAGTAGAAGCTGAGCCCATAGTTGATGAGCTATTTAGTAGCTACTCTTCAACACCTTATGCAATATTTGCCGCATTCGAAATGGCAAAACATAATGTAGATAGTGGTGATATTGAAGGTGCAAAACCCTATCTAGACTGGGTTATTAGTAATGGGGATTTAAGTGGTCACATCAATATCGCAAGATTAAGACTGGGTCATCTTTTGTTACAACAAGGCCATTTAGAGCAAGCCCTAACCGTGGTAAGAGAAGTAAAAGCAATAGAGTTTAAATCACTAAGTAGTGAATTAACTGGTGATATCTTTATTTCCCAAGGAAAAAAGGCTGAAGCAGCTATTGAGTACGGTACTGCATTGGGTTTGTCAGAGCAGAATGATCCCCGCGGTTTAGTTCTAAAGTTAAAACTTGATGATGTGGCGGGGTCATAAAAAAATGTATATTTCGAGAAAACTAGCTATTTTGGGTTTAATCTCAATGTTGACTGCTTGTTCAGGCAAGGTACCTGATTGGCTCATATCTGATGATCTGGTTTTACCACCTGCTGAATTAATTGATTTTGAAGCTAAATTTGAACCTGAAGTTGTTTGGTCCAAATATGCCGGCGATGGTGCTAAAAACAAATATAGCGATCTTAGGGCCTTGTTACAAAATGGTAATGTCATTGCTATCGATAAGAATGGTGAAGTGAATAGTTACAATGGGCTGACTGGTCAGTTAAATTGGCGGATAGAGCTAGAAGTTCCGGTTGTTGCTGGTCCAGGTGGAGGCGAAGGCTTAATTTTAGTAGGTACTCAAGAAGGCGAAGTTATCGCCTTGAATGAAAGTAGCGGTGAATTCATATGGCGTATACGGTTAACTAGTGAAGTTCTTACACCACCTCAAGCTGCATTAGGTGTTGTTATTGCTAGAACAGCTGATGGCAGAATGAGTGGGATCTCCATTGACGATGGCAGAGTAATATGGAATTATCAACGTTCTGTTCCACTTTTAAGCCTACGAGGAGCTGGGCCTCCTGCGATAATCGATGATAAAGCGATTGTTGGTTATGCTAATGGAAAGTTAGTCGCCTTATCTATTTCTGATGGAAAAGTGGTTTGGGAAAAAAGTGTGGCTTTATCGCGTGGTCGAACAGAAATAGACCGATTGGTAGATATTGATTCTGAACTTGTAATTAAAGGTAGTATAATTTATGCAGTTGCTTATCATGGCAACCTCGCTGCACTTGATGTTGAAACAGGAAGAGTGCTTTGGAAAAGAGAAATATCTTCGCGTGCAGGTATAGATGTTGCGCCTAATGAAGCTGTATACGTAAGTGATGAAAATAATTATGTTTGGGCAATACAGGATGGTTCGGGAAATGGGCTATGGCGCCAAACTGAGCTATTACGCCGCAATATAACTGCCCCCGTTATTGTTGGAGATTATGTCATTGTCGGCGATTTAGATGGTTACATACATTGGATTTCCCGAGAAGATGGTAGTTTTGTCGCTAGGATGAGGTTATCTAATGATGCAATTCGAAGTAAGCCCGTTGTTGGGGATGGTTTAGTTTACATCTCAGCAATTGACGGTACTGTTGCAGCTATTCGGGTCCCTTAATTTAATGAAACCAATTATTGCACTAGTTGGACGTCCAAATGTTGGGAAGTCCACTCTATTTAATAAATTGACACGTAGTCGAGATGCATTAGTTGCTGATCATGCAGGTCTAACTCGAGATAGAATCTATGGTACGGCTGAAATGCAAGGCTGTTCATTTATTTTAATTGACACTGGTGGTTTAACGAAGGGCTCGGATGATATGTCGGGTCTGATGCGTCAACAAGCACAGTTAGCGATTGAAGAAGCAGATATGATTTTCTTTATGGTCGATGGCCGAGCTGGTCTTACGGCTGCAGATCAAGATGTCGCAGCACAACTACGCAACGCAGATAGACCGGTTATACTAGTGGTTAATAAATCTGAAGGCGAGCGCCAGGAAATAATGGCTGCAGACTTTTATGCACTTGGTTTAGGTGAGCCTCAAGTAATTTCAGCAACTCAAAACCGAGGTTTTGTCACCTTATTGACGACATTACGAGAGAAGTTACCTAATGTAATTAGTCAAAATGATGAAAATGATGAAAAGGAGGATGACTCCAATACGATCCGCTTAGCTATTATGGGAAGGCCAAATGTTGGTAAATCAACACTAATTAATCGCCTTATGGGTGAAGAGCGAGTTGTAGCATTTGATGAACCTGGAACGACAAGAGATAGTATTTATATTCCTTTTGAAAAAAATGATAAACAATATATTTTAATCGATACTGCAGGCGTTCGTAGGCGGTCTAAAGTATCAGAAATGCTGGAAAAGTTTAGTATTGTAAAAACACTACAGGCCTTAGAAGAGGCGAATGTTGTTATTTTAGTATTAGATGCCCATGAAGGTATTGTAGAGCAAGATCTACATCTTGCCGGTCTAATCATTGAAAGTGGAAGGGCCGTAGTAATTGCAGTTAATAAATGGGATGGTCTAGAAAAATCGGAACGTGAGTGGGTCGCGACTAATGTTGAGCGCCGGTTACCTTTTCTAAGCTTTGCCAAAACACACTTCATTTCTGCATTAGAAGGTAGTGGTGTAGGACTATTATTTAAATCAGTCAATCAAGCGTACGATTCTGCTATGGCTCAACTTCAAACTCCAAGATTAACGAGAGTTCTTGAAGATGCAGTCTCAGATCATCAGCCGCCGTTAGTACATGGAAGAAGAATTAAATTTCGTTACGCTCATTTAGGCGGAAAGAATCCTCCTAGGATTATTATCCATGGCAATCAAACAAGCTCGACACCGCAAAGTTATCGTCGCTACTTAGAAAACACTTTTAGAGATGTCTTAAAACTTCATGGTACACCTGTAATGATTGAGTTTAAGCAGAGCGAAAACCCATTTAAAAACCGAAAAAACAAATTGACCCCTACTTATGCCGGAAAACGTCAACATATGGAAAAACGACGTAAATAGCTGGACTATAATATCTTAGCTCCTTATACTCATCCGAATTTTTTGGCGGTTAAGTAGATATTTATTATGTTAATATCATGGCTTTTTTTTGTAAAAACAAGAAATAATTCACGAACTTTTCTTGTTTTTAGATGGGCGTGATATGATTAGTTACTTGCCTAGTATCAGGCGATTTTAGAGAATTTCATGAGCCAAGAATCTTCGTTTACATACGAGCAACTTTTAGAATCAGGGCAGGGCAAAATGTTCGGTCCTGGCAATGCACAACTACCCA
>Ga0115006_10001022_pt1 | contig 16735 bp, 8 predicted proteins | sample ArcOceMetagenome_3_FD_88943 | JGI IMG/M metagenome (GOLD analysis project Ga0115006, IMG submission 88943) | Marine eukaryotic phytoplankton communities from Arctic Ocean - Arctic Ocean- Svalbard ARC20M Metagenome | ecosystem: Environmental > Aquatic > Marine > Oceanic | place: Arctic Ocean...
ACGCACGGCGCTCCGGGCCGGCGGGCGTCGAGGACGACGAGCCTGTTGTCCTTGGTGCCGACGGCGAATCTGTCGGCGTCGAGCCACGCTGCGGCGAAGCACTTATCGAACCTGGACAAGAGCGCCCGCGGAGCCGCGCGTTCCTTGAGGCAGTAGGGCTGGCGCGTGACCAGCGCGGTGCGAGCCTCGGCGCTTTGTCTGCGGGGAAGGCGGGGTCGTCGCGAGTCAGTCGGCAGTGTTTAAACAGTGTTCGCGCGCTTCTTTTTTGCCGGAAGAAGACACAGTGTTTGGGGAAATGTCGGGGGTGTGATATGTACCTCGCGGCGGTGTATCTCTGGGTGTGGCGGCCCACGGACGCGCCTCGCGCGCGCAGATACTCGAGGACGCCTCTGACCTTGACCTCGGGAATGTGCCTGCGGGTGAGGGTGGGCGGAATCAGCGACGTGTTCGGCGGTGGGCGGAGGGTTCGGGCCGTGACGTGACGCGTCGGTGAAAAAACGCGACTGACTGACTCACCTCGCGCGAGACTTTGAGAATCGTCGCCTTCGCTGGGCCAGCGCGCGGTCCTGCGGGGAGCCGTACTCGCCCTCCGCACCCTCGCGGATGCTCGGGTCGTGCTCATCCTCCCTCTTGCGTTTGTGCTCGCCGTCCTCGATCACCGCCCGGTGCATGGGAGGGAAGACCCCGCCCCAGCTCGTCCTGAGCTCGTCCATTTTATGCCGAGTCACAATCTCTCTCGTCTCCCGTTTGGTTTTCGACGCGGGTGCCGTGCGGGGCGCGAGGCGATGTGGCGTGCCCCGCGCGGGTCGCGATGCGGATTCCGAGAGACACGCGCGGCAGGTGTCGTTGCACTCGGACGACGACTCGAGACCCGGCTCGCGGGTCTCCCTGTGGGGCGCCGGGAGCTGGACGGTGCTCGTGACGAAACACGGGATATTCCACCGAGATCCTCTGGCAAAAAACCTGAGGCGCTGCCGGCGCCAACCTGAGTTGAAGCCGTGCCCACACAGCCATCCTTCGTCACACGCGATACGCACGGCAGCGGCCGCTCGCGACACTTCGACGGATCGGCGACCATGTCGTCGATGGCTGAGATGCTCGATCAACTCATGGTGAGCCCATCCGGACCCTCCCGTTCGCCGACGCTTCGATCGAAGTCCGCCGAATGAATGAATCCCTGATGACCCTTTTCTCCCCGCGATGATGTGCAGGGCTCGGAGCGCGACCTTCTCCCGGAGCAGAGGACCGGCCGCAAGGCGCAGTACGACGACCCAGACGTGTGCAAGTACTACCTCTGCGGCCTGGACGTCAACATGTTCAAGAACACCCGGAGCAACGACGACCTCCAGCGGCACATCTCGCCGGAGGACTTTGCGAAGATCCAGAGCGACGATCTGCGCGCCGACTTCAACGCGCTCTCCTCGCCCGAGCGCGCCAAGTCCGGGTACGAGATGCAGACTAAACGTCTACTGGACGTGCTCATCCGCGAGTGCGACAGCCGCATCGCGCGTCAGAACGCGCGGTGCGAGGAGATGAACGCGAACGCCGCCGAGCTCAAACCAGAGCAGAAGCAAATAATCGACAAGTACAATTCTCAAATCTCCGAGTACGCCGCCAAGGCGGAGAAACTCGGCGAGGACGGCGAGGTCGACGCCGCGCAACAGGCGCTCGCGGAGAGCGATCGGCTCAAGGTCCTACGGGACGAGGCGGAGACGCGGTTCGGCAACGTCAAGCAGATGTTCGCGTGCGCCGTCTCCGGCGTGCTCATGTCATCCGTGGACAACGAAGAGCGAAAGATCGAACACGAAACCGGTAAGCAGTACGTGGGATGGAAGCTGTTGCGGGAGTTGCGGGATGAACTGTCGGAGAAGATCGCGGGGTACGCGCAGGCTGGGCACCTCCCGGCACCTCACGGCGCGCCGAGACCCGACGGGACGTTCGAACGCGGCGCGCCTATGGGCGGATGGGGACGCGGCGGGGGCGGGGGTCGCTCCAACCGCCACTCCGACGGGCGCGGGCACCGGGACTCCCGGCCGCCGTTCTCGGGCAGGGATCACGGCAGGGATCACCGCGACCGGGATAGGGTTAGGGATAAGGATCGCGATCGTAGGCGGGACGGGTCGAGGGGTCGGAGGGACAAGAGCCGGGACGACGGGCGCGATCGGGACGGGAGGGACCGGAGCCGAGACAGGCACAGAGATCGAGACAGAGACAGAGACAGGGACATGGCCAGGGACCGCGATAGGGATCGAGACCGAGACCGCGATAAGGATCGGGATCGCGATAGGGACAGGAAGCGGCGACGCGATCGCAGTCGGAGCAGGAGCAGGAGCAGGAGCAGGAGCCGCGACAGGAAGAAGGACCGGAGCAGGAGCAGGAGCCGCGACAGGAAGAAGGACCGGCGCAGGTCCCCGGATCCCAGAGACTCGAGGAGGTACTGAGAGACTGAAATACGATCCCAGGTCACCGCCGCGTTAACCGTGCTCGTCACCACGCCGTCCCTCAGCGTCGCCGCTCTGTTTTGGTGAACGGGACGACTCAGTTTTTTCTGTGCCTCACGTTGACCTGCTTGTGTGTTTGAATCAAATCGAGCCCGCACAACCAGGCCGCGCGGCGGGGGTCCGCGGGGAGCGATGGACACCATGGATATGGGCGACAACTACGACGACTTCGCGGCGATGGGCCTCGATATCCCGGATCCGCACGCCGACGAGGGCCGGATCCAACTGGACGACGTCCTCGGCGACGCCAAACGGCTCATCGACGATATCGAGACGATGAAGCGAGCCGATCAGCGCGGGGGCGGGGACGAGCTCCCGGCGGGCATGGGCGTCCGCGCGGGCGACGACGACACGCCATCGACGCAGTGCTGTCCCTCGACCGGGCCTTGCGCGTGGGATCGCGTCTGCGAGGTCCACCTCCCGGACTGGGAGCGCGCATCCGGCGGCGAGAAGTACTGCGACTGGCTCGCGCGCAACGGTCACGTCGTCCCGGCGTGGTTGCAGGGCGCCGAACCCGGCCAGCGCGGGTCCAACGCGCCGAACGCCGCGGCCGGGGTCTTCCACGAGCCGGAGACGCGGCCGGACGCGCTGATAGACGTGCCGGTGTCCGAGCGCGGGGAGTACTGGGACGGCGGCACCGTGGACGTGGAGCCCGAACCGTTGGCGTTCGCGATGGACGACGACGACGACGACGAGCAGTACGCGTACCCGCCGCCCAGCGTCATGCAGAAGCGGGAGGGCAGCGCGCCGGGGCCGGAGACGCCGTCGGTGGGCACGGTGGTGGATCATACGCGATCATCGGCGGCGACTGGCGCGGCGCCGATGAAATCCATCGGCGAGGACGAGTTTGAGGAGTTGGCGGAGGACGCGTTCGGGGTTGGGGACGGACGCGCGGGGCGCGGGACGCTGGGGGGTAAGCGGGAAAGGGATGGTGGCGCGTGACTGGACGCGAGTGACGCGTGTGATTACGCCTTACTAGACGCGAACATCGCCGTACATGTGAGAACAGCCGTTCTCTGGCAAAAGTGCCTTTTTAAGTCTGACGAGGCGTCAGCCGATATTTTTATTTCGCGGGAGCACTTTCGCTTTTGGCTCGGCTCTTCCCCGTCCCCGCCGGCATACCGCGCCGCACCCGAGGCCGCAAGTGGAGTCGAATCCATCCCCGGGCACCATGTCATCACTCGTGTGCCCAGCCGCGAGCGTTCGCTTCCCTTCCGTACCCAGACGCGTCGGCGGCGATGCTCGAAAAGGAATCGCCAATCGACGCGATTGCAGGTCGAAATTCAACAACCGGACCCGTCTCGGCCGCGTCATCACCGTACAGGCGTCCGTATCCTCCGAGACCGACGCCGAAGCTTCCGACGAGGACACCGTCGTTAATCATAAGCTGTTCGCCATGGGCTTCTGCGACGACGGCGACGGCGGCTCGTGGATGGGCGACGACGATTCTGGCGTCGCATCCGGCGGGCACAACGTCCGCGTCCGTCCCTCGCTGGGCGGCAAGATCGCCGCGGCGTTCGCCCTCGGCATCGCCGGGCAGCTCGCGGGGGCGTACTCCGTGCGCGCAGCCCCGAAGGCCGCCGCCGCGGCTACCGCCACGGCGCATAAACCGAGCCCCAACCTCTTCACGCTCCCCGAGGGCGCCCGCAAATCGCTCGACGATTTCGTGATCAACCGCGCCAAGGACGTGCGCGGCGTGATGGACGCCGTCGACGACAACGTCAACGACCCTTGGGACATCGAGGACGTGTGGCTCATCATCGCGTGGCACTTCGCCATCGTCAAGGGGCGGCGCAAGCTTTACGATTACCTCAAAGAGCGCGACCCGGAGAACACCGTGGAGTGGGAAAAGTCGTTTTGGAACTGGCTCGGCGGACCCATGAAGGTCATAGGCGGCCTCTGGATCGGGATGTACCTCTGGGACAACGGATGCAGGGTCGGCGAGTTACTCGAGATGAGCGCCTTCCTCCCGGCCACGATCATGGAGCAGTTCGACCGCGGCATGTACACGCTCGCCGGCGGCATCATCGCCGTCATGGCCACCGACAACTACCTCCCCGAGATTCTCACAAACAGGCTCGGCGTCAATGACTCGAGCACCAAGCTCGTGCTCACCAGGCTCGCCGTCGTGACCGGCGCGCTGTGCACCGCGATCAGCAGCGCGCTCGTGTTCGGCCTGCCTCCCAAGTCCTTGCTCGGGTTCGGAGGCATCGGAGGCTTGACCTTCGGTTTGGCCGCCAAAGATCTGGTGAGCAATTTCATCGGCGGCTCCATGCTCGCCATCATGCGCCCGTTCTCTCCTGGCGAGAAGATCTACCTCATGGCCGTCGGCGGCAGGTTCAGGGGCACGAACGAGCCGTCCGTCGGCGGCTACCTCGTGAAAGAGATCGGTTGGTACCAGACCACCTTGATCCCCAAGGACACGAGGCCGACGACGGTTCCCAACGGTTTCTTCCTCGGCGCCAACGTGATCAACATCTCGAGGCAGACGGCCCGCATCATCGTCGCGAACATCCGCGTCAGGCTCGACGACGCCCCGGCGATCCCGAAGATGACCGAAGAGATCACCCAGTACCTCACGGACCACCCGGGCATCATCAACCCCCCGACACGGCCCATCCGCGTGCACTGCCGCGACATCAAGGACGACCACCTGGCGATTCGCGTCGAGACGCACTCGAACGTGGTGAAGAAGGACCCGTTCCTCGCCACGCAGCAGGAGCTCTTACTCGGGATGTTCGAGATCTGCAAGAAGCACAGCACGGGCCCGGCATGGACCGTGCTCCAGACCATCGGCGAGGACAACCGCCCTTGGCTCACGGAGGGCGAGTCCGCGAAGTGAAAGCTCTGAATACGACAACACAGATGTAATAAAAGCGCCGGCCAACTAGTATCGAGCGCCTAGGTGTACACGCGCATGCCGTCGTCGACCACCGCGGACGTCGGCTTCTTCGACGACGCACCCACCGAGTGAACGCTCGGCCCGAACACCCCAAAGTCGATCCCGCACGCGCGTTGAGTCAACAGGACCGCGTGCGACGCCGCCGCTCCGTCGACGCCGCCCCCGAAGCCAGGTCCGATTCCCCGTCGCCGCCTCGCCGGCCCGCCTCCGTGCCTCCCGTTCCCGAACCCCCTCGCGCCCGCGGTGCCGCTCGGCGCGGGGACCGCGACGATGCGCGCGGGGACACCGGTCATCTCGCATCTCGCCGCGACCGCCGCGGCGATCCCCTCGATGAGCGCACCCGCTGGTAGCGCCCGGGCGGATCGCTCGTCGTCGTCGTCGCTCAGGCTCAGCGAGTGGATCCCACACCGTTGCGCGGCGGTGTCCAGCACGAACGAGCCCCTGTACCCGTCGACGCCGTACCCGACGTCGTGCTCGTCCACCGCGCAGAGCACCACGACCCGCGAGGGATTCACCGCGCTCAGTAAGGTTGTAGCCCACTCCCGGCACGACTCTCGCGGGACGTCGTACCTCGCGGCGACTGCGACGACGCCGGCGCCGAGGTCGTGGACGATCCCGGCGTCGTCTTCCGCGGACGGCTCGAGGGTGAGGCCTTTGGCGGGGATGCCCGCGACGGCGAGGGCGCCGAGTGGTGTCGGCGCGATGCCGCCGGCGGCGACGCCGTCGTGCACGAGATCGCAGGCGAAGTCCCCGGCGGCGACGAACATGACGTCGGGCGCGATGGATCCGACGTCGGCGATACGATCCCGTGCGGCTTTGGACCAGGCGGGGAACACTTTCGGGAGGACCCCGCCGTTAGCCTCGATGGCGCGCTCGGCGATGCGCTCCTCGTCCTCGTCCTGCTCCACGCGGCTCACGAGATCCTCATCGAGCGGGCTGCTGAAGAAGCTCATCGGTGCGCCAGATCTGAGACGAAGTGCCCGCCTGTGGTGGGTGCTATGACTCGTCCACTACCGAGCTTTCCTCGATGTACGCAGAGTCGACGACTGCGTGCGAATCCGTACGTCACGCGTGCTCCTCGAAACCCGACCCGATCGTCGACGACCTGCAAGTGTGCGCCAGCACTATCGATCTCTTTCCCAAAAGTCAGCCTCGGGCCCCGTCAGACGAAACAGAAAGAGGACGTTGGATAGCGCTTGGACAACACAACCGAAGCGCGCGACTTGACCGCATCGATCCCCGAGACGCCGATGTCGTTCTCCTTCTCGCGCGGTGGATTCCTCGGCGGCTTCCCCGCGGGCGGCCGCGGCTTCTCCGACCGACGCGGCCGCTCCAACGGCGGGGGCGAAGCCAACAACCGAAACCCTCGATCGAACAAGCCCCGATCGAGTCTCGTCGCCTTCGCGGCCGCCGCGTCGGGCGGAGCCGCGGCGGCGAGTTCGCCCCAGGGCCGCGCGCTCGCGCGCCGCGCGCTCCTCGCGGGCGGCGCCGCGGCCGCCCCCGCGCTCCTCGCCGCGCAGAGCGCCCTCGCCAAGAAGGCCAACGCCAACAAGCCCGGCGCGCAGAAGGGTAAGGTCGACGTCCCGAAGCCGGTGACCAAGCTGGACCTCGACGGACGCAGACTCGTCGCCATCGGCGACATTCACGGCGACTTCGCGCAGGCCATGAAGGCGCTCGAGCTGTCCAAGTGCATGGACTCGGAGGGCAAGTGGGTCGGAGGGACCGCCGTGCTGGTGCAGGTTGGCGACATCCTCGACCGAGGCGACAACGAACTCGCCATCATGCGCAAGTTCCAGAAGCTCGCCAAGGAGGCGAAGGAGGCGGGCGGGGAGGTGGTGGTCATGAACGGCAACCACGAGATCATGAACGTCCTGGGCGATTTCCGCTACGTCACCAAGGGCGCTTTCGGCGAGTGCCGCAGATGGGTCGAGAAGAAGCGTTTGAGGGAAGTTGAAAAACTCGGCGAAGAGAACGTCGAGCCGCTCCCGCCCGTTCCCGACGGCGTCTCGCCCAACAGCTACTACGGCCTCAAGGCCAGGCGCGACCTCTTCCTCCCCGGTGGAGAGATGGCGGTCAAGATGGCGACGAACCCCACCGTGCTGCAGGTTGGTGACACGGTCTTTGCGCACGCGGGGATCACCGAGAATCACGTCGACTACGGTTTCCAGCGACTCAACAACGAGGTCGCCGCGTGGATGGTGGGTAAAAACTCGCAGCCGCCCAAGCACGTGCTCGAGGAGAAGGGTGTCGTGTGGACCCGCGACTACGGCGGCGCGGAGGGCGGGAACAAGAGCGAGGCTGCCGCGTGCAAGAGGCTGCAGGAGGCTCTGGACGCGACGGGCGCCAAGAGGCTGGTGGTGGGTCACACGCCGCAGCAGAAGGGGATCAACAGCGGATGCGGGGGGAAGGTTTGGAGGTCGGACACCGGCATGAGCCGCGGGATCTACGGTAACGCCCCGCAGGTCATCGAGATCGTCAACGGGCGCGTTCGCGTCCTCTCGGCGTGAACCGAGTTTCATTATTTCGCAGCTTCTTCTCGATGACAAGGATGCTCACTCTATCGGTTCTCATTCTCATCGTCACACTCGTTCTCACTCTTTCAGCCCCAACCGGGAAGCCCGGGCGCGTCCTCGTCCTTGATGAGCTCGTCCGTGAACTGCGCGACGTTCTCGTCGTCGTCGTCGTCCTTCTTCGTGCCCCCGCCGCCCTCCTTAAGGTGCGTCTCCCACATGTTCATGCCCGCCAGGTTGAAGCCCATCATGTCTCGAAGCTCAGCCGCGCGCTTCCTCAGCAGCGGCCTCAGCCTCAGCAGCACCGCTCGCGCCTTGTGCGTGGCGCCCAGCTGTACGTAATGCAGACGCACGATGAGCGACGCGAGCCTGCACGTCAGCTCGGTCTTCTCGCCAGCCTCCAGCCACCCTCCGAGGTAATCGAGCAGCGTCAGCGCGGATGAAAACGGAAGCGCCAGCACCGCCTGCTCGAGATCCGCGGCGCGAACCTTCTCGATCGCGGACAGCGCGTACCGCTCCGGACTCTGGCCCTGGAGCAGTGGGTTCGGAGGGAGGCCGCTGGGGTACGAGGGATTGTGTCCGTACGCGGAAAGGGAGGCGCCGCCGACGACGACGGCGTCCGCTACGTCGTCGTCGTCATCTTCGTCTTCGTCGTCATCCTCCTCATCGGAGAACTCGTCGAGAGCCTTCCGCAGCTCCTCCTCGTCCTCCTGGTCGTCCCCATTCCCCGCGCGGTTACCCGCGTCCTTGTCTCCGTTGGCTCTGACGTGATCGTCGATTCGCGTCCGCTCGTGTCCGGCGACGTCGAGGGCGTCTACGATTTGATCCGCCGCGGTGAGCGTCTCGAGCGTCTTACGTCCCGCCATGCCAGCCTCCGCACCGGCGGGCGCGACGCCTCCTTTGGCGCTGGCGTTCTCCCTCGCGGCGGCGGCGATCCTGTCGTCGTCGCCGTCGTCCTCCGCGCCGCCCTCTTCCAGAAGGGATTCCAGGCGCTTCTCTTTTTCTTCGTCGACGAAAAAAGGTTCATCCGTTCGTTCCCACACGCGAATCGCGCGATCGTGCCCGCCGGTGACGGCAAACTCGCCGCGCGCCGACAGCGCGATGCACCACGCGGACGCGTGGTGGCCCTGCAGCGTGAGCAGCGGCTCGAACTTGTCGGCGTCCCAGTACTTCACCAGCCGATCCTTTCCGGTGCTGAACAGGTAGTGCGTCTTGGGCACAAACGCGATCGACGTGACGCTGTCCTCGTGCGCAAACACCGACCTGTGGCAGTCGCCAAAGTCCAATCCCCAGATTCGGATGTTCTTGTCCGCGCCCCCGGACGCCAGCAACTGCGAGTCGGAAGACACGTCGTGGCACAGCGCGGGTAGCCTGTGTCCGTAGAGCGACAGGAAAAACTTGAGCGAGTCGACGAAAAACACCTTGAGGGTGTTGTCCAGCAGCGACACCGACAGGAGCTTGCCGTCCGGGGTGACCTTGACGGACAGGACGTCCTCCGCCATCTGCAGCGTCTTGACGTGCGCGATGCCCAGCTCGCGTCGGCCCTCGCCCTCGTCGTCCTCGTCGTCCTCGACGTCCACGAGCCGCCACTCAAAAAACTTAACCGTCTTATCCGCGCTCGCGGTGACAAACCCGGACCCGTCGGGGAGGAGCGCCACGCCCCACACCGCACCGCCGTGCGCGTCCTTCATCCCACCGAGCGCGGTTCCAGCCTGCGTGTCGATGATCTCCAGGGCGCCGGACTTGCAACCGACCACCGCGTGCCTCCCGCCGGGCGCGAACGCCGCGCACAAGCCGTACCCGCCGTCGATCGATCGAAGGCACGAGCCGTCCATCGGGTTCCACACCTTGACGCCCTTGTGCGAGCACGTGATGAGGGTGGCGTCGTCAGGGGACAGAGCGACGGCGCGGATGTCCGCGCGGTGGCCCTGCGCGTCGATGACGCGGGTCCTGGTGGGCTCCTCGGCGACGACGCCGTCGGCGTCCTGGCCGATTTCATACTCCTCAACCGCGTTGTTGTCGACGAGAACCGCCATGACGGCGCGTACACCGGGCCGCCTGCGCTGCCTCGGCGCCCACGCGAACCCCCGCGCCTTAGCCTTCGGACGGATCACGGCGGCGAGTTCCAGCTCGTCCGCCGCGGTGAGCCCCTCGCCGTCCCCGCCGGCGCCGTCCCACGCGGAAGCCCCTTGAAGGCCGTCGCCGTCGCGCTCCTTCCCTCGGAGCTTCTCCTTCTCGCGTCGGCGCTTAACCTTACGCTTCAGTCGCTTGGCCTTCTCCGAGGTGGAACGCACGCGCCACACCTCGATCGCCCGCCCCACGGTCTGCACCCCGAGCAGACCGGACCCCGCCTTGTCGAATCGAACCGAGGAGACTCGAGATTTATCCGCGCGGGGGACGTGGCCGATGGACGTCAGCAGGTTGGACGCGTCCGCGATGGACGCCGCCTTTTGCGCCTGCGTCATGGGTGCCGTTCCCGTACCGTTCTCGTCCACCTTCTTGGCCTTCTTCTTCGGTGTCTCGTCGTCGTCGGACGTGTCGGGTTCCCCGAAGTCTTCGTCTTCCTCGTCGCCGCCGCGGTTTATTGCAAAGAGATGGAGCCTGTCGTCGGAGGTTCCCACCGCGAGGCGCCTGCCCGCGGGGTCCACGTCGATGCTCCAGCACTCCGCGCCGAGCGCCGCGACCGTCTGCGCGCAGTGCTGGGTGTCCAGATCCCACACCTTGACCGTCGCGTCTTTGCTGCAGGTCACCAGCCGGACGCCCGAGGATCCGGTCGCGCCCGCCGACGACGACGAAGCACCGCCGCCGCCGTGCGCGGCGTCAGCCTCGGCGAAGACGGCGTCGGTGACCTGGTCCTTGTGGCCGCGCAGCCTGCACAGGCCGGTCTCCGCTACGACGTCCCACACCACCACGTTGGTATCCTTGCCGCCGGACACGAGCATGGAGCCGCTCGCGTTGAATCGCAGCGCGGTCACCTCGGACCGATGGCCCTTGAGGAGCACGTCGGTGGACGCGTCGTCGAGGGACCATAGCCGGATGGTGCCGTCGGCGTGGCCCGCGGCGACGAGGTCGCTGCCCTCAGCGCGCGCGATGCGGGTCACCGCGGGCAGCGCGCCGGATTCGCGCGGCGGCGGTAGGAGGCTCTTGGCCTCCACCCCGCGGCGCACGTCCCACACCGCGAGGCGCTCCAGCGCCGCCGTCACCAGATGCTTGCCGGTGTCGTCGTACACGGGCGGCGCCTCGGGGGAGGCGACGACGCCGAAGGCTCGCGCCTGCTCGTAGCGCAGGTACGCCTTTACCATGACGAGTGGACCCGCCGGGTACGCGCTCACTCAGCCCTGGCCCTCGCGCGCTGCGACTTGTGCCGCCGACGCCGCCGACCAATCCGCCCGAGGTTTTCCACAAAAACTAGTATCGTAACTGCACGGTCATACAAATACACGGAAATTTGCGAAATAGAAAAGACACACGATGAATGCCCATACGAAGTAGATGAATAACTAACGTATATTACCAAAAATCAGCCTTCTTCACGCGCTGCTTGCCTCCCGGCGTCTTCGAGCCCTTCCTAGAGCTGTGGCCGCTCCCGCCCATGTTCGTCTTCTTCGCCCCCAACGCGGGCGCGCTGTTGGGGGTCCCGTACCCAGCCTTGGCGGCGTGGATCGGCCGGAGCAAACCCTTGGCGGGCGACGACTTGAGCAGGCTCTTGAGGTCGTTGCCCCTGACCGGGTTGGGCGGTCCCGTGGGCGTGTGCCTCGTGTTGCCCTTCATGTTCCACTGCACCCGCTTGGACGGCGACGGCGACGCGACGATGCCCTTCACCGCGGACGCGATGGTGCCGATGATGCCGGGGGACGCGAGCTTGTCGCCGCCGCCGACGGTCTTGACGATGGAGTGCGGCGACGTGAACTTTTCCTTGGCGGCCCCGCCCACGGCGCGCTGCGCGAGGAAGGAGGCGCCGCTCATGTGAACCGCGCCGGGTGGGGTCTTCGCGCCCACCGCAGCGGCCCATCGCTCGGCTTTGCGAACAGCCTTGCGCTCCGCGGCGGCGGTCGCGGCGGCGACGGCAGCCTCGGTGCGGGATACCTCGTCGTCCTCGTCCTCGTCGGTGCTCTCAGACTCGGAGCCTTCCTCCTCCTCCTCCTCGGCGGCTTCGTCCTGGGAGTTGTCCTGGTCGGAGTCGTCGAAAGAGTCCTCCATCTCCGCGTCATCTTCCTCCTCGGATTCCTCCTCGGACTCCTCCTCGGATTCGTCGTCTTCATCCTCGGATTCGTCCTCCATCTCGTCGCCCTCCCCGACCTCCATCTCGTCGTCATCCTCGTCGGCATCTTCCCCCCCATCCTCGAGGTCCGCCTCCTCATCGTCGGACTCCTCCTCCTCGGAGGCGTCCTGAGCGGTGTGGAAACTCTCCTCGCCCGCCATGTCCTCCTCGGACTCCTCATTCTCGGACTCCTCATCCTCGGACTCCTCGGATTCGGGCTCGGGCGACGGCTCCTTCTTGCGCTTCTTCTTCTCTTTCTTCGGCGCCTCCTCCTCCTCGCCGCCGCCAGTCGCCGCCGCGGCTTTCTTGCTCGCCTTCCTGAACCAGATGTGGAGCTCGTACAGGGACTCGCGCTGCAAATCGCCGGTACCCTCGTCCGCGCCGACGTCGATGAACGTCCGCGCCATCCGCTTCATCGTCGCGGCGTCCAACCGAACGTGCTTTGCGTCCTCGGCGTCGTCCACGGATTCGGGATCCGCAAAAGCCGGGCCGCCATCCGCGCCTTCCAGAACCTTCTCGAAAACATGCGCCAACACGCGCTTGTGCAAGGCCTTGTGCGGCTCCAGCTGGAGGAGCTGCGCCCAGGGTTTGAGCAGCGCGTCGGTGGCGTGCGGGGGCACGGGCCGGGGCGTGGGCGTGACGCGCGCTTTCCTCTTTTCACCCTTCTTGCGCGTGAAAACCGTCCGAGGCGCGCCGCCGTTCGCCTCGTTCTCCTTGTCCGGATCGCATCCGATCTCCACGTCGTCCTTGCCGGACGCGACGTTTCGCATCTCGGTGACGAACACCTCCGCGAGGTGCAGACGCAAGCCGACGTCCACGACGCCCTGGTCACCCTTACCCGTGGGGATGAGCGCGGATCGCATGAGCATCTCGCCGACGTCGCCGGTGATCGCCTCGGCCCAGTCCCTGTCCGCGCAGTAACGGAAGATGTGGGAGGTGAACCGGCGGACGAGGCGGAGGTACTTGTCCATGCGGTGCCTGTCGATGCCGACCCACTCGCGCCTCGCGGTGATGAAGAAGACCCCGGCGTACATCAGCGCCACGCGGTGCTTGAGCTTGTGAATCAAGCCTCCGATCGTCTCGGCGAGTTCCTCCTGGACGTCCCACCCGTCGGCGTGCCACATGGCGTAGAAGAGGCCTTTCCAGATCTTCTTCATGTCGAGCATGTCCACGTCGGACCGCGAGCCGAGCCACTTGCCGAGCGCGCGGAAGGTTGCGTCGCGCACGTCCTTCTCGCCGTGCGCGAGCTGGCGGGCGAACGGATTTTTACCATCGGCCACATCCTCCGGCGTCCTCGGCTTGTACGGCTCGCCTTTCTTCTTGTTGAGCAGGATGGGCGGGAGCGGCGCGAACTTGTTGCCGACGCCCGCCATGTTACGCTCCTGCTGAACGTGCGATTTCACCCTGAGCTTCACCATGGCTGCCGTTCGTTATGTGGCGCGACGACCCGACCGCGTGAGATGAAACTTTGACGCGCGAGTCAACGAACGAGCGCGCGGCGGGCGCTCGAGGTGTGCAGAGCGGCGAGGGCTTCCTCTCGGCGCGCGCGGATGTGTGCGGCGACGATTGAGGTGCGGCGTGCGTCTCTTTCTCCTCGGTGGACGATACGCTCGAGGCGTGCCGCCGCGTCGCGAAGTGGGCGTCGGTGTCCACCGCCGCCAAATTACCGCCGCCGCTCGGTTGATTTTTTTCGGCCTCGAATGTGGTGATTAGCACCGTCTCACTGTTTACGAATACGTAAATGCGTAATATGTGGTTATAATAATTTAATACGAACAGTGTCACAGTCTACTCATTTTTCTGCCAAGCGATTTTTTTGTTGTGGCTAAGGCTTGGTAGCCACGTCGTTCTCTCAGACACGCGGCGCTCCTTACGCAGGCAGGCACGATGCATGCCTTCACGTCCGCCGCGACGCGCGCGGGACTCGCGTCCCCTCGCGCCGCCGCCCCCCGAAACCGCGCCCGGTCCCTCGATCGCCGCCCTCAACCCAGCGTCGCGGCGAAGCCTCCGAAGACGTCGCATGCCAGCCGCGGCGATCGCGCGGTGACCAACGCCAAGAAGGGGCTGTTCGACGATATGCTCGACGTCATGGAGGGCGGACCCAAGCTGCGCAAGTGGTACGGCCAGGACTCCAGCGTCGGCGCCCCGGGGGAGGAACGCGTCGGCGACGGCGGCGTCTCCGCCGTCGCCGAGCCGACCCCGGACGAGGACGAGGAACTTCGCGCGTGGGATAAGAAGCCCCGCAAGGGCACGCTCGTCACCGGCGCCGACACCGCGCTCGGCGAGGCGATCATCATGCAGCTCATCGTCGCCAAGCAGCCCGTCGTGGCGCTCGGCATCTCCGCCGACGTCGCCGCCGCGCGATACGGGCCGTACGTCACAGCCGTGGAGGATCCCGGCGACGTCGCCAACGCCATCCGAAGGGGATGCCGCGCCGTCATCTGCTGCGGCGACGCGGGCTCGATCCCGAACGCGGTCGTCAGCGACGGCAAGGTGAAGCACGCGGTGCTCGTGGGATCCGCGGCGGGAAACGGCGGTTTGCTCGGCGGCATCTTCGGCGGCGACGACGGCAAGCGAGCGGATCCCTCGCGGGAAGCCGCTTTTCGAGGGTGCGCCACCGTCGCGCCCGTCACCATCGTCAGGCCCGCGAAGATCAAGTCCGGCATGGGCGGTAAGCCCCTGGTGTTCGCGCAGAACACGGGCGGGTCGGTGGGGTCCAACGAGGTGAGTCTGGAGGATGCGGCGGAGGTGTGCGTGCGGTGCCTCGGGGCGCCGCCCAAGCCCGGGACGGTTCTGGAGTTTGACTTTGCCAACGGGCCGGGCGCGGGGGGACAGAAGCGGGACTGGCGCGGGCTCTTCAACGGGCTCAGCGCCAACTAACTAGCGTCGTCGTTTAATACTAGTACGCGTTCGTTCGTCATCACACGCGTTCATTTCGTCGCCTCGATCGATGGGGATGTGAGAGCCGAGTCGCCGCTTGCGTAGTAGGCGCTTCGTCGCGGATGTTTGCGTCTGCAGACTGGCAGACCGTTTGAACTTTTCGGCCAGCGCAGAGCTCGTCGCGCACCATGACCGCCGTGCTCGTGGAGGAGGACATCTCCCTCAGGCTCCGCGGATCCACCGCGCCGCCATCCAGGTTCGAGGCGCGATGCCCGATTAACCTCCCCGACGCAGGCCGCGCGCTGCCGCCGCTGGATGCGACGGACCCCACCGCCGAGAAAACCCCCGCCGCGTTCCCCGCGAAGCTGCTGCAGGGATACGCGCTGGCGCTTCTCACCGGCCGCGCGCTTCCCCCCGCGCCGCCCGTTCCGGACGGCGTCACCGCACCGCTCGCGTGGCACTGCCATCAACCCAGGCTGGCCACCGTGGACGGCACCGGGCGCGTGCTGATCCACTCAGATCCCGCGAGCGGGTCGTCCGAACCCCCCGCGGTGCTCCGGCACTCGCTTCACTCCGGCGCCCGCGCGGTGGCGTGGCGACCCAAGGCGGGCGCGACCCTCGCCGTCGCCGGGTCCCACGGCGTCTGCGTCTGGGCGCACGAGCCCGGCGCCGCCGCATCGGGCGCATCCTCCACAGCCGGCGGCAGATCCGTCTCGTCGGGCCTGGGCAAGTCCCCGGGGTTGAACCGCATCGGCGGAGCGCCCGAGTGGCGACTCACGCACCTCAAGGACGACGCCGACGCCTCGCGCGCCTCCCGGACCGACGTGGACCCGTACACGTCCCCGGCCGTCACGGGGCTCGGGCGCGTGGTGTCCACGCTCGGCGCCATGATCCCCGCGCCCGGCCCCGGCGGATGGGGCCTGCCCCGCGAGTTGTTCGAGACGAAAAGTAAACACGAGGGAGACTTCGCGGGCGGGCGGCCGTACGACTGCGTGTGCTGGTCACCGTGCGGCCGGTTGCTCGCGGCGGGGTCCGCGGATAGGCGGGCCACCGCCGTGTGGGAGGTCAGCACCGGCGCGAGGTGTTCCATCGCGTCGGGGGTCGCGGGCGTGAGCGGACTGGCGTGGTCCCCGTGCGGCCGATACCTCTTCGCGTCGCACCCGGCGGCTGGGTTCACGCTGTGGGAGACGGAGGGATGGACCGCGGCGAAGTGGTGGACGGACGGCGCGGCGGTGATCGCCGCGGCGTGGGGACCGGAACCGCCGCCGGATGACCCGAACCAGCACGACGGCGGCGACGGCGCGGGCGCGACGCTGCTCGTGACGACGCGTCGCGGCCGAGGGCAGGTGTCGGCGGTGCACCTCCCGAGGCGCGGGCCCGCGCTCGCGGCGCAGCTCCTCCCGGTGGAGCTGCCCCAGTTCACGGGCGAGGACGGCGCGGAGGTTTCGCTGGACATCGTGGGCATGTCGTGGGATCCGTCGGGCTCGAGGCTCGCGGTTGTCCTCGACGGGTGTGATAAAAATAAGGACGCACCGGCGGGGGGCGCGCACCGGGGTGGACGCGTCGCTCTGTACGCCATGCGCACGCGACCGGTGGTGACCGCGTCGTTGATCGGGTACGTCGAGGCTGACGCGCAGGGTTCGGACGTCGGCGGCGCGGGTGGACCGGCGAGGACGGTTGC
>Ga0115006_10001023_pt1 | contig 16734 bp, 15 predicted proteins | sample ArcOceMetagenome_3_FD_88943 | JGI IMG/M metagenome (GOLD analysis project Ga0115006, IMG submission 88943) | Marine eukaryotic phytoplankton communities from Arctic Ocean - Arctic Ocean- Svalbard ARC20M Metagenome | ecosystem: Environmental > Aquatic > Marine > Oceanic | place: Arctic Ocean...
AATCGCGGCCTCATGCTTTGGGTGTCGGGTTTCAATGCCATGAGGACCGTGGCTCTATGCCTTGAAGATCGAGGTCTCTATACCTTGGAGATGGACTTCTGCCTTTGACAACGGGTCTATATGCCTGGGAAATGGGGTCTGCATGTCTGGGATATCGCTCTTCTTCGATTTGGGGTTGGGGGCCCCAGGGGGGTACCGCGGCCGCCGCCGGGGGGCCGGGGGGGGGGGGGAGGGGGGGGGGGGCGGGGGTTGCGGGGGGGGGGGGGGGGGGAAGGGAGGGGGGGGAAGAGAGAGTTTTATTAGGAAACAAAGGTACCCCTTAGCTCCGCGAGACATAGAGGATGTGCATGCGCCCTATGGAGCACTAAACACCTGTGACAGAGGCGTGAAGCACTGACGGACCCGACTTGGGCGCGCCGTGTCATGTGCCTGCAGGTCTGCTGCGCGTCTACACAGAGGAGGAGTTGCAGCGAGAGAACGCGCACCTGCCGCTGCACGGGCCGTGTCCTTTTGACTGCCAGTGTTGCGTCATATAGTGTCGGGAGCCGACGCGATGGAACAACCTTTCCTCTTTTGCACTTGATCAACTCAACTCTGTGGCGTGGGAAAGCCGCGGGAAAGGGCGCGTGTGCGCCGGGGGGACTGTAGAGGCGACAGAAGATGTGCCGGCCGCCACTGGCGCCATCCGAATCTAACCTCACGGGAGGGGCACAAGGAACGGCTTTACCGGAGCCTTGGCAGCGGCATCCTGGCAGGATTGGAGCCATTTGGGCGAGACGACCACGCCGCCGTCTTTGTGGGCGCGCCGGTGTTTCGGCGCACCTGGCACAGCGCAGATGAGGTGTGTGCACCTGGTCGCGCGTCGCTTTGCGTCAGGATCCGCGTCCGAGTAACGCACTCGCGTCACACGCACACACAGACCCCCCATCTCCTCCACACGCTCTGCCTCCCTCGTAATAAATACTAATATCAATACTAATAATACTACTACTAATGATGATGATGATTAACAATAATGATAATAAACGTGGACGTACTTTGCCGGGTCCCAGTCCGGATGGTATCCAGCGCCGAGCTGGAGCGCCAGATCGCGCACATGTCCCCGCCGTGGATTCTCTAGCCCGCAAATAGCCACACAGCATCCCTGCATGCAAGATGTATATGTGCGCACGCAGGCGTGTCCGCGAGGCAACGTCACGGAACCGCAAATGCAGTGCACCAGGCTGAGGAAGGCACACCGGACAGCAGACTCTGACAGCAGACTCTGCAGCATCTGCACCTCGAGCGGTTTGGCGTCTCGTCTCGGGGCCTTTGACACTGTCGCTGGCGTTGACGGCCAAGCTCGCTTGGTCCCCGCCGCCGCCGCCGCACCCCCGCCGCTGCTGTCGCTGCGCCGTACTGGTGCTGGTGCCAAGCTGCGCAAAGATGCCGTAGCAGCTACACTCTGGCCCGCAAGGTGCTTCTGGCTCGGGGGGGGCGCCATCTTGGCGTCAGCTCGGCTTGGCTGGGTGCGCTCCGCCGGGCTGGTCTTGCGCGGGGCCCCACGAGAGCCATCGCTGGAGCAGGCTGCCTTGGGGCGCTGCTCAGCCCCCTTCTGCGCAGGAGGCGGCGCGCTGGCCCTGTGCAGGGGCGCCTGGGTGATATGCGCATCCCGTGGCGGCATCTGCGCGACCGCCGGCGCGCTGGAGGACAAGGTGGACGCGGCCGCAGCAACCGCGGGCTGCTGCGGCGCCAAGCTCGTGTGGGTCTCGTCGTTCAGCGGCGGCGGCGCGTGCACCACGATGCCCGCCAGCCCTGCGCGGTGCTGGGCAGTGGCAGCTCCGCTTGCGGCGCTGCCGCCCGGGGCACCGCCGGCAGACGCCTCAAAGCCCTCGCACCGCACGCGGAGGAGCTTGAAGGGGAGCCGCCCCGCAGCCGCGCTGAGCTGCCCAGGGCAGCTCTGGAACAGGCGACTTCGGATGGCCGCCTTTTGCGCCCGCGCCTCTGCTTCCTGGAAGCGGGCCGAGGCGTGAGGCTGCTGGTGGGGCAGGCGAGGGTAGCGCAGGCGGGGGCGCGCGCCTACTTCCGCCTGCGCTACCGATGCCAGGCGGAACACGCACACACGCTGTACGCACCGTGCGGAAGAGAGACCGAGGGACCAGCGTGTGCCAGACGCCGTCCGCACACTGGCCCTCGACGGCGACGAAGAGGCTCCCGGCGTTGGTGATCGCAATGCTCCCGATTTCGGACGGCGCGCCGAGCACCTCGAGGTCGACGTGCGCCGCCCCGCCGCGAAACTGCCACTGGTAGTGCACCTCCTCCCGGAGGAGGCAGCTCGCGCCATGCGCGGCCAGTTCGCTGCTGCACCCAGCGACCCTCAGCGCGACTCGCCGTGCCCCGCTCATCCTGTAAGGACCGAGAGGCTTGATGGCGCGAAAATCACGACCGCGAGTCCATGTGGACACGTCTCTGGCACATCTCACGTCTCTCGATTGATTTTCGCGCCATCAAGCCTCTCGGTGAACCTCCACCAGGGTTGACCCGGCGGACGCAGCGGCAGCGGAGGGCGAGGGGGGCAGCATGGATTGGGCGCAGGAGCCGTTCAGGCTGCCGCCGTCGGGCCTCGGGCTGCCCAGTCATGGGGACGCGCACCTGCCTCCGTACCAGAAGACGGCGCACTACTCGTACCAGGGCGACCCGTACCAGGGCGGCCAGCACGGGGTGCCCGGCGGCCGCGCCCCCGCTGCGCACCCGCAGCAGGGTGCGGGGCAGGCGGCGCAGATGGCGCTGCTGCAGCGCGTCGTGGCCGGCCAGGGCGGGGTGTTCGCGGCGCACGCGCACGACGAGGGGATGCTGACGCCGTACGGCGGCCCGTACGAGCCAGCGCGTCCTGCGAGCATCGCGGTCTGCGAGCAGTGCTGGGGCACAAACGGCAGGCACAAGCGGAAGTGCCCGGCGTTCTTGATCGCGCACGAGACCTTTGAGCAGCGGGCAGCGCGTCTGAGGCGGGAGGAGCGCCAGCGCGATCAGGAGCTGGGCCACGAGTACGTCGATGCCGACAAGCAGGCGGAAAAGACCTTCACGGACTACGTGCCGAGCAGGTTGTTCAGCACCCAAATCCCGCGCCCCTGCTGGCCGAATGTGCAAAAACGTGCGCGTCGCCATGCTCCTGACGCCCAAATGGTTTCCACTGCGCTGCCGCAGCATCACGGGGAGCAGCATCTTCAAGGAGCATCCTGACCCGGTCACAGAAACGTCGGCATTGAACTCCATCAAGCCTCCACGCATTACCTACAAGATGAAGATCCCCAAGAGCGCGATTGAGCGCGGCGTGCTCACGAACCTGCAGCTAGAGGCGATCCTCTACGCGTGCGATCAGCATCAGCGCATGCTGCCGTGCGACAAGTCCAAGCGCGAAACGCCTGTGCGGGCCGGATTTTTCATGGGCGATGGGCCAGGCGTCGGCAAGGGTCGCCAGATTGCGGGAATCGTCATGGAAAACTACCTTCGTGGCCGCAGGAAGGCCGTGTGGGTCTCTGTCGGGGCGGACCTCCTGGAGGACGCGAGGCGCGACCTTCGCGACATTGGCGCAGGGGCCATTGCCGTGCACGACTTGCGGCATTGGCCTGTCTCCAAGAAACTGACCTCTGTAGGCGCCTGCAATGCCGGTGTGCTCTTCTGCACCTATGCGTTGCTTGCTCGCAGCTCGAAACAGCTGGCCACCAGCGAAATCGCGGACGGCATGGAGGTGGACTCCAAGTCGCGCGTGCGGCAGATAGTCGAATGGTGTGGTCCGGACTTTGACGGAGTTATCGCGTTCGATGAGGCGCACAAGGCCAAGAACATGACGATGAAATCCTCCAAGGGCAAGGGCGGCAAGGGCAAAGGCAAGGAGGTGGACCCAGAGTTGGACACCGTCATGGAGGACGGCGAGCCAAGCGAAGGCGCCACCACGCTGCATGGGACCCAATCCGCCCAGGTGTTGACAACCCGTGTGTTTGCACATGCGCCGAGACAGGAGGGTTCTCTCAAGCTGCGACAGTAGTGTTTGCCAAACTCAAGCTGCGACAGTAGTGCTTGAAATCTCTGCACACGCTGCTTGTATCTTGATGTGCGCGCACATTGCCTCGTGCGGTGCGTGCGTGTTATGCGTGCCGACATGCAAGCAGTGTGTGCACACAAACGAATATCCTAGAGTCTGCCCTCCATTCACACACATGCACACCCGCACCCGCACATACGCGTGCACATGTACATTCACAGGCGGTGCTGCAGCTGCAAAAGCTGCTGCCGAACGCGCGTGTTGTCTATGTGTCTGCTACTGGCGCCTCGGAGCCCGAGCACCTGCTCTACGCCTCGCGTCTTGGGCTGTGGGGCTCAGGCACATCGTTTGCGGATCCGATCGAGTTTGCCAAGGAAATCACCGAGGGCGGACCCAGTGCGATGGAGCTGCTGGCCATGCAGATGAAGCAGTCGGGCAAGTACCTGGCGCGCTCCTTGTCCTTCAAGGGCGCGACTTTTGAGGTCGTCGACGTGCCCCTGACCAAGCAGTTTGAGGAAAAGTACGATGCTTCGGTCCAGCTTTGGACGGATCTTCACATCGCCCTGGTCGCAGGCATGCGGAAGAACCCGAATGGAATCGACGGCGAGGCCTCCTTGGAAGGCAAGGCAGAAAAAGGGCGCCTCATGCGCGTCAAGCGCGCGCTCTGGGGCAGCCATCAGCGCTTTTTTGGCCAGATGCTCATGGCGGCCAAGGTTGATAAGACAGTGAGTATGGCGCAGCAGGCTGTAGACGACGGCAAGTGCGTCGTCATCGGGATCCAAAGCACCGGCGAGTCCGGGCTGAGAGATGACGCGGGCGACAGCGGCTGCTCAGCTGCTGATCACATTCTTCGCAGCGTCATCCAAAAGCACGGCAGCGCTTACTTGGAGAAAGAAAAGGTCGAGGAGTTCCTGAGCCGGCTGGAAAAGCTCAACCTGCCCCTCAATCCGCTCGACGAACTCATCGACCGCCTCGGCGGGCCGCGGCGCGTCGCGGAAATGACGGGGCGGAGCGTGCGTCAAGTGTGCGAGGGGGGGGATTGGGTGCTCGAAAAGAGACTCGGAAACAAGGACAGCGAGGACACCATCAACATCCAGGAGCGGAAAAAGTTCATGTCCGGCAAAAAGCTGGTCGCAATCATATCAGGTCCCGTACAATGCATGATCGTAATCCTGCGAACATTGCTCTCACACGGCCAACTTTCCTGCGTGCGCGCCACTGCTCCAAGCTGACGTGATGTTTGTGTACCAGACGCTGCCTCGACGGGCATTTCGCTGCAGGCCGATCGGCGAGTGCAAAATGATCGCAGGCGTGTGCACATTACTCTCCAGCTCCCGTGGAGTGCGGACAAGGCCGTGCAGCAGATGGGGCGGTCGCACAGGTCTAACCAGTCAAGTGCGCCCGAGTTCAAGCTGCTCATGACGCCCATCGGCGGAGAGTGGCGCTTTGCCAGTGCCGTGGCCGAGCGCCTGCAGCAGCTGGGCGCCATCACGCAGGGCGATCGTCGTGCCACCAACGGTGCCGGCATGTCGGCATTTGCTGTGGATTCGACCTATGGTCTCGAAGCGGTCGAAGAGTTTCAGCAGAGCCTCAAATTAAAGCGCCCGTGGAGGGGGGTGGACGTGGACTTCCTCGACCCCGATGCCCCAGCAGAAGAAGTGCACAAGAACGCCGACCAAAAGTTCAAGGCGTTCGCGCTGCAAGCACTCGAAGGCTTCAGCAACGCAGGCCTTCAGTTTGGCGACAGAAAGGTCATCGTCAATAATTTCCTCAACCGCCTGCTCGGGCTCAAACTCAAGCTTCAGGCGCAGGTGTTCTCATACTGGCATCTCATCATGGAAGAATTGATCCGCGACGCGAAAAAGGTGGGCAAATTCCAGGAGGGCATCCTCGACATCGGCTCAGAGCTCGCCTTGGAAAAAGAGACTGTGCTCTTCGGCGACTCGCACACAGGAGTCGCGACGTGCCTGAACAAGCTGGTGGGGGATCGTGGTGTGAGCTGGAAGAAGGCCAAGAGCCTAATGAAGGATCAACACGACTCCTCGGCGGGCTTTTACCGCAAGCGCAAGGATCGGAACAGCGTCTACAACATCTTTCTGGCCCTCGAAAAGAAGCAGATGGTCAAGAACAAGTCGCAGGTGGCCTTTCACACGGTGGAGCCCTTCAGCGGGTTCCGTCCTGACGAGATCAGTCGCGGGGAGCTGCGCAAGGACTTTGAGAAGTTGAGCACCGAAGATGCCAAGGCCAAGTGGGAGCATGTGTACAACCTGTCCAAGGACAAGTGCGCCTGCAAAGTGTGTGACGCACCCGCAACCTGCGAGCTGAAGCGCCGCACGAAAGCCTACTACATATTGACGGGGTCCGTGCTTCCCTTTTGGAATACGATCAAGGCTTTGATGCGGTCGCAGGAGCAGACGGACCTCGACGAGGACGAAAAGGTTTGCTTTCCCGCTCTTTACTTTCCCGCTCCTCAACATGTTGACATGCCCCGCAATGAAGCGTGAGGCATGCCCTGTCATCTCCTAAAGGCGGAGCGTGATGTTTCTCAAAAGTTGCCTCTTTGTTTCCCTGGTGAGAGCAGAGAGTTTTTGGATTCTTGTGTTTCTCCTTGCTTGCCCTTGTGTTAACATTGATTTTTACACACACGCACACACACACACACACACACACACACACGCACACACACACACACACACGCACAGTTCACAATCAAGGTTGTGCGGGTGGAGACCAAAGATGGCCGCCGCCTTGTCGGAATTCTGATCCCGAACGAGAATGCAGAAATGATCAAGGACACCATCCTGAAGGATGCGCGCAAGCTCGTCGACTCTGGTGCCTGCCCTGATGCCATGTCGGAGAAGCAGCCAGAGATGTCGGAGAAGCAGCCAGAGAGCTCCACGTCCGTTGTACACGTAAAGCCGACTCCTTCGGTGACCTCGGCGGCTGGCGGGGCGCCAAAGCAAACACGTTCCGTGGAAGAAGAGGAGGAAGAGGAGGAAGAGGAGGCGGTGCTAGTGGCTGAAAGCGATGATGATGATGTCAATGTGGAAGCGCCTTGCACCGACGCGACCAAGGCACTGGAGGTGGCCGTGACCTGCGCAGACATGACCGACGTCACGCACGAGCCAATAGCGAGAGAGCGTTCGGACCAATTGGATGCCAAGCAGGCTGACGATTGCGAAATGCCGTCTGCACACGCTGCGGAAGGGAAGAAGGCGGCGGTGGACGTCTCAGCAGTCGTGGCCGCTGAGGATTGTGGAGACGAGACAGAAGATGAGAGCGATGTGGAAGACGGGTGTGAACAAGCGGGGCAGACGGCCAAGGAGGTGCGTGTTGCCAAAGATGCAACTGCAGCTATCAACGCTGCTGCGTCGTCTGCTGCAACGGGAGGGGAGGCGACCGCGGGAGAGCGTCATGAGACTGCTGCAGCATCTTGCGGCACCGCCAAGTGCCGTTTGCGCGATTCTATACTGTCGAACTCGGATACTCCGCAAAAGGATGTCGACGCCCACCATCCCACAGGCGACAAACGGGCACTGGACGACGATGAAATCACCGGTAAGCCTGACCCGAGCAACACCAAGGCGTCGGTTAGCGAAAAGAAGTCTCTGAAGGCCAGGGTTCCGGCGCCAGAAGACGACGGAAGCGGTGACGAGGGGGTTGTGGGCGATGAGAGGGCCATCCAGGACGCGCAGGCTAAAATGCAGCTTCTGCAGCGCCCTGAAAATGATAAGGGGCAGGAGGGTGACTTGTCCAAGAGCAAGACTGCAGAGCTTGAAGCTTCGGGTCTTTGGGAACTCGATGACGACGCAGAGGCGTTTTTCGCGCAGGGGCTCAAAATCATGGAGGAGGCCAGGAAAAAAGACGAGTGCGTCCGGCGCCGCTACAACCCCTCACAGGCCAAGCACAGCAAGGAGAAGAAAAAGAAGACAAACGGCTCAGCAGCAAGCCGTTCGGGAAGGACGCGGAAAAAGACTGATCGCTTCGCCGATGGTAAAATGAAGGGGCAGATATACGTGATCGACGACGACGGCACCGAGAACGACTCTGAAGAGGATGGCGATCAGTCTTCGGCGGGACAGAAGAGCAAGGGCGAGGGCGGTTGCAAAAGTGTTCGAGAGGGCGGAGAGAGCGAAGGGCAGGCACGTGTTCGCAAGCCCCGCGTGCCCAAGCAGCGGCAAGTTGCTTCTGCCGTCATGGTTGACAGGGCCCTCAAGGAGGACGCGGACGCGCGCAAGGTGCGCTTCAACGATGCGGGCAAGCTCAAGTTGAAGGAGCTCGCCAATTCCTTCTTGGGCGGCCTCCTTGGGCGTCCAGAGCTGTGCGGCAAGATGTCTGAGCGCGCAGTCAAGTGCGCCATTCGCTCTTGGATTCCCGATCTTGGCGGGGCGGGAGAACTCATGAGGTGTGCATGTGTGTGCATGTGTGCGCGCGTGTGCTCATGTGTGTGCGTGTGCTGAAAAGCGCTGCATGCTGTGCGGCGAATAATCGAGTGCTGATACATGATGCGCAAATGTGGCCTGGCACAGAGGCTCCTCGCAGGCTGTCAACATGGTAGTGCCCAAGCAGACGCTCAAGAGGCAGATTAAGACCCTCCACCCTTCGTGCAGCAATGGCTCGCTCAAGAGTCTGAGCAACAACGGGATTCGCCGCGTGGAGGCGGTTCTCGGCTTCTTCTGCCAGGTCCCACTTGCCTGCTCCTCGTGCACGGCACGGCTTGGCTTGGCCAAGGCCCACCGCCCTTGTCGTACGCGTGAGCCAATGTGGTCTGCACTGTAGTCGGCAACCCTTGCTGGTACGGGGCCTGGAGTAAACCGGCTGACATGATGGCATGCAGGCACTGGTGCAGCAGGTCGCTGGCATAGCCTTGGTCAAAGGCGTGCGCGTCATCTCTGACGCGTCGCTCCTCGACGCGGACAGCGGCATAGAGAATGTCAAGGACCCGACCCTGCGCAAGCTTCTCGACCTCGAGCCCCTTGCCCTTCCGATGCCTGATCTCTCACATGACATGGACATTGAGCCAGAAGCGCTCTCCTCTGCGGCTCGCTTGCACAGTCAAGCAGACGCGCCTTCTTCTCAGCTCTCCGCAAGCCCAGGAGAGCTCTCTTTTGTGGCGTGTCCTGCCGCAGAACAACCAGAGCCTGTCACAGGCCAGCCGGAGAGGGATGCTACGGGGTCCTCCCCAGAGGACCCCAGCGACCAAAAAATGGCGCAGCAACTAGTGGGTAAGGTGACGATCAGGAAGTTCTTTCCCAACCATGGCTACTTTGACGGCCTGATCCAGTCGTACGATCCGGACGAGAGGGTGTACACGGTGCGTTACGTGGACGAAGATGAGGAGCAGCTCAGCCTGGAGAAATTGCGTCCATACATCCTCAAGACCGAGCATGCTCACCTTCTGAAAAAGCAGACGGGCAAGCATCCTGAGGGGGGTGGTATGAAGGAAGCCGAAGCAGAAGTAGAGAACAAGCACGCGCCCCCTGAGCCGAGAGCCGCTGGCCCTGACAAGCCAATGGCGACGCAGGAAGCACCTCTGGTGGTGCCGCAGAGCTTGACGCGCGGCCCCGAGGCGAGTGACGACGAGGGCGACAAGACGGAAAGCGAGACAGACCTCGACGACGATGAGCAAGAGCTCGACGACGCACCCGATGACGACGGAAATGACGTGCTGACAGAGGACGACGAAGACGCGGAGGAGGAGGCTGATGGCGATGAGTATGACTTCCGTAACAGGAAACACTATTGCAACGCCAAGTGCAAGTTGGAGAACAAGTACAACGCGGACGAGTTTATGCTGTGCTGCGAGGCCTGCGATGAGTGGTTCCACGGCAAGTGTCTAGGCCTCAAGGAAGGCACCATTGCCGACGAGCAGGTGTGGGTGTGCTCCGACAACTGTTTTGAAGACCTTCCCATTTCTCAGCGCAAGAAGGACGTCGTGGTTGGGGTGCCCAAGCGCAAGTACAAGAAGCGCGAGCCCAAGGAGAAGTCTCCCAAGGGCGCGGCCTCCGATAAGGGCAACAAGAAGAAGAGGGGCAAGAAAACAGAGGCTTTGAGCAAAGACCAGGACATAGAGGCGTCAGAGGATAAGGAGCTGGAGGAGCTGGAGTGGAGCGAGGACTACATGCCGCACTTTCAGAGCGTGTGCGAGCAAGCGCCAAGCCTGGTAGACGCGGCGCTCCTCGGCCGCACGATCATGCATCAGGTCTCGAGCCCAGTGTGTGGCTGGTTCCCTGCCACCATCAAGAAGCAGATCGGTACTGGCAAGAAGAGCTCCGGCAAGTTCCTCGTCAGCTACAAGCGCAAGGCAACCAAGGGGCTGCTGCAAGGTGATCACGAGACCGTGCTCGATATCTTCGAGTATGGCAACACGGGGGGAAAGAGCAAATGGGTGCTGCTCACGGATCGCGTCATGCCGGCATCCGACCCCGGCCAGTTGTACTGCAAAAAATCATGCCGGCTCGGGCGGGACAATGGCAAGGTAATTTGTGTGCGTGTTCTCTGCCCCATTTCCTGTTCTGCTTGCACAAAGAAGACGCTGTCTGCAGGCGGCTGCCATACTGCGTGCAAAGTTGGGCACAGCGCTAGTCCGCTTCTCTCATATCGTTCTCCCTGCCTCCCCCTCAGGACCACTTCATGATTTTCTGTGAGGCTTGCAACGTTTGGTTCCATGGAAAGTGTGTGGGCGTGGAAGATGGCGACGTGGACGACGAAGCGATCTGGGTTTGCTGCCAAAAGTGCAAGTATGACCTGCCGCGAAACTTTCGCAGTGAGGCGCTCGTCGGCAACGCTTTCAAAACGCAGCAAGAAGCGGGCACGGCGTGTGCGGCTAAGCTGGTCAAGAACGCTAGCGCCAACGGGACCGCGTCTGTGGTCCAAGACGACTCTGATGATGACATTCCCATCCTCCAGCGACCAGCCGCGCTTCATGCAAAGCAGGCATCTGACCTCGCGCCGCTTCCCGTTGAGCCATCTGTACCTCCGGCGGCAGCAGCAGCCGATGCTGATGATTCAGACGATGACGAGCCTGTGGTAGAACAGCAGGCCAGCGTGGTGATGATGAAAATCCTGCAGCCGCTGGCGACCTTTGTGGGTACGACTAGGATGGCAAAACGCGACGCACTGACTGCGGTACTCTTGCACATCCGCACCAACCAACTCTTTGACGCCCAGGATGAAGAATACGTACTGCCGGACGCAAAGTTGAAGCCGCTCGTTGGAAATCGCACGCGCGTCAAGCTGAGAAAGATTGCGAAACGCGTTGCCAGGTACATCGTAGATGATGATGGCGGGCAAGCCCCGAAACTCAAGACCACTTCAGGTTATCCCAACGGCCCTTTCTCTGGCTCAAAGCAGGATCTTGTCGACCCCGCCACGCACAACGAGCATCCACCTCCATCAGGGCAGTCGCCCGAGGCAGGCAAGACTCTGCAAGGACTTGCTGCCGCTCCAGAGGTGGTGGCGCCGGCGATTGTGATTGTGCCCACCCCGGCCCTTGGCCAAGCGTCTGTGCTTTCTGACCTCGTTGAGTCGCCGGCTGCTGAGTCCCCGCTCACCAGCCAGGACAATCTGAAAAAGAGGCTTGGCTTCAGCGATGTCAATTCCCCTGCTCTTACCGGCGAGGCTACGGACGGCAGAGCGCCATCAGGCGTAGAGGACTCAGAGAGGCACGGCGAGAGCGCAATTGCTCCACCCAGCACCAAGAAACGTCGTCTGATAGTGTCTGCTGACGAAGAGAAAAATGATGTAGGGGGTGAGGCAGACACCAAGCAAGCAAGTCTGCCAACGGCGCAGACTTGTCCCAGGTCTGAGGCGCAGCCAGGTCAGGAAGATGCCAAGATCGGAGAAGCTGAGTCGGGCGAATCAGCGGAGTGCCAGACAGACGCAAAGCCAGCAGAAGATGACGCAGAGGATAAGGTCGCTCATGCCGCGCATTCGTCTCCAAAACGCAAGGCCCACGACCTCGAAGCTGATGGGGCCCGCCTTGACCAGATGTCACCTTGCAAGAAGATGTGCACTTTGGATTCGGACAGCAACGCTCAGGAGGCAAACGCTCAGGAGGCAAACGTTGAGTGCGCCCATGCCCCTTCTTCTACGGTGTTTCCCGCCCAGTCCTTAGACGAGCCCATTGCAGTCACGTCTGGGGCTCCAGAAGCTGGACCAACAAGATCGAAGCTGGACCAACAAGAGCCCCCGGATATGGCTGCAAAGGTTTCAAATGACGACGACGATGACGACGATGACCTGGTAGATCAGCCATCTGTTGTCGACATGTGCTTTGCCTTCATGCACACACGCAAACATACACACACACACACACACGTGCGCGCGCGCACACATACACACACATGCATGCATGCATTCACTTGCACGATCTTCTCAGCTGGTAATACAGACGGCACCCGATCCCTCTGACTATTTGGCCGAAACTGCAGGACTTGGACCTCCTTGAAGCTCAAGCGCTCAATCCTACTCCTGTTGCATCGTGTGAAGCAGCTGCTGGTTTAATGGACAAGACAGCTCAGCTCGAAACTTCTGCAAAGGATGCATCCGATGACGTCTTGGATGACTTCGAAGGTCTTACTGAAGCCGAGCTAGCCGAGATGGAGAAGCGGGCCTTGGGAGGTCAGGTTTGAGAGCGCAGCAAGGACAGAAAACGTCTGCCGGAGCAAGGGCAGAAACCATCTGCCCATGCCAGTGGTTGCAAGCGAGAGAGGCATGCGCTAAAGGAACAAGAGTGGGTGTCTCTCTTTCTGGCACAAGAGTGTTTGCATCTTTGCACTAGACCACGCTTGAAACGTTTGCATTAGATACAAAGCTTCATCTGTGCCATGGAGCAGAATCTCTTCCTCTTTCTCTCCCCCGCTTTCTCTCTTCCTCTTTCTCTCCCCCTCTTTCTCTCTCTCAACGATTGCGCTTTCCCCGTCCGCAATCCCTTGCTTATCGCCATCGCACCATCCACTTCGTTCCGATCTCCCCTCTCCCTCTTTTTGCGTCCTCTATTCCCTAGATGGAGTGTCCATCCGAGCGCAAGAGAGAGAAAGAGAAAGAGAGACTAAGCAAGACCAAGGTGCAACGCGTGGAGGACGCAGATGTGATAGTCATCGACTGATGATGTGACTGAGATGTGACTGATGATGTGACTGAGATGTGATGGTTATCGACTAGCCGTAGTTCATTTGTGGAGTACTAAATCAATTTGATTTCATTCGCAGATGTGATAGTCATCGACTAGCCGTACTTCATTTGCATTTATTCTTGGCATAGCTTTGTTGCAGTTTGTGGAGTACTACATCAATGGGGTGTCAGTGGATTTGACCGTGACGTGTAAGCAATGCAAGATACAAGTATGTTTTTAATGCATGCCTAATCAATTAGAAAACAAAGGTTTGTGCCGTCATTCATGCGGCAATCACGCCTCAAATGCCGTCAAACCTGGGAATGTGGGGCTCCCCTACTTTTGGCACAAAGAGCCGCGTACACGAAGTGGGAAGCAAAGCTTCATCTGTGCCATGGAGCAGAAATTCGTATCTCTTCATCCCATCCGCATCCGGAGACGCATCCTGTCCATCCGCTTCCCAGGCATCCTCGGTCCCTACGTCGAGCGAAAAGGCCTTGAGCACCCGCCCCAGACTTCCAGGTTTCTGCGACCGCGCAAAATCATATTCTGGCTTGAGCATGTCCTCCTCCATGCAGCTATCACTTGCCACCTGCACGTGGGGTCGCCTAAGCACCACCTGACCATCGACATGCAGTACAAGTTGCGTTCCCTCGGAAGTACTCCTTGTTCCCGCAATTTGAATAGGAGGTGATGCCACAGCACAGTCGGCGAAACTTGCTGATGCGTTTGTTCGAGCCGTCGCTGCAGCTGAGGATTGAGTCCGAGGTGCAGCCAGCATTTGATCCACCCGCAATAGCAATTTGCGACGCGAAATTCGTTGGCTTTCTGCATCGTCTTCGGCTGGCGTACTAAGGTCTTTACCGCTGCTTGCGTCGGGCAAGTCCCCCTTCATATTTTCTGATTCCTGGAATGCATCAAGCTTTGGGGGCGCCGTGAAGTCCTGGCACATATCACCAGCGCTCATTCCGTGCTCTGTTAGCGCAAGAAAGTTGGCGCTTGCACCCGAGTGTTCAAACGAATCAGCGCTAACCCCTTCTACCTCATGTGCAGGACGACTGATCGACAGCGGTCGAACTTTGATGCCCGGAGGTTGCGGCCGTACGGATACAGACTGAGAGGACAGTACCGATACAGACTGAGAGGACTCCAGAGCTGCTGCCATGGCGCCTGTATTGCTGTTGCTTGCCGAAGATGGTGTATGGCTGTGAGCAAGTTGCAGGCGCAGCTGGAGGGTAAGTATGATGACGGATGCATGGCATGAACAGGGCACAATGGGGCAATGCGATGCGTGGACAGACCGATGAGCAGAAGATGCCTTTACAAGCTGGCCATCAACAACGTTTCCAACTACAGTCTGTGATTGCGTCCTGCCTTTGTTTGCATGCCCAGAAGATGGCGGGAAAAGTTGCATCGCGTGCATCATCTCTTTGCGAGTGATGTGACCTTGGCGCCACGATTCCTGCACACACATTCTGGATTCACATGACCCGCAGATACCTACTCCTTTATTCTTGCAAGTGTCATTGTGTGTCTGTGTGCATGGAACTTTATGAACATGCGTTCAGATGCAGATACTGCATTACAATGTACCTGGAGCTTTTGGTACTTGTGAATTTTGGAGTGGGTGGAAGCAACGCGGATTTCGTGTCCTGCTAGCCCAATCTGAGAAGACATGATTGTAGCCTTGTGCAGCCACTCGAATGCTTGCGGCATTTCATCGCGCATTAGCGCCACGTCGACATTAGAGTAGCAAATCTCCACATCGCGCTTGACCTCATCATCCTGCTCCCGTTGCCGAGCGCTGGATACGGGAGCTTGTGGTGCTTCGACCCATGTCCCTGCGCCAGCTCCAGCCGTGCTAAACCGCGGCGCTCGTTGATCCGCAAATTTGCAGACACGCGTCGAGGAAACATCATCTTCGCGAGAGAGCGCTTGAACGAGCGCGTCCACAAAATCAAGGCGAAAAGGGGTCACCTCTGTTGGAACCGAGACCTCCCTCTGCTGGTCGAGAGCGGCTTGTGCCAACCGCCTTTGCTGGTGAGGAGAAGGTCGCTTCGGCAGTGGCGGCGGGGTCCTCGGCGAGGTCTGCACTGTTTCGGAATGCATCGAATGCAACTGCACCGAAGGCACTTTGGAGCCGCGAAAGGCTCTCTCCTCGCCGTCTTGTCCATGCCGTGGCGAGTTCAGGCTGCTCGGGCGATGCCTTTGCTCAAGCTGCTCAAAGAGCTCAACACTGTCCCGGATGCGCGGGCTGATGGCACCCTTGCGCGCCGCGTCTGCCACGACAGGACGAGGCAGCACAGCAGTAATCGTTTGCCCAGTTGGAGCTCTCTTGACCACTATCGTGTACATATGCGACTCGCCGTTGAGCATTTTCTGCACGGTGTCCAGCGAGCAGTTCGGCGAAATGCGCTGGCCGTTGATTTCATGCAGCACATCGCCTACCTGCAGGCGCACCGATGGATGCCTGAGGAACTTTGACGCCGCCCCGCCGTCCTCCAGCTTCCGCAAGAAAATTTTGCCCGCACCCTGCTCCCATACAGCGCCCATCCACGCCACATACGAGGTGCTGGTTGTGCTGGATGCGCTCTCGCCCTGCGGCGTGAACGGCACGTCTACTCCTCTTGGACTCGAATACAGCACCCTATGACTTTGCCTGGGCTTCGGACGTGGAACGTGCACGATGAATTGAAAGCTGCAGGACTTTCTGCAGAGCATTAGCTCGACCTCATTTTCGTTGCCGTTCTCGGACCTGGAAATGAGGTCTTGAATCTCGTTTACCCTCAGGTGCTGCACGTCGACGTTGTCGATTTTCAGCACGTGGTCTCCTGGCTTGACAATGCCAGCCGCCAGCGCGCCAACGCTCGTGTCGCCATCGACCACGCGTTGAATGATCACGTCGCCAGTCGACATCGTTTCCAGGCAGAGACCCAGGCAGGATGGAGCATGCATGCCGCCTTCGCCTGCCAGAAGGCTGCCCGTGTGGCCGCTTGCCGTGACGAGCCGAGTTTGTGCGCTCCGAGCGGAGGCAAAAAAAAAATAAAAATGTGCAGACCATGACGTCCCCGAGTTCGTGCACGGCTCTCGCTCCCTCCGCATCATTGCAAACCCTGGCTGTAGGCGATTAGTCTGCACGTCACGACGGCTCCCCTCGCCGCGGTGATCTCGCATCGCGCACAGCGCGTTGCTCGCCGCGTTCCTTGTGTGCGCGATGATCACTATCCTCTGCTCGTGCAGCTCTCTGGCCTTGATGTGGATTCACTTTGCCCCGTGCTGCTCGCAGTGAGGTTCGCGAGCAAACGAGAGCAATCGACAGATGCCCCAGGGCGGCGTAGCAATGATAGACACGGGCATCGAGGGAAAATTATGCGTGACGCTGGAGACAGCGACGTTGGAGCGCGATGGGTTCGTGCTAATGAGGTCATCTTTTGTGATGGCGTCACGTATCCCTGTAGGGTGCCATCCGGTCACCTCCCTGCACCCCTGCACATCCCTGCACGTGTTTTGCCGGTCGATAGAACATCATTCGTACCTGCAACCCACAACAGTTTCTCCTAACTTACTGAAACGCGGGGTTTGCTGGAGTAGGGGTGTG
>Ga0115006_10001024_pt1 | contig 16731 bp, 8 predicted proteins | sample ArcOceMetagenome_3_FD_88943 | JGI IMG/M metagenome (GOLD analysis project Ga0115006, IMG submission 88943) | Marine eukaryotic phytoplankton communities from Arctic Ocean - Arctic Ocean- Svalbard ARC20M Metagenome | ecosystem: Environmental > Aquatic > Marine > Oceanic | place: Arctic Ocean...
AAACTTTTTTTTTTTGTGGGAAAAGAGACGCAAAAAAAGACCGTGTTCCGTGAACTGCCGATTCATGACGAGCCAAAACAAACACGCTCCACCCGGCCAGCATGGCGTAAGGGGGAGACGGGACGCGGGTGGCCCGGTCTCCCCGGCATGCCGTCCTGCACGCGCCGGGAACCGCTGCCGGGCGCTGGCGGGGCGGCAAACCTCGAGCACAGCGACGCGGCAGAGCCCGGGCACGGCGGCGCTTCCGGCTGCACCGCCGCCGCGCTGCGCAGCGAAGCGGCTGGAATGGGACGAGGGCACGAAAGAGCACCGCAGCGTGTCGGCAGGCGGTCGCGGGACAATGTGCGTGCCAAGTGCCTCATCACTGCGCTCGTGGCCCTGCACTCGGCGTCTGCGTCGCTGAACCACGCGGCGTCGGCACCCAAGAGCTGCCACGGCGGGCAGTACATGAGAGAAATACCCCCGGTGGTGAGCATTGCTGCCGGGCACGCGCACACGTGCTCGCTCCACGGAAACGGGAACGTGATGTGCTGGGGTGGAAATGCGTATGGTCAGTTGGGGTACGGTGACACGGCACGAAGAGCAGCGTCGGCATCCGACCTCCCCTACCTCCCGCACGCCTCCCGCGATGACGTAGTGCACTCGAGCGATATAGTGGAGCCAAGGGTGGATCTCGGGGCAGGCATCAGCGCCGGTGCGGTGGCTGTGGCTGCCGGCCTGCACCACACGTGCGCCATTCTCGGCGATGGGGCCTTGAAGTGCTGGGGCCGCAACCAACTTGGCCAGCTGGGTCGTGGATCCCTGGTCGACATTGGCGACAGCCCGCTCGAGATGGGAGACCGACTGCCGCCAGTGTCGTTGGGTGCGGACCGCAGGGCGGTGCACGTGGCCCTCGGTCGTGCCCACACGTGTGTCATTCTGGACAGCATTCCTGGGGACGTCAAGTGCTGGGGAGGGAATTCCAAGGGACAACTCGGCCTTGGGGACATTGTAAATCGGGGAGGAAGCCCGGCAGACATGGGGGACGATCTACGGGCCGTGGACTTGGGGCACGGCCGCAAGGCACGCCTGCTAACCTTGGGGTCCGAGCACACCTGCGCGCTGCTGGACACACATGCCATCAAGTGTTGGGGCTCAAACGAATTTGGACAGCTTGGATTGGGCGATGCAGAATCTCGCGGGGCGCGCAGTTCGGACATGGGCCATAGCCTCGACACAGTGCAGCTTGGTACTGGCCGAAGCGCCGCCCAGATTGCTGGTGGGGACTCCTTTACGTGTGCCAGACTGGACAACGGGCTCGTCAAGTGCTGGGGGCGAAACGATCACGGCCAGTTAGGTCTTGGCGACGACCAATCTCGAGGCGATGTGCCATCCGAAACGGGCGACAATTTGGCCTACGTCTCGCTTGGCACGGGACGCACAGCGCGTGCACTTGCTCAGGGGCACAGCAATGCACACATGTGCGCTGTGCTGGACAACTTAAAAATCAAGTGTTGGGGAATGAATGCATTCGGGCAGCTGGGGCTTGAGGACGATGAAGATCGCGGCAACAGCGTTGAGCATATGGGGGACAACTTGCCCTACGTGAATCTGGGAAGCATGGCCGTGGACAACAACGTTGCCTCTGTATCACTTGGCAGACTGCATACATGCGTTCTCCTCGGTCAGGGCCCAGGGGTAAAGGTCAAGTGTTTCGGCTACAATTATGATGCACAGCTAGGAACAGGCGACACGGTATTGCGAGGCACGGATGCCAACGATATGGGTGAGAACCTGCCGTACATTCCAGTGCTCCTGACAAGGTGTCTTACATGTCCCGCCTTGACATATTCCCTTTCTTCCGGTGCCAGCAGCACATGTGGGCAGTGTGTTCCTGCCTCCCAATCACCCGAAAATAGTTCAGCGCCAGAGTCTTGCAAATGCAACGCAGGCTACGCGGGTAATGATGGCGGGCCTTGTATAGCATGCGAGAGCGGGTATTTCAAGGAATCCATCGGAAGCTCCCCGTGCGTTCAATGCGGTGTGGAAAATTCAGCCTCGCTTTCTGCGACTGTCAGTTTTGCCGGCTGTGAATGCAGTCCAGGATTCTACCGAAACAAAGTCGGTGCATTTACGTTCAAGTGCATCGGGTGTCCTTTTGAGTCATACTCACCATTCGCAAGTGCAAATATCACCAATTGCGCATGCAACGCGGGGTTTACAGGACCAGGCGGTGGTCCATGCCAAGCGTGCGCTCGTGGCACCTATAAGAGCGTACCAGGGAGCGCTATATGTTCAACATGCCCAGTGTTCTCAAGCTCGAACGAGAACGAGACAAGTACGCATGTGTCGAATTGCTCATGTGTTCAGGGTTACCATGGGTCTCCAGGAGGCCCCTGCCTTCCATGTGAATTCGGAAAATTCACAAATATTTCTCATCTCAGATTTCCGGTCGGTGGGTCTTGTCTCGATTGCCCAGCGCACTCTTCGACGCTGTATACAGCGCGCACCCATGTCGATGAATGCGTCTGCAACGCTGGGTTCACGGGCCCGAATGGAGGTCCTTGTGTTGCCTGCCCCACTAATTTTTTCAAGAACGTGAGAGGTTCCAGCCTGTGTCTGCCGTGCCCAGAGCATGGCTTTTCTGATTCTGGATCCGCGCTCTGCACATGTGAACTTGGGACAGAGGCCACAAGAGGGAGCACAAGGTGCGAGAAGTGTTCAGTAGGTTGGTACAGGGATGAAAGCCACGAGCAGTGTACTTCTTGTCCACCAGGTGCAATCACGTTGGGTGAGCAATCAAAGTCACGATTTGATTGTGTCTGCGATGCAGGAAAATACGGTTACATCACGGACACTTCTGGTCAATGCCAGCAATGTCCTCCTTCAAGCTATTCCTCAGTTGCATCCACTGAACTTCTGCAGTGCCGGTGTCTGGAGGGGTTTACGGGTCCTGATGGTGGACCTTGCAATGCATGTTCGATAGGCAAATATAAGATGAATATCGGGCCTTCTGAGTGCATTGCGTGCCCATCCAGCAGCACAACGGCACTGGTGGGAAGTACCACATGTCTCTGTTCACCTGGTTATGCCCGACGTAGCAGCGACGGGTCTTGTATAGCCTGTGCTCCTGGAAAGTATAAATCGGCGATTTCAAACGATGCCGCTTGCTCCCAGTGCCCTGCTTCTTCTGATTCGCCGCCTGCAGCCAGTGATGTGAGTCTGTGTGTTTGCTCTCCTGAATTCTATGGCATCTTACGCAAGCCTTCAGATGCGTGCTCACAATGCCCCAGCAATTCAGATCGCTCATCAACGAAAGTTCGCACTGGGGGCATTTATGACTGCAGGTGCATCAGGGGGTTTTATGGTCCTGCTGGAGAGCCGTGCAGTCAATGCCAAGAAAACACGTACTCGGACAACACGGGCATGCTGAACTGTACAGATTGCCCGCTCAACGCGGTATCGCCTGCGGGGAGCACGACCAAATCAAATTGTACATGCACTTCTGGTTACATCGAGCGAGCGGATGGAAACTGTGATGCATGTCCAGCGGGGAAATACGTAACCAGCAATGCATGCACGGATTGCCCACAAAATTCAAATTCGCCCCCAGCATCAGATGCTGCCCATCATTGTCTATGTGCGGAAGGCTTTTACAGGGCATCACAAGGCGAAACCGTTGATTTTGTCGCAGACTTTGGCTGCAAGCAGTGTCCTAGCAATGCCAAAACTCTGGGGGCTGGCAGTATTCATATTTCGCAGTGCTTTTGTGACGTGAATTTTTTTGAAATTCGTGCGGATGCTGACAGCCTTCAATGTGGAAGATGTCCAAGAAATTCATTGTCGGACGCTGGGAGCCAAAGCGTGACGGACTGCACATGTGGTCCAGGATTCGGGCTGGAAGAGGGTGCATGCACAGCGTGCGAAGCCGGGAAATACAAAGCATTTCGTGGCAACAACTTGTGTGAAGGGTGCGAAGCAGGAAAGTACGTAGCTAGAATGGCAAGTACGGCATGTCAGATTTGCGCGCTCGGGACTGTGTCGCCAGTGGGATCCCCCTCGTCAAGTCTGTGTTCATGTCCTGAGAACTACTACGGCTCTCGTTTCGTTGGATGCACACCATGTCCGGCGTATTCGGAGTCAGAGCAGGGGGCTAATGAGATTGACACTGAGTGCAAGTGCCGCCCAGGATATCAAGCGATTGTTAATTCCGGAACAGGCACGCTCACTTGCGAGGCGTGTGCTAGCGGGTTTTACAAGGATACGCTCGGAAATGTGGACTTGTGCCTGAGTTGCCCTTCGAATGCCATAAGTGCACTTGGCTCTCGGAGCATTGCCGACTGCAGATGCCCCCCTGGTTTCTATGGTGCGGACGGCGCAGCCTGTGAAGAGTGCCCGGCAGGAAGCATAAAAGCTGCGAGTGGAGATTTTTCCTGTACATCCTGCCCTTTGAATTGTGCTCCTAAAAAACACTCTAAGTGGTACGATCAGGACGCGGAGGTGTGTGAGTGCGCAGCTGGATTCTATGGCAGGGATATTACGGAGTTTTCGGTGCGTCTGGAGAACTTTGTGCCGTGTGCGCCTTGTCCAGCGGATACATTCAAGAGTGCACCAGGCTCGCACAGCTGCACTTCGTGCCCATTGGGAACAACGTCCAATGAGGCTAGTTTCCTGAATACAAGTTGCAAGTGCCAGGAAATGTTTTTCGGTCCTGATGCAGGCCCATGCACGCCATGTCCGTATGGAACTTTCAAGAATACAATTGGAAGCGCAGAGTGCAAGTGCATCGCAGGATCTACGCGATCCGAGCCGGGAGAACCGTGTTTTCCGTGCATGGCCGGCAAGTACAAAGCCTCAGAAACTTCTTGTCAGAATTGTCCATCATTTTCTGACTCAGAGCGGAGCAGCGATTCAGTGTATGACTGCAAGTGCCGGGCTGGACGATATGCTTTCGTCAATGAATCATCGGGCGAGCACAGCTGTGTACTCTGTCCTGCAAACTCGTACTCTGATGTTGGGTCAGAGCAGCTTCATGACTGTTTTTGCAATTCAGGTTTTTACGCTATCGACGCTGACAAAAAACCCGGAACTTGTGTGAACTGTCCCAACCATTCAACTTCGGAGCCACGATCTACTGCGATCGAAAACTGCAAGTGTTATTCGGGATACTTCTCACAGGTTGTAGGTGCTTGGGGAGGTTCTACCATTAGGTGTAATGCGTGCCCACCTGGATCTGTGTCCCCATACGGAAGTTCCATGTACGACGACTGCATATGTGATCAAGGATTCACTGGCTTTGATGGTGGTCCTTGTTTTGAGTGCCCGGCCGGCAAGTTCAAGGATTCACTGGGGGAAAGCGAGTGTTCAACATGCCCATCGTACACGACATCGTCCAAAATCAGCACTAGCATCACAGACTGCACATGTGAAGTCCATTTCACTGGCCCGGATGGTGGTGAATGCGTACCTTGTGGTCAAGGTCTCTTCAATTACTTTGGTGGAAATGCCACGTGTACAAAATGTCGAGCAAATGCAGTGATGTTGGCAAACGGAGAGTGTTCTTGCCAGCGTGGGTTCAAGGGTCCTGACAACGCAGAGTGCGAAGCGTGTCCAGCAGGCACGTTCAAGAGTCTAATTGGATCAGCTGAGTGCACCGATTGTCCCTTCAATTCTTGGTCCCCGCCAGGAAGTAGTGGGTGCTCCTGTAATGCCGGGTATTTTCGGGATGCGGAACGAGCTTGCGCAAGCTGCACAGCGGGTACCTATAAGATTTCGTTTTCTGACGAACCCTGTACAAGATGTCCAGAGAGTTCTACATCAAGTCCTGCTTCCGTATCCCTGAGTGATTGCAAGTGTGGCCAAGGTCTTTCTCTATTTTTCGCCGACGAAAGCACTGATCGATTTGAGTGCAGGGCTTGTGTCAGCCCGCATGCATACCCTCTTGCTATCACTGGAGTTTGCTTGTGCAATGCCGGGTTCACTGGAGACGACAACGGATTATGTGCAGCGTGCGCGGCAGGAACGTACAAGGACAAGCGAGGGAGTTCCCCATGCATTTCTTGTGCACCGTTCTCGACGTCTCTAGAAGCGAGCACTGTCATCAGCCAATGTTTATGCAACGCGGGATACAGCTACGCAGAAGGCCTGTGTCAGCACTGCGAGCGAGGTTATTACAAAAGCTCATCAGGAAATTTTGCTTGCTCCAAGTGCGAGAAAGGAACCTACTCGCACAAGACCGCACAGTCCGTATGCACGTCCTGCCCTAGCGATTCAACGTCACCGCTCTCGAGTATTTCTGTTTTGCAATGTACTTGCAGCCCTGGCTATTCAGGAGCAGATGGCAGTGTTTGTATTCCTTGTGATCCAGGTACTTTCAAGAGCCTGAATGGCACCAGCAGCTGTATTTCCTGTGACACGGGCAAATTCGCAGCACTGCTTGGGTCTACTCAATGCTTCGAGTGCACGTCTTGTCCACCTGGACAGTACGCGAAAGGTTGCTCTGAACTTAGTGACGGAACGTGCCATTTTTGTCGGAAGGGAACTTACAAAAGCATCAAAGGAACGTGTCCTTGTGATAGCTGTCCGCAATTTTCGGAATCACCGCTCGGTAGTTTGTCAGTCGATGACTGCTTGTGTGCCCCTGGGTTCTTCGCGGAAGCAAGTGCTGCGTCTAATGTCTGCACGGCATGCCCACCTGGCCGCTCAACCTTCTTCGGCAGTAAAAGTCCGTTTGACTGCAATTGTGTGCCTGGGACTGCAGAAGATGCTAACGGATTTTGTCAGCCTTGTGCGGCGGGCAAGTACAAGGATGACCTGGCCTTAACGACCTGTCTGGAATGTCCAGCCGGCAAGTTTGGCCTGGCGAGTGGATCTGACACGAGCGACGTCTGTACAGAATGCGATTCAGGAACGTACCAAGCCAACAGCGGGAGTAGTTCTTGCACGGCGTGTCCTCTGGGGACATTCTCGGCTGACCCTGGCGCTTCTTCAGAATCGTCTGGGTGCTTTTTTTGTCCAATTGGACAGTATCAGCTTCCAGCTGCGTCTGGTTCAACCACCACATGTGGAGACTGTCCTGTTTGCGGCGTAGGTCGCTTCCGCGATGGCTGCAGGGGTCGCTCAGTGGGTAAGTGCACGATGTGCGCTCCTGGAACTTTTAAAGACACGATCGGCAGTGAAACCTGCACGGAATGCCGCGAGAATCAGAATTCTCAGAAGGGCAGTGTCAGAGTAAACAATTGTACCTGCAATGCCGGCTTCGTGGGCATTGGTGGGGCGTCAGAATGCATCGCCTGCCCTGTAGATATGTACAAGTCCACATCGGGAACTTCACCATGTCTAGAATGCCCCAAGTTCACCACCTCTCCGAGCGCAAGTGTCGATTTGCTGCAATGCAAGTGCATTCTGGGGTATTACGGAGCAGAAGGGAAGCAATGTCTTCCGTGTGATCAAGGATTTTTTACAGACAAGCTTGGCAGCAGAGAATGCATGAGATGTCCCCCAAACTCTATTTCAGAGATAGGCAGCTCACTATGCTTGTGCAATGCAGGTTTTACTCGTGGTTTGCTCGACGGGGTGTGCGACAAGTGTCCAAGCGGAAAATACAAAAACAGTGTGGAAAACGGAGCCTGCATCCAGTGTCCTGCTTTCTCCACATCTGAAGAGGGCTCTACAGAGTGTATATGTAACAAAGGCTACACGGGCATCAATGTCGAGTCATGCACGGCATGCGCTCGAGGTCAGTACAAGGATTCTGAGGGCAGCGCACAATGTATTGACTGCCCGCCATATTCCATTTCGCCTGAGGGCAGCAGTTCACTGTGGGATTGCAAGTGCAAAAGTGGCTACGCTGGAGCAGATGGGCAGATTTGTGACGCCTGTCCAGCTGATTCGTACAAGGATACAGAAGGTAGTGCAGAGTGCACCGCGTGTCCAAACTTTGCGACGTCTGCAGCAGCGAGCACGAAGCGGGCTCAGTGTATTTGCAGGAAAGGGTACAATGGCAAGGACGGAAATAAGTGTCTGGCATGCCCGAAAGGAAAATACAAGCCTGTTCTGGGGTCAGGGACATGTCTTCTCTGCCCAGCGAATTCTAATTCGCTGCCTGCCAGTGTTGAGGAATTAAATTGCGAATGCTCGCCTGGTTTCAGTGGAGGTCCGACTTGGGGTGTGGAGCCGGTCGTGTTTGAAGTGTGCTTGCCTGCACCCGGAAGCTTGGTTGTGCCCCAGACTATGCCGCAATCTGGCATTTTTGTTCAGACGTCGCAAGGAGAGGGAATAAATATCAGGCCCGGTGACTTGGACACTTCTAGGTTTGAGCATCTGGTTCTGACAGTGACCTTGCTGAATGAGCCGCCATCGCGGTTGCCTGCAGGACTGGCAATGTCAAGTGGAATATTGAGGTTTTCTGGACCGCCTAGTGTCGCTTTCGATCAGCCTCCCGTTCTCAAGATATCTCTTGTTCTTGGTCGTCGAGCAAGCCGACGTGTGTTGACAAACTACACCGCGTACTTTATATATGCATTCGTGAGAGACTGGAAGCCAACAGGACCGCACTTTGGATCTGAATTCAAGCGACCTGGCTGGCGTGCCAGGATTGAGGAAGAAATCGATGCCGATACCGGTGTCAAAAGAAGATTTGCGGTTGCAACCATCCCGGGATTTGCAACGTATGCGGTATTGGCAGAGAATTGCCATGAGGCTGAGCATGGCGTTCAACGAAATCGCTGCCGTTGCGTGCACGGGTATGCGGGAGAGTATGATGGATCTTGTGTAGAGTGTGGGCAGCGTGTGTTCTGGGTGAATCCTGCTGGAGAGCTTCAAGCAAACGGTGTTGGCTCATGTGTGTCACTCAGCTTGAGCAGAATGGGCGTTAAGACTATACCTCCGCCCGTTTTCGGAGAACAGCAAAGCGTTGTGTCTATTGATCTGTCGCACAACCTTCTCACAATGATGCCTGCAAAAACCTTTGTTGGACTCGGTGCCAATCTTGTATCACTAGACTTGTCTGGTAACTCTATCCACACGCTTGTACCTTCGACATTCCAAGGCCTTGATAATCTGACAAACCTGGACTTATCTTCAAACAACTTGACCTCCCTGCCACTTTCCTTACTGGAAAATACAAAAGTGGCGTCGCTTCAGCTGACTGGTAACCGGCTCGAGTGCACTTTCGACGCCGAGTGCTTTTCTGGGACGTGTTCATATCAAGGTTTGTGCACCACTTCATGCAGGACTTATGAAGACCTCGACTCGGGTTGTTTGGGAATGTGCAGTTGGAAGTTGGGGAGCAGATGCTTTCCCGGGGAACGATGCAATTCTGAGCGTACATGTGCTAAATTGCCAGCTCAACCTCACTGGCTGATAGAGCAATTTCTCAACCTCTTTGTGATCGGCGCAATCCTATGGGAGATGGGTTATGTGATTCGACTGTGCGGTGGTAATAGTGATGCTGGGAGTGACGATTGGACAAGGAAGAAAGATATTGACTTCGAAAAGGACATTTGGACAAAAGCACTTGGACGTCTTCATGGGTTTTGGAACGAACAGCCGACAGTGCAGCTTTATATCGTTGCCAAGTTTGTCGTTGCCGTTGTGGTCTGCATTAAATTTAACGGGTCGCCAGAGAACGAGGGTGCGTTGCCGTTGGATCCAATGGCCAGTTGTGTAAGTAATTACTTCGACCACATGCTCATGGGAATCGCTTGTGTACTGGAATGTCTGCTTGATTATCTTGACGTCAAATACAGTGTACTGTCGTACCAGCACGCCGAAAAAAGTGTCAAGCGGGAGGTTTTCCAATTACTGACCACCTTGTCCATGTGGGTGGTTGCCACTCGGATCTCGTGGGATCTATGTGAAACGAGGTATCTGAAAATGAATGCACCAGGTGGGTCTGAATTGCACATTTATGTCGTCCCCATGTTCAGCTTTTTCTCCGTCCTTGCTCTTGCCTTGATGTCTCTCAGGAGATTCCGAAAGATGAAAACCGAAAAGAGTCTGGCGCAAGCTGATTTGACAAAAAACCTGGCACAAGAACGCGAGAACGAACTCGAGAATGTGCAAATCGATGCTCAAGTCGGACTTTACTCAACTTTTTATTCGACTGGATCACATGATTCAACAACAAGCGACAAATCTGAATCTGGCAGGGCCAAGGCTCAGTTCATCCCCTTCGCTCAAGATTTACAGAAAGAAGACGACTCAGGCTTTAATGATGACGAGGACAAAAATGATCCCGGTGCACTCAGGCTTTTCCATTTGCTCAGACTTCGCCGGTCAGTATCGGGGGAAATGAGCATCAGGCACATGTCTGAGCCATGGGCTCCGTCGACTCCATTCGTGGTGTCTGATATGCTGTCGTCCGCACAGCCCAATGGAAGGCGATTGCAACAAAATGATACTCCTGAAAGCGCTTTCGCACACTTCAAGCACGTTGATCTTGAGTCGAGTGTGCGCAATGACATTCGGAGCAGCACAGGTAATTCTGTTGTACCTTCAACAGCAATATCAACGGGTGAAACAAAGGTTCGCGTGACCACAAAAGATCTTGCAGCCCTGGTGGAGTTCAACAAGGCCTTTCCTCTTCCGTCTCCAACTCCCGAGCCAACGCTCACATTCGCAGAAGAGAATCGAATCTCTAGAATTGCATCCGGGTTCACACCACGCACCTCGACTCCCAGAACTCCGCTGCTCAGCCAACCGCTGCTCTCCAAAGCGCCATCTCGACCAAGCTCCGTCGCTAGGCTAGCATCACGTCCGAGCTCAGACGCAAATGCGAGAGATCATGAATTCTCGTCGCCTCAAGCATCAAAAGCAAATTCGATCAAGTTTGCAGAATATTCTGCTGTTTCTCGCATAATCTTTGGAAAGCCAGATGACGATCTTGAATCAGAAACGATTAAGGTTGCCCGTGCTGCTACAGGACGAAGTGGCCCGGCAGCGACCCGTACGTCGCTACGGGTCCCTGCTAGAGCAAACTCGCAACCAGCATCGCGGGGCTCAGGAACTCGTCCCGGATCTGGCAGGCTCTCGTCGAGAGCAAGCTCGACGCATTCGATGACTCGCTCGAATGCTACTGATTTTTCATTTGCCATCTGTAAAGATACATTGGAGGCCAGGATCCTGGACATTGCAGGAGACTTTGAGAGAGGTGATTTATGATCTTTTTTTCGATCCAATTGTTTAGATGGACCGTTTGCCAACACGCTGCTTGATTTCTTTCTAGGGTTATCTTTTTTTTGTTTCTGTCTCTTGTTCAGGCTCATTGTCCGTGTCCTGTTGGAGGTTAAGTTCTGATGTTGTCTGTTTGTGTTGGTGCTGGATTGCGGTTCTTGTTGGCAGATCTGGAATGGATGGACGAGATGTCTTTAGATGCACGGATATCAGAGATGGAGGAAATAGCATTAAGTTTGAAGTCTGACAGGGTCCAGTTCGAGCAAGTTTGCCAAGATCCGAACGGCCTGATAACCAGATTAAATCACGAGACTGTCTCAAGGATGCAAACATCCATTCAGACGAGCGCAGGTAGATCAATCGCCACCAGCCGTCCCAGCTCTAGAATGTCAAGCACCTCAGAGCCCAGGGCAGCTTCATCCCCTCAGTTTTCAAGGCCCCAAAGCGTGACACCTCGTGTCAGCTTCGCAAGAGAGTCAAGGGATGTGGGGACACTCCAGTAGAATGAGAGCAAGACACTGCTCCAACATCGCACGAAAGTTTGAAACCATTTCATCCGTGGGCGCATATCCATGCTGATCATTTATGATTTTTGATTGCATTACACCGTGGCAATTTAATAAATTCAAATTAAGTGTCATGAAGTTCATGAAGAGCACGGTAGATTGTGCAGGCGACGGCCAACTAAGTAGAGTGAGTCTCGGAGCGCATTGTGAACCTGTGACATTGCTTGTCCAGTGCGCTGGATCAGCCAGAACGACAGAACTACAGAAAAGACTACCGGATACGACCATCTCCAAAAAACCACGCACTCCTTCTCACTGGCGCCGAAATGCGGCATCACACCCCATGCGAAAAGGTATGGAATCGCCAGCAACAGTACAAGATGCGTGATCATCGGGAGACCTACCTTGTCAAGCAGCTCCAGCAGATGCAAATTTTGCCACCCGCGCTGTGACATTTCGACCACGCCTTGTCGAAAACGCGGTGCTAACGGCGCCAGCGAAGGAGTGTCCACTAAAACTCGGCATCCCAGCTTCAGAAACAAAACCCCACCCATCCACGGCGCCACTCCGAAGAGCTCTGGGCTCTGATGAAAGGACACGCGAAGTGGCACCACCATTACCAGATCAATCAGCAAGCCAAGTAACCCAGCGACACACCTGTACACCTTTTCATGTCAGCAGCGCTCGTATGAAAAGGTTATTTCTCTCAAAATGGATGCAAATATATACTCTGCTACAAATCAATCACTCACCCTCCCATCACCATGACAGCAACGGCGCACTTTGCACCCTGCAACGCTCGCAGGCCAATTAAATGCATGAGCTCGGAAGCCGGCTGTGTCTGAAGCCGTTGTCCCAGGGTCGCACACAGTTCAAACGCTGAGCTACAAACACAAAACCCCATCCCAAACGCGTAGACGTCGTGTTTCACGTGAACAGACGCCAACGCGGATAGCAACCATCTGCCAACTGTCAAGGACATGATGATGACCGTCGCGCCAATAAGCGCAATGCTGACCCACGCGAGCGCCATCATGAGCAGCCCTCTCAACAATCGACTTCCGGTCCGCATTGGCGCCCTCTGCCCCCAACCGTCTGGCCAATCGTGGCCCCCAATTCCTGGTGATTCCGGGCCCTGGGCCAGATTATTGGCAGCGCAGGATAGTCAGATAGCAGAAGCCGATACCAGGGTACAAGCTGACACGATATGCACTGGATCTGCGTGTGCGGCCTATTCGAGACTCTCGCGCTCAAGCGCAAAAAATGTTGAAAGATACACACGGGTATGCACCTCATCCTCATCATCAGCAATATAGCCTCCCGACCCGTTGGCATTGGGAGGTGCTGGCGGAGTTCGAGGAGGCGTGATGGCAGACTCGTTTTCGTCTTGCGTCGGCAGTAGACTGTCACGCAACTCCAGCCACGTACCCACGATTTCTGCATGCACGGAGCACAGGTCAACCAAACAAACGAGCATCTTGGCCCTGAAGGGCAGGAAGCTCTAGAGAACAGAGGGAGCAAGCGCGATAAGAGGCAAGAAAGAAAGAGTTCCAAGCGATTAAGACGCGCTCAGAGAGAGGGAGGAGGCCGGGCGAGGGGCAGAGGAGGTTGCATACCAATCCAGGACTTCAGCATCTGTTTGAACGAGTTTCGAGGGCGGAAGTGCTCCATGATCAGTGGCAGTGACACATGCAGCAGGAGAACCGGCGCAGGCACGTCTGATATAGTATCCAGCGCCACATGAAGTGGAAACATGTCCGCAGGTGCCAGCAACTTTGCGGCGGTGACCGGCAGATAGACGAGCACCAGTGTGAGAGGAAGATACAGAATGAGGCAGAGAGTGATTCGGCGCGCGTGCTTTGGCACGGGCTCATCGATCAGATCACGCAGTGGATGCTCGATTGCTTCTTCTGGATTGCGCAGAAACCACAGCACCTGCGGTTTCACTACCTCCCGGAGGACGGCCACCAGCACCGCGACATGGATCATGAATGCCACACCGAGGACCCAATGTACAAAGTGAGATATAAGGACGTGCGAGCGAAGAAATGCCATCCGTTGTGCCCCCGTAGCGCCGAGCACATGCAGCGAACACATGTCAAGCCACCAGCCGCAGCCAGTGGGGAATGCAACAAGTTCAATGAGCAGCAGAACGCTGACTTTGCACAGAATCCATGCGTATCCCAGCACCGTCAGAACCTGCTGAACAAGGAGCGACTGCTGCTGGCGCTTACCAAGGACCAAAGACAAGAGCACCACCTTGAGTGTTAACACAAGTAATGTGGCATAACCGATCACTAGCGTCACCCAGTCACTGTAGTACGCTTCTCGTCCACCCGACGCTCCACCGCGACCGGCCACCCGTCCTGGAACCAGCACATGCCAATTGTGTTTGAGCCACAGCACCAAACGCCCTAGGGTGAAGGGCATCAATGTGAGAGAGCCGATTGACAGTGCATTGGAAATGAGTGCTGTGAGAACGTTCTCAACCATGACGCGGATGGGCCCGTGAAGACCCACGAATTCGTCCAACGGCACTTCTTCCTCACGGGCATCGAGGAAGCCGAGAAGCATGTCATCTGCATCTGCATGCATATCCTGTACGCGCTGCTCCCCATCTTCGGCCGCGGCATCTATCACCCTGGCTGCGTCTCGCTCAGCAGCCAGTGCGGCAAGCTCTCGACGCTCGGCCTCCTGCTCCTCTTCTTCCTCGCGTTGCTGCTGTGCGCGCAGGTGCTCCTGCAGTCGCAAGAGATCCCGATCAACATCGTCTGGGCCGTACCACATCCCAGGCTCTTCGTCCCGAAATACTTGGGTCGCATCTTCTTCCTCCCATCCCCTTGCGGCCTGCTCCCGCGACAGGCCTAGATCAAGCTCCGGGACATCACTTGGCATGATTAAACTCGACCTGCTGCCTGCGCGTTCGAGTTCCTCCACGAGATCTTTGCCAGCAACAGTATCTTGCTCATTCTCGTGCAGCAGGTCGTAAGGAGCAGGATTCCCGTTTCTGGAATCCCCAACGACGCCGCCATCCTGCTCACGAGCGTCTTGTCGAACTGCAGCTCCTGCGTCCTCTTCCCCGCCTCCACCTCCCCAGTCCCCTTCCCCCCTTTCTACACCTACTGCCTGACGGCGATGATTTCCTTCGCGCTGTTGCCGCTGGTGCTGCTGATGTTGGTGCTCCTGTTGACGCTCTTGGCGCATCATGTAGTCTCGTAGTCCCTGCGAATCAAGCAGTGCGTCAAGAAGCGTGCGTGCTGCCTCCACTCACTTCATTGTCAAGACAAATGGCGAATCCTGCGTAATGTGAAAGAAAGCCAAAGCAGGGCAGCGGGATATGAGGAGAAACACACCGATACGGCAAGGAAGACAGCAACGACAAGGAGAGAAAGCAGGACGCCCTGCATCCAATCACACAAAAGCGCCCCTGGTTGCATGCGCTGCTCAAACGTGCCCAGAACATGTCAGTGGAATCTTTAGAAACGACAAGACGCGCAGATGGTCTAGGATGAAGGTCTGAATCCCCACAATGCCGGCGCTCTATGGAAGACTACACTGCCAGCACAAACACTACACTGCCAGCGCAAACGATCTGCGGGCTGTGTACGCTTCAACTGAGCACAGACATATGATCGCATGGGTGCAATACGCGACAGGCACACACGAGATGGTGCATTGCAGAAAGAGTCACCTGTCTAAAGCGGAACAAGCCATTGAGAGAGCGAAGGAAGTAGAGTCTGCGAGTAGAGCAGATGCAGGAGGATGTCACGGGCAGAAATGCGCCAGCGTGGGGAGCGAACGAACACGCACATCGCGAGCATATTAGATACAATGAACGACGGCTGTGGTCGTCCTCGGAAGGGAGAGCACAATAAGAAACATTTACCGACAAATCCACGAGGTTCCGACTGGCAGGCAAAGTATCCACAAGAAAACGACCGTAATCTGAAAGTTCATTGGAACACACAACGGTTTCTCAGTTCATGTCTCGATTTCCTAGGAAATCGCAGTGGCATCGCGCAGCTCCGCTTCCTGCATGCTCGTCCCTGATTTTTTGTCGCAGCGAGCAAACGACCGCGCAGCAGCGAGCAAGGGATCACGTCCGCGCAGGGCGGAGACGAATGAACAAGGTATGATGCACACGCGTAGACACAGCATGGCTCACCACGCGTAGGGCAAAGACCAGCTTCTTGGCACCGATGTTAATCATGCCTGTATGTGCAGTTGGACAGCCGTCAGGGCGTTGCGCCTGCCTTCAGCGCTCAAAATCGGCCTGCCCGTTTTGGGATTTGACGAGAGCACAAGCACTCACCGACGACGAACTGCGGCAGCGACAAGACGTCCGGGGTGTTGGGGGCGTAGACGGGCGAAAACAGGAAGGGCTGGTGGCACAGCTCGCAGCGCACCGAGTTGGTGCGAGAGAGCCACTCGTCCAAGCACTCCTGGTGCACGTAGCGGATGGAGCCGGCACACTTGCACGGGTGAAGCTGCACAGTGTGCAGTGCAGGGCGCGTGGTGAGTGCAGCAGAGCCACCCAGGAGCAGACAGCACTCGCCAACACTGGCATGCATGCCGTCCAGCTTTGTGCGGAGTAGCCGCAGCCCGACACTCACCAGCGGCGACCCGATGTCTGCGCCGCCCCGGCAGATGCGGCATTCCTCGTCGTCGACCCCCACCTCTTGCACGGCGCTGTCCTGATCCATCCTGCTGCGCTTGGCCGGGCGCCCGGCCGCTCAGGAAGCGCACGCCTCAGAGAGAGTGTCTACACAGTGAAGCCGGCACGCTGTTGCCCCTTGAGCTTCCCCTCATCCGGCTGCATGGAGAAAGAGTCCACGCAACAGGCCAACAGCTAGTGGTCGCACAGTGAGAAATTTCTGTTTTGTGTACGAGATATGATCGTACTTTCTCTCAAGCAGCTCCTGAGTTACCAGATCTCTCTTTGATTTCTGGTAGCCCTGCTTCAACCCGGTCCCGGGGCCCCGTCACGCGGGTAACCTGTCAAGGCAACCAAGACTCCCTTCGCTTAGTCCTTGCACGGGCAGTCGCCTGCCGGGCCTAACGAGACAGGGAG
>Ga0115006_10001025_pt1 | contig 16721 bp, 10 predicted proteins | sample ArcOceMetagenome_3_FD_88943 | JGI IMG/M metagenome (GOLD analysis project Ga0115006, IMG submission 88943) | Marine eukaryotic phytoplankton communities from Arctic Ocean - Arctic Ocean- Svalbard ARC20M Metagenome | ecosystem: Environmental > Aquatic > Marine > Oceanic | place: Arctic Ocean...
GCTGATGGCATACGACCTAGAAGAGCAGATACTTCAGCACCAGCTTGTACAAATCTGAAAATGTTATCGATAAAAAGTAATACCTCTTGCTTGTTAACATCACGGAAGTATTCTGCCATTGTTAACGCAGTTAGTCCAACTCTCATACGAGCTCCAGGTGGCTCGTTCATCTGACCATAACAAAGTGCTACTTTTGATTCAGAAAGGTTATCTTCTCTAATAACTTTAGATTCTTTCATCTCCATGTAAAGGTCATTACCTTCACGTGTTCTTTCGCCAACTCCACCGAATACAGATAATCCACCGTGAGCTTTAGCAATGTTGTTAATAAGTTCCATGATTAACACAGTTTTACCTACACCAGCTCCACCAAATAGACCAATTTTACCACCTCTTCTGTAAGGAGCTAAAAGATCAACAACCTTAATTCCTGTCTCAAAGATTGATGGTTTTGTTTCTAACTCTGTGAATGCAGGTGATTTTCTGTGAATAGGTGATGTTGTTTCCATAGAAACAGGTCCCATTTCATCAACAGGTTCACCTAAAACATTAAAAATACGGCCTAAAGTAGCTTTACCAACAGGAACACTAATTGCGTCTCCTAAATCAGCAACAGACATACCTCTCTTTAGACCATCTGTAGATGTCATAGATACAGCTCTTACCTTGTTATTACCAAGTAATTGTTGAACCTCACAGATTATTGAAGAATCACCTTCACCAATTCTAAGAGCGTTATAAATTTTAGGAAGTTTTCCGTCAGCGAATTCAACGTCAACTACAGGACCAATAATTTGAGTGATAAGGCCAGTGCTTGTTACAGTTACCATAAATAAGTTCGATATTCCGAAGTCAAGAGTGTATTTAATAAGTTTCGTAATAAATAAAAAAACTTCATCTTAGTTTTAAGAAAAAAAGTTTTTTTCTATAGTTAAGATAATTAAAACTATTTGTAATTAATAGTATACAAGTGTAACAGAGAAAAATTTTTATTAAGGAAATTAGTTTTAATAATATTTTTCACCCTTTCTATTAAGCTTTTAATCGCTTACTAACACTCAGCTTTTTCTTATTGAATCACTTAATAACACAAAAATACTTAATACATATTATCAGAGGCCATCCTACCAGTAGTTTTTAGCCAATTTTGAGCTTCTATGTAATTATTTGGAGCTAAACGAATGGCTTGCTTCCAATATTCAGCGGCTTTATCAAACATTGTCCGTGCAGTCTCTAAGTCTCTTTTTTCCGAAGCTTTTACACCTTGGTAATGATAGATTACAGCAATGTTATTTAAAGCAGGTGGGAGTCTAGAATTTAAATCCAATGCTTGATGGTAATACTCTAATGCTTTGATATACTCACCATTACTTGCATAAATAAGGCCTATATTATAAAGAATATAACTCCTATCGTATGGATCTTCTTCTAACCTTAAAGCCTCATAATAATTTTCTAATGCTTCTGCATACTCACCTTCAGACTGAGCAGACATACCATCTCTATAGTAAGCAAAAGCTTCTTTTTCTTGTTTACTTGCTGGTAATACCTTTAGAACGATATCAGCTATAACAGTAAAAGTTTTATCTATAAAATTGTCATTTTTTTGAAATCTAGGCATAAATCTTAATTAATATTGGCTTTTTTTGAACTTTTGAGAACGTACAATAGGTTAAATTGAATAAATATAAAAGAGTGACAGAGATAATTTTTGAACCAATATCTAAAAAAATATAATCACAATCAAATCCATATTTTATTACTTGCTGGTTAGTGAAATATAATAATTATCAAAAACAAAGTCTTTAATAAAAACTTTCCTTATAAACAAAGAATTAATCTTGTTTATATTTATATTTATAACAGAGATAAAATTTTATTTGGCCAATATCTTGAATTCACAAAAAGTTCAGTGACATAAAAATAATAGATAGTATAGAACTATTAATGAATACTTCACTAAAGGCAAATCATAATAACTCACATATTTGAAAACAAAGTAACAGATACGGTCAGTTTACTACCAGACAATATAATTAGTATAATGTTAAACACTCTAAATTCTTGTGACTACAAGTGAAAATAGCAACATTCTAAGTAATGTTATATGTTATTTTTATTGTACAAACGGTGATTTTTATTACTTTTAAATTATAAATTGATGATATAAAGTTATTCTTTGCTTCATTATTTGTATTGGTATGAAAGTCAAATATGAAGCCTTAAATATCTAAAAAGATTAATAGATATGTTCTTATACACTCGGAATTAAAGAATTAACGAAATGAAACCGATCAAATATCATTTATATAATTATTATAAATAATTAAGTGATAATTAATCTGAATTAAATATTACATACTTTGCTCATCCATTGGGATAAATTTTCTTAGACTAAAATAACAACAAAAAGTAGGAAAAAGAATGATAGAAAAAAAATACGGAATAACAGGAACATTGACATGCTTTAGGCATAAAAATAGTAACTATAAGATGCAGAACAAAAATACTACTGAAGACAAAATCATACTACTCATTAATCCTTTGGTAATAGAAGGAGAGACAAATAGTTACAATTTAAATAATGACAATGATTTCAAAGAAATTAAACCTTTAGAATTTACACTCAACAGTGATAAAGATATTAAACAAAAATTAGATAAGAAGAAAAATAAAACTACAAAAGATAGCAGTGATGTAAACGAAAATGCAAAAAGCAAAGCAAAATTAAAGAAAAAAATTGAGAGTAATTACGATGACACAAATAAAAGAAAGAAGCAAAACAATAATAAAAAGGGTAAAAAGGATTCTGGAAAGGAATTATTAAGAGAAAAACCTACAGAAATCGATTTATCTAATCCAATATCTGTACAAGAACTAGCTGAAAAACTATATGTATCTGAAACAGATATTATTAGAACACTATTTTTAGACGGAATAATTGTCAATATCAATCAAGTGTTAGATCTGGAAACAGCAATAAAAGTTGGAGACCAATTAGGAGTCAAAATAACAGTTGTTGAAGAGGAAATTACAAACAATCGAAATGATTTCGTATTAACAGAAAATCAAGATAATCTTGAAGAACGGCCTCCTATCATAGCTGTTATGGGACATGTTGATCACGGAAAAACGACTCTCTTAGATAAGATCAGACAAACTCAAACAGCACAAAAAGAGGCTGGAGGGATAACACAAAAAATCGGGGCATACGAGGTTAATATAGACTATCGTAATGAAAAAAAGAAATTAGTTTTCTTAGATACACCAGGTCACGAAGCATTCTCTTCAATGAGATCAAGAGGAGTACAAGTTACTGATATAGCTGTCTTGGTTGTTGCTGCTGATGACGGAGTAAAACCACAAACCATAGAGACAATAAAATGTATTAAAGAAGCAAACGTTCCGTTAATTGTAGCAATCAATAAGATTGATAAAGATGATGCCAATATTGATAACATTAAACAGGAATTAACCACATATAATGTTATTCCTGATGATTGGGGAGGAGATACTCCTATGATTCCTATTAGTGCTAAAGAAGGAACTAATATGAATGAGTTACTAGAAATGATGGTATTAGTGAGCGATATGCTTAATTTACAAGCATCAAAGCAAGGTAACGCTCAAGGTACTGTTCTAGAAGCTAACTTAGACAAGAGTAAGGGTGCCATTGCTACACTTTTAGTTCAAAACGGTATCTTAGAAGTCGGAGATATAGTTGTAACAAGTCAGCATATGGCTAAGATAAGAGGAATGATTAATTCAGAGAATAACAATATCATGCAAGCTCTTCCTTCATCACCTATTTTGGTTTGGGGACTCTCAGATGTGCCTAGTATTGGTGATCAATTTGAAGCTTTCAAGAACGAAAAAGAAGCCAAAAATGCTCTTCAGGATAGGAAAGACAAGGCCAATAACAATATAACTAATAACTCAACATCTGATAAGCATTCTTTATTAGGATCTAATATACAAGCTGTTGTCAACTTAGTTATAAAAACAGATATTCAAGGATCAGTGGAAGCAATCATAAGTAGTATTAACCAAATTGAACAAGAAAAAGTCAAAATTAGAATCTTATATGCGTCTCCGGGAGAAATAACGGAAACAGATGTAGATTTCGCAGATGCTAGTAAGTCTGTTATTTTAGCATTTAATACTAGCCTGGCACCTGGTGCAAAAAAAGTTGCTCGTCACCTAGGGGTAAGTATTAAAGAATATAACGTTATCTATGATCTTTTTGATGATATTCAAACAATGGTTGATGATATCATCGGGCCACAATATGAAGAAAAAGATATAGGTAAAGCTATAGTTAAAGCTGTTTTTCCCCTTGGAAAAAACTATGTGGCTGGGAGTTTTGTTAATGAAGGAAAAATAATTAAAGGATGTCATATCAAAGTAAGTCGTGACGGAGCGATAGTATACGAAGGTATCTTATCTTCCCTAAAACAGTTTAAACAGGATGTCACAGAAATTGAACAAGATTCAGAATGTGGAATTTATGTAGAAGAATTCGACGAATGGAAAGAAAATGATATTATCTCAGCATTTGAGCTAGTAGAAAAAAAGAAAAATAGATAAGGTATAGACTTACTCAGATTTTTCTGTAATAAGTCTAGATTTATTAAAAAGCTCCATCTCGGTTAATGAATGGTAATAAAGACAACATTCTTGCTCTTTTTACAGCTTTTGTTAGCCGAGTCTGTTGTTTTGTTGTTAAACCTGTCATTCTACGAGGTAAAATTTTTCCCTGTTCTGTTAAGAATTTACTTAGTAATTCTACATCTTTATAATCAATAACTTCATTAGTCGGTAGAGGAGAAACTTTGCGACGATAAATAGCCATAATTATTATTTAAAATTTATTTTATTTCTTTAAAAACTTCGTGTTTTTTTGACAAAGGACAATACTTCTTTAATTCTAACCGGTCTGGAGTGTTTCGTCTATTTTTTGTTGTACGGTATCTGTATACACCTTCACTGGTTTGACATTCTAGCGTAATTCCAATACGTACGCCTTTATTTTTAGCCATATGTTGATATTCTTTTTATTTGCTTGTTTATTCTAACTAAATAAATAAAGATTTGATTTCTAAAATTACTGAAAAAAAAGAAACCTAATTTTTTCTTTGATATTTTGTTATATGTTATAATTTCTTATCGTGAATAGTAAAGCTTTTAGAGAAAAGAAATGATCTAACTAATTCAAAACTAATAAATACGGATTATGGCAAATTCATTATCAGCTGAAAAAAGAATTGAAATAAATGAGAGAAATAGGCTCCGTAATAAAGCATATAAATCATCTATACGTACTATATATAAAAAATGCCTAATAGCAATTAATAATACAGATGAAAATAACATGGATTCTGTGAATTCATTGTTATCTTTATCTTATAGTAAGTTAGACAAGGCTGTTCAAAAGAAAATGATGCACAAGAACGCAGCGGCGTCAAAAAAAGCTACACTTGCGAAGGCACTAAAGAAAAGAGAACAAAACAAGTAAAAAATTACTTCCAAAATATAAGTTACATTTAAAGTAACTTATATTCACCATTTTTATTCTAGTCCAAAACCTTCAAAACAATATTACATACATAGTTAGGTATTTTGATAACATTTTTTAGTCATATGGCATTATAAGGCACTCAAATTATGGTCTGATTAGGCTAATTAACTTTAAGAACATGTAAAGGAGATAGTAATCTAATGTCTAGCAACAATTTAATATCTAGTTTTAGCTTACCTGATTTAGTTGAAATTCAACGTGCAAGTTTTTGTTGGTTTCTAGAAGAAGGCTTAGCTGAAGAAATTAAAAATTTTTCTCCTATCACGGATTATACCGATAATTTAGAACTACATTTGCTTGGAGATGAATACAAATTAAAATATCCAAAATATAGTATTAACGAATGTAAAAGAAGAGATGCAACATACTCTGTGCAAGTATATGTACCAGCAAGATTAATAAATAAAGAAACTGGAACCATTAAAGAACAAGAAGTTTTTATAGGTGATTTACCATTAATGACAGATCGAGGAACTTTTGTTATTAATGGTGCAGAAAGAGTTATTGTTAATCAAATTGTTAGAAGTCCAGGTATTTATTATAAATCGGAAACAGATAAACAAGGAAGACGTACTTACAGTAGTAGTTTAATCTCCAATAGAGGAGCATGGGTTAAGTTTGAAACAGATAAAAATGACTTAGTTTGGGTAAGAATAGACAAAACTAGAAAGATCGCAGCCCATGTATTTTTAAAGGCTATGGGACTCAGTGACAGTGATATCTACAATGGTTTACGGCATCCTGAATATCTAAAGAAAACTTTTAGAGTTGAAGGAAATTACACAATTGAAGAATCTCTGGTACAAATGTATGCCAAATTACGCCCTGGAGAACCAGCTACAGTAAATGGTGGACAACAAATTTTATATTCACGTTTTTTTGATCCAAAGCGCTATGACTTAGGTAAAGTCGGTAGATACAAGCTAAATAAAAAATTGAGCTTATCAATTCCAGAAAATATTCGTGTTTTAACTCCCCAAGATACATTAGCAGCAATTGACTACCTAATAAATCTAAAGTTTGACTTAGGTGAAGTAGATGATATTGATCATTTAGGCAATAGAAGAGTTAGATCTGTTGGTGAATTACTACAAAATCAAGTTCGAGTAGGACTAAACAGATTAGAAAGAATAGTCCGAGAAAGAATGACAATTTGTGATGCAAACTCTCTTACACCCAATACATTAGTTAATCCAAAACCAATTGTTGCAGCTATCAGAGAATTTTTCGGTTCCAGTCAATTGTCACAATTTATGGATCAGACTAACCCGCTAGCTGAATTAACGCACAAAAGAAGAATTAGTGCACTGGGACCTGGAGGATTAAACCGTGATCGCGCAGGATTTGCGGTTCGAGATATTCACTTAAGTCATTATGGTAGAATCTGTCCTATAGAAACACCTGAAGGGCCTAACGCTGGACTAATTGGCGTCCTAGCAACACATGCAAGGATCAATTCCTATGGTTTCATAGAAACTCCATATTATAGAGTAGATAATGGGCAAACATTAAACCAAGTAGCCCCAATATACCTAGCAGCAGATCAGGAAGATGAGTTTCGAATAGCGCCAGGTGATACACCTATAAATGAAAAATTAGAAATAAAAAATGAGATAGTACCAGTAAGATACCGACAGGAATTTACAACAACAAAAAAAGAACTTGTTGATTATATTGCAGTTTCTCCAATACAAGTAATATCCATAGCGACATCACTAATACCATTTTTAGAACATGATGATGCTAATAGAGCTTTAATGGGATCCAATATGCAAAGACAAGCTGTTCCATTGTTATATCCAGAAAGTCCTCTAATAGGAACAGGATTGGAAGCACAAGCTGCAAGAGATTCAGGAATGGTAATGGTTAGTTTAGAAGATGGGATAGTCACTTATATATCCGCTGATAGAATTTGTGTTACCAACCGAGAAGGAAAAGAAATTTCATATAATTTACAGAAATATCAAAGATCAAATCAAGATACATGTATTAATCAGAGACCGTCTGTATGGCTTGGAGAAGAAGTCGTTACAGGGCAAGTTATAGCAGATGGAGCTGCCACAGAAGGTGGAGAACTAGCACTAGGTCAAAATATACTTGTCGCCTATGTTCCATGGGAAGGATACAATTACGAAGATGCTTTCCTTATTAGTGAGAGACTAGTATATAACGATGTATATACATCAGTACATATAGAAAAATATGAAATAGAAGCAAGGCAAACTAAATTAGGTTCCGAAGAAATTACAAGAGAATTACCTAATGTTGGTGAATATTCGCTGCGTAAATTAGATGAAAATGGAATTATTGTTATTGGCTCATGGGTAGAATCTGGAGATATTCTGGTAGGAAAAGTTACACCTAAAGGAGAATCTGATCAACCTCCTGAGGGGAAACTACTTAGGGCCATTTTTGGAGAAAAAGCTAAAGATGTGAGAGACACATCATTACGAGTACCAAATGGAGGAAGAGGAAGGATACTTGATGTACGAATTTTTACAAGAGAAAAAGGTGATGAATTACCAGCTGGAGCCAATATTGTTATCAGAGTATACGTAGCACAAACTCGTAAAATTCAAGTTGGTGATAAAATGGCTGGTCGACACGGAAATAAGGGAATTATTTCAAGAATTCTACCAAGGCAGGACATGCCATACTTACCTGATGGTACCCCTGTTGACTTAGTCCTTAATCCTTTGGGAGTACCTTCAAGGATGAATGTAGGTCAGATTTTTGAATCACTTCTGGGATTAGCCGCAGAACATTTAAATAAAAGGTTTAAGATAGTACCATTTGATGAAATGCACGGGGCAGAAGCATCACGAGTATTAGTAAATGATAAATTAATGAATGCTCGCAATATTACTGGTAAAGATTGGATCTTTGATCTTAAACATCCAGGAAAAATACGATTATTCGATGGAAGAACAGGTGATCCATTCGATAATCCAGTAATGGTAGGAATATCCTATATGTTAAAACTTGTGCATCTTGTTGACGATAAAATACATGCAAGATCTACAGGGCCATACTCTTTAGTTACTCAACAACCACTAGGTGGTAAAGCACAACATGGTGGACAAAGATTAGGAGAAATGGAAGTTTGGGCTCTTGAAGCTTTTGGTGCATCTTACACGCTACAAGAATTACTAACTGTAAAATCAGATGATATGCAGGGAAGAAATGAAACATTAAATGCAATCGTAAAAGGAAAACCGATCCCAAGACCAGGTACTCCAGAATCATTTAAAGTATTAATGCGTGAATTGCAATCGCTAGGATTGGACATTGGCGCCTACAAAATAGAAACATTACCTGATGGGCAGACAAGAGGAATAGAAGTCGACTTAATGTCTAGCGTGAATAACAAAAAGTTCCACTCACGCCCAACCTACGAATCAATAACACGTGAAGATATAGAAACATCTTTAACTTAAGCTAAAAAATAAATATAATACATGCTCCAAAAGTACAATGCCAAAAATAGAACAATATTTTGACTATGTAAAAATCAACTTAGCTTCTCCACAAAGAATAAAAAAATGGGGAGAAAGAGCACTCCCTAATGGCCAAATAGTTGGGGAAGTTACTAAACCAGAAACTATCAATTATAGGACTCTGAAACCAGAAATGGACGGACTTTTTTGTGAACGTATATTTGGTCCCGTAAAGGATTGGGAATGTCACTGCGGAAAATACAAAAGAGTGAGATACAAGGGAATAGTCTGTGAGAGATGTGGAGTAGAAGTTGTTGAGTCTAAAGTACGCAGACATAGAATGGGATATGTTCAGTTAGCGGCTCCTGTAACACATGTCTGGTATCTAAAAAGTTTACCTAGCTATATTGCTATCCTTCTAGACATACCTTTGAAAGACGTTGAACAGATTGTATATTTTAATTCATATGTAGTTACAAGACCAGGCAATTGTTCAAGTCTAAAATATAAGCAATTATTAAGCGAAGATGAATGGATTGATATAGAAGATCAATTATATCAAGAAGAATCAGATATCTATGGTGTTGAAGTTGGAATAGGGGCAGAAGCTATCCAAAAATTACTTAAAGATATTGATCTAGAAGTAGAAGCTGAAAGCTTAAGAGAGGAGGTCTTACTTTCAAAAGGGGCAAAAAAAGATAAGGCAATAAAAAGATTAAGAATTATAGATAATTTTATAGCAACACGATCTGATCCTTCGTGGATGATATTAACAATATTACCTGTTATTCCTCCTGATCTAAGACCAATGGTACAGCTAGATGGTGGCAGATTCGCAACATCAGACCTCAATGATTTATACAGAAGAGTACTTAACCGTAACAATCGTTTAATAAGATTACAAGAAATTCTCGCTCCTGAAATAATTATTCGTAATGAGAAGCGTATGTTACAAGAATCCGTAGATGCTTTAATTGACAATGGGAAAAGAGGCAAAGTTGTTGTAGGTGCCAATAATAGACCATTAAAATCACTTTCAGATATTATTGAAGGAAAACAGGGGCGATTTAGGCAGAATTTATTAGGAAAGCGTGTTGATTATTCAGGACGATCTGTAATTGTTGTAGGACCACAACTACAATTAAACCAATGTGGGCTACCTAGGGAAATGGCATTAGAATTATTTCAACCATTTGTTATACACAGATTAATTCATCAAGGACTAGTGAACAATATAAAAGCAGCGAAAAAATTAATTCAAAAAAATGAAGTGACTGTTTGGAATGTTTTAGAAGATGTTATACAAGGGCACCCGGTTTTGTTAAATAGAGCACCTACATTACATAGATTAGGAATACAAGCATTTGAACCAATATTAGTAGAAGGAAGAGCTATAAAACTACATCCGCTCGTATGTCCAGCATTTAATGCAGATTTTGATGGAGATCAAATGGCCGTCCATATTCCCCTTTCTTTGGAGGCACAAGCTGAGGCACGACTCTTAATGCTTGCCCCATATAATTTCTTATCACCAGCAACCGGAGAGCCTATCATCATGCCAAGTCAAGATATGGTTCTTGGGTGTTACTACTTAACAGCAGAAAACCCTACTCAACAAAATAAACAAGCTTATTATTTTTCTAGTTTAGAAGATGCACTATTAGCCTATGACTCGAATAAAATTCCATTGCATTCTTACATCTGGGTTAGATTTGATGGAATTATTGATAATGAAAGTGAAGCAATTAAAGTTGAAGAAAACCACAATGGAGAAAAACTACACATCTTTGATGACCGAATAATAAGGAAAAATGAACATGGAGAAACCATCGTCCAATACTTACTCACTACTCCAGGGAGAATTTTACTGAATAAAGTCTTATTAGATTCACTAGTAGTAGCAAAATAATGAAGAATTTTTCACAACAACAAAAATATCATGAAAGAAAAATACTTATTTGTGCCGCCTAAACCCAGATTCACGAATAAAGTTGTCGATAAAAAGGAATTAAAACGTCTCATGGCTTGGGCTTTCAGTAACTATGGTACAGGAAGAGCCTCGTATATGGCTGATCGATTAAAAGAATTGGGATTTCATTATGCAACGCGTTCTGGGATATCATTAAGTGTTGAAGATCTAAGAGTTCCGCCTACTAAAAGAAGTCTTTTAAATAGAACAAATGAAGCGATACAACTAACAGAAGAACAATATGAACGAGGTGAAATTACAGCTATAGAAAGATTTCAAAGAGTAATAGACACTTGGAATAACGCAAGTGAAGAACTTAAAACTGAAGTTATTAAATATTTTAAGGAAACAGATCCACTGAATCCTATCTACATTATGGCATTTTCCGGCGCCAGAGGAAATATCTCACAAGTAAGACAATTAGTTGGAATGCGAGGTTTAATGGCTGACCCGCAAGGTCAAATTATTGACTTACCAATTAAGAGTAATTTTAGAGAAGGATTGACCGTAACTGAATATATAATTTCGTCATATGGAGCGAGGAAAGGATTGGTTGATACAGCCCTTAGAACAGCGGATTCGGGGTACCTTACACGTAGGCTAGTTGATGTTGCTCAAGACATTATAATTAGAGAAATAGACTGTGGTACACAACGAAGCATTATCATCAAAGACATGATTGCCAATAGTCAAGTATTAATACCTATTGGCAACAGGCTAGTAGGAAGGGTTCTTTTTGAAACACTATATTATCCGCATGATGGTGGAGTTATAGCACATATCAATCAAGATTTGGACCATGAAACAAGCAAAATTATTGTGGATGCTGGTATCAAATCAGTTAGTGTCAGATCCCCTTTAACATGTGATTCTGCTAGATCTGTGTGTCAATTCTGTTATGGTTGGAATCTAGCACACGGTTCACTAGTAGATTTAGGTGAAGCTGTCGGAATTATCGCAGCACAATCCATTGGTGAACCAGGTACACAGTTAACAATGCGTACTTTCCATACTGGTGGTGTTTTTACTGGAGAACTGGCAGAACAAATAAAAGCACCATTTAGTGGAATTATCAGACTTCCTAAAAATCTTAAATCAAGATTAATAAGAACTCGACATGGACAGGAAGCAATCGTCTTAGAAGCAAGTTATAAATTATCGCTCTATGATTACAAACTCAATGAAGAAAAAATAGAATTTACTCAAGGAACTATATTATTTATTAATGACAATGAACAATTTCGAAAAGGACAAGTTATTGGAGAGATCAGTACAAAAACAAACTTAATAACTGAAAGAGCTACAAAAGACTTACTAACTGAAGCTTCTGGAGAAGTTTTCTTCTCGGATTTAACGTTTGAAGAAAGAGTTGATAGACAAGGTAATATTACAACAAAAACAAGTAAAGGCGGACTAATCTGGATTCTTTCAGGGGAAGTGCATAACTTGCCTCAATCAGCACAACTTGAAATAAAAGAAGGTGATGAAATTAACGAGAATACAATTTTAGCAACGACACACATCGCCAGTGATTATGGAGGAGTCGTTAGATTTGATAAAAAGTTAAATGTTAATGAATTAAATGAGATACAAATAGTTACATCTTCAGTACTTGTTAAAGATGCATTAGTAAAAAATGAATATGAAAGTGATGAAACAAGTAGTAATTTTTTTCTAAACTTTTCTAACGGTAATTCGTTTTTTATGCTTTGCTCACCTGGAAATAAAGTCAATAATGGACAAATTATAGGTGAGTTAGTAGATACCAAATACCGAACGAGAACAGGTGGATTTATTAAATACAAAGATCATCCAAATAATTTCCAGGAAAAACATCGTTTACTCTGGATCTCAGAAGAGACTCATGAAATAAAAAAAGATATTTCTCTACTTATGGTAGAGAATAATACATATATCGAATCTGGTACTGAGATTATAAAAGATATTAAAACAGAAAATGCCGGATACTTAAAAGTTATTGAGGAAAATGGTATCGTCGAAAAGATTATTATTAAAGTAGGGAAGATTATTAGAACGACTGAAGAAATTATAACTTACTCAGAAATTATAGAAGTTGGAGAAGAAATTTGTAAAGGAATAACTGCAGAATATTCATGTTTAGTAGAGAAAATCAATGAAGGTATATTAATTAGACCAGCTGATGAATATTATATAAATAAAGAACAGTTTCAGATTGAAACAGAACATTCATTGAATGGAAGTCAATCTATTGGCATTAATTTCACTCAAAATCTATTGTTTAAAGAAGGGGAAAGAATTGAATCAATCAATGGTGTTGATTTGGTTAAAACATATTTGACAGTAGATATTTGTTCTAATCAAATACATGGTTCTGCTGACGTAGAATTTCTAGAAACAGATAATAAAGGAGAATATAAATTACAAATTGCGATAATCGAAAATTTACAAATTAAACAAGATGCGTTTAGTGAAGATAGTAAGCAACAGATTAAAACTAACTTCTGTGTTGAAGATGGGCAAGAAATTCTTTCAGGTGCGTTAGTCGCTCAAACATCACTGATTTCTAAGTCAAAAGGAAGAATCGAAAATATAACAGAAAGCGGACAATCTGGCAAAAAAATTCTTATTCTTAGAGAAACAGACCAAGAAATAATACATCTAAATGGTGAAACACCTCAAGTATCTGAGGGAGAACTTGTTAGATATGGTGACCAAATTGCTGCCAACATTGTTGCTAGAGAATCTGGCAAAATTGTGGCTCTCGATAAGGATAAAATCAAAATACGTACTGCTCATCCCTATCTAGTATCATCTGGAGCTATACTACAAACAAAAAATAAAGATCTTATTCAAATGGGGGATACGTTAGCAATATTAGTCTTTGAAAGATCTAAAACCGGAGATATCGTTCAAGGCTTACCAAGAATTGAAGAAATATTGGAAGCAAGACGCCCTAAAGAAGCATGCAAACTAGCGCAAAGACCAGGAAAAATCAAAGTTTGGTATGATTCGGAGGAAAATTATCACGTTGAAATATTAGAAACAGACGGTAATATTAATGAATACATAATCAATAGTACACAAAAAGTAATAGTGTCAAATGGAGAAAATATACTTTTAGCTGAAGCAATTACTGATGGTGCACCAAACCCACACGAAATGCTCAGCCTATACTTCAACTTTTATATAAATGTATTGGGAATCTACGAAGCTGCAAAATTAAGTTTACAAAAAGTACAAACATATCTAGTAAATGAAGTACAAAATGTTTATCAATCACAAAATGTCGATATTTCAGATAAACATGTTGAAGTCATAGTAAGACAAATGACATCTAAAGTAAGAGTAGAAGATGGAGGAGATACAACGCTTTTACCTGGAGAACTTGTAGAACTACAACAAATAGAAAATATCAATGAAGCTATGTTGTTAACAAGAGGCATTCCAGCAACTTACTCACCTGTGTTATTAGGAATAACTAAGTCATCGCTGAATACCGATAGTTTCATCTCTGCAGCAAGTTTCCAAGAAACTACAAGAGTTCTTACAGAAGCAGCTATTGAAGGAAAGGCTGACTGGCTAAGAGGACTAAAAGAGAACGTTATTATAGGTAGATTAATTCCCGCAGGCACAGGTTTTAATTCATATAGCGAAATATCTAAAATTAATCGCAATGAAAAAAAAGCTTCTGCTTCTGACGGATACTATTTTGACAATAAAAACACAGATAACCAAGTAATGCGTTTTATGATTGATGAGAATAGTGGGTACTTTCAAGACGATGCAAGAGTGCCATAAATTAACAATAAAATATTGTAAATAAGCTAATTAAAAATAAGGGAATAGGATTTAACGAAATTTATAACTTTGATACTATATCAAATGAAGTATTTACATATCACAGACTTATCCATTTAAGTCTACAAAGATTATCTATATTCCAACTAATATTTACTACTTTATAGAAAAATAAAAATTATGGCAGTTGTTACATTAGCTGAGTTATTAGAAGCAGGAGTACATTTTGGGCATCAATCAAGAAGATGGAATCCAAAAATGTTTCCATACATTTATGCAGAACGTAATGGTATACATATCATAGATTTGGTTCAAACAGCTGAATTATTAACAGAAGCATGTAATTTTGTGCGTAAAGCATCTGAAGAAGGAAAAAAATTCCTTTTTGTAGGAACAAAAAGACAAGCAGCGGGTGTTATAGCGCAAGAAGCAGAAAGATGTGGAGCGCATTACATTAACCAGAGATGGTTAGGGGGAATATTAACAAATTGGTTCACTATTAGAACGAGAGTCGAAAGATTAAAAGATCTAGAAAGCAAAGAAGAAAGTGGATATCTAGATAGATTACCGAAAAAAGAAACAGCCATTCTTAAAAGAGAACTTGATAAATTACGCAAAAATCTTAACGGAATCAAAGATATGAAGCGTTTACCAGATCTAGTTTTAATCGTTGACCAAAAAAGAGAAAGTACGGCTATTCAAGAATGTATGACATTAGGAATACCAATTATTTCAATTTTAGATAGTAACTGCAATCCAGACATTACTAATATCCCAATTCCAGGTAACGATGATGCTATTAGATCTATCAAATTAATTGTTGGTAAGATTGCTGATTCTATTTGTGAAGGACAAAGTGGAAAAAATCAAAGTGAAGGAAAAGAAGAGGCTGGAATAGCCTAATCTCATCCTAATTAATAGGATAATATAAATTTATATATAAGGAATAAGAAAAAATATGGCTGCTGAAATTTCTGCAAAAATTGTTAAAGAACTACGCGATAAAACATCTGCTGGAATGATGGATTGTAAAAAAGCATTACAGGAAGCCGGTGGAGATTTTGCAAAGGCTGAAGAAGCATTAAAGAAAAAAGGATTAGCAACAGCTGCAAAAAAATCTGATCGCATCGCCACAGAAGGTATCGTAGAAGCATACATACATATGGGAGGAAAATTAGGGATTTTAGTTGAAGTGAATTGTGAAACAGATTTCGTAGCTAGACGGTCTGAATTCCAAGAGTTAGCTAGAAATATTGCTATGCAAATAGCAGCATGTCCTCAAGTACAATACATAAATGAAGCTGATATACCAGCAGATATCGCCGAAAGAGAGAAAAAAGTAGAAATGGAAAAAGATGATTTAGGTAATAAGCCTGCGGACATCAAAGAAAAAATAGTTGAAGGAAGAATACAAAAAAAATTAAAAGAAATGGTACTTGTTGAACAAGCATTTATTAGAGATTCCTCTATGACAATTGGTGACTTAGTTAAACAAAATATTTCTACTTTAGGTGAAAATATTCAAATACGCAGATTTGAAAGATTTGTATTAGGTGAAGGTCTAGAAAAGAAAAACGAAGACTTCGGTGCAGAAGTTGAAAAAATGATGGCCAAATAACAAACCTATTAAGCTATTACTATCATCTATGACAAAAAGAAAAGAACTTCGTTTTGTCATATTAAACAGATAGAAAAAGTATAAAATTACTAACTTGAATATAATTTTTTTACCTGCAAAGAATTGAGAATTAGTGCATAATGAAACTATTCTTTATCAGAATTCAAAAAATACAAGAAATTTTTTACATATAGCTTCAAAGGTATAATTTAGATATGTTAATTAAGTTTATGCTTTTCTTCTAAATTAACATTTAAAAATTGCAAAAGAATTATATTCAACTATGTATCAGAATAACCTTAGCGCTTTTAACTCCTTCTACTCACTTGCAGAAGTTGA
>Ga0115006_10001029_pt1 | contig 16707 bp, 13 predicted proteins | sample ArcOceMetagenome_3_FD_88943 | JGI IMG/M metagenome (GOLD analysis project Ga0115006, IMG submission 88943) | Marine eukaryotic phytoplankton communities from Arctic Ocean - Arctic Ocean- Svalbard ARC20M Metagenome | ecosystem: Environmental > Aquatic > Marine > Oceanic | place: Arctic Ocean...
CACGTTCGATCACGTGCATAGACACGCTGATGACTTAGTCGCAAATGTGTCATCTCTGTGCTCACGGCCGTGTGTGTTTGTGTGTGTTGGTGGGCGGGCGGGTGGGCGTTGTGTGATCGGGGGTCTGGAACACACGGTTGGGTTGCAATCTTCAGATGCAGGAGCGCTTTCTGGATGGCCTTGACTGCGAATTCTTTGATTACAATGTACGCTACACCCAAGCCCACGCGTGCACGCGCGCCCAGGCCTTGCCGCAAGCCTTCCGCGTGCGTGCGTATGCGTGCGCAATAATGCTGGGAGCTCGTGCCTTTGCTCCCTGTGCGCGTATGTGTGTAGACAGACGAGGTGCTGCCGAGATACCTCCACACTCAGTGTGTGTGTGTGTGTGTGTGTGTGTGTGCATGCAGGAGTGCGACAACAACGCGGAGCTAGACGACATGGAGGCCATAGAGCAGGATGCGCAAGATGCCTATTTCAGCGACGCCAGCGACGATGCCGCGCCTGCCGCCCCTCGTCCGTGCAATCGGTACGCCAAGTTAGTCAACTACTCTCGGCATGTTAGTCAACTACTCTCGCACTCATGAGCGTTTGTGTGTGCACTCGCCTACACTATCGCCTACTGACCCTGTGCCCCGCGCCTACTGACCCTGTGCCCCGGGGCCTACTGACCCTGTGGGCCAGAGCTGGCATGCGTGTATGCATATATGTATGTATGCGCGCGCGCATACACCCTGCATGCATCGCTTGCTGCCCATGTCACTCACTCTCTCCACCTGCAGTCTGCAAACAACAGCTCAACTCTTCTGTGTTTCTCTCTCTCTCCCCCCCTTGTTCTTCTTCTCTGTTTCTGACTCTCTTTGGCATGCTCACCGCGCGGCGCGGGACACACACCGAACGATGACGTGGTGTTCGTGTGATACGCACACCGAATGATGACGTGGCGTGGGTGTGATACGTATCGTTGGACAGAGCGGCGGGCATGAAGCGCTTTCAGCTCGCTTCTCGCGGCGTCACGGACCTGGCGGAATACGACTACTAATGGCTTACGACTACTAATGGCTTACGGCTTCTAAAGTCGGACGTGCTTGCGCGCATGACGTCACTGAGACCCCGCAGGATGTGTGACAGTCAATGTGAGCAGGACAGCCAATGTGATACAACGTGCACGTGTTCACAAGTGTGGCTACTCGTTCACTTGTCCATCAACATCCCACCTCCTGCTGTCTTGATGTCGCGCCTTCTCCTGTCTTGCACTACCTCGGCATTATGCCTACAGTGCATCTGGCATGATATCAGCACGCCCGCAACTGGGCATGCGCGTATGTGTGATTGCGGGCGCGTGTGTGTTCCCGGTAGTGCGAGAGGGCGTGGCGATGCTTCTGGCGTCGGTATTGTGTCGAGTGTTTATTTTTAGGGCACCGGAATTGACGGCGCACGGTTTGAATGCTTGTTTCTTGCATGAAATGCCAGAATCATTCTCTTCCTCAGCTTCTCCTTCTCTCTGTTTCCCTGTCCGCGCGTGCGTGTGCCCGCGAAGTCTCTTCCTCTCCATCTCTTTCCCTTCTGCTTCCCACGACCTCGTATACGGTGTAAGTGTCAGGGTTGACCTCTTTGTTTCTGTTATGGTGTTTGGTGTACAGGGCACTGAGTCGTGAAATTGGCTGGGCTCCCAGAGAGGAGTGAGTGAGTGAGTGAGTGAGTGAGTGAGTGAGTGAGTTTGTGAGTGAGTGAGTTTGTGTGTGGGTGACATTGTGTGTGTGTGTGTGCATAGAGACGAGATGACTAGCACAAGGTAGTGAAGGATGAATCGACGTCGCCCTTGGCATACTTAGCCGACAGCAGAATCTGCACACCCAACACACACCCATCCCCACGCGCTCACACAAGATGAGCTGCACGACACAGACCGTCTTCTCTGTCGAAACTTTTGTGAAACTTGATCTACTTGTCTTTCCTGTGTCCCTTGCCTCGTTCCTATACGCATTCGACATGGAATAGACTATCGGGAATAGACTATTGGTTGGAGCAACGGCATACCCGAGCGGCCGAGCCATCCGAACCAAGTACAGCGCGCCCATTTTCATCAACCAGTGTCCGCCATTGGTTTTGTTTGACCTCTGCGCGCGGCGTTGTGTCGCCACCATTCGCTGCGCTCGCACTGTGTTAGCGCATATGCATGCTTGTACACATGCCAGTGTAAACAAGCGTCTCTTGCATGGTTGTGGCTGGGGATATTGAGTTTGACCATTGGAGAAGGGAGAGCGAAAGGGTGGGAGGAAGAGACATCGAGAGATCGAGAGCGAGAGAACGAGAGAGGGAGGGAGAGAGCACGCGAGTGTGGGACGGTAAAGGAGATCTAACGGTAAAGGAGATCTAAAGAGAGTGAGTGAGCGTGCAAGCGACAGAAAGAGTTGGTAGGAATGGAGCGGCAGAAAAACAGAACCTGAGAGCTCGACAATAACCTTGCCCATTAGCTTGTCGGCGCCCCGTGTAGCCTCGTTCCAAACTGATAAAAAAGGACAGTAAATTACGTCGACCGGTGCAGAGCAGCCACTGTGAGCATTTAAGAGAGCCTCTTCACAAGCGCGCGTACAAAGGCAAGCACGGCTGCCAGCAAATGTAGACAGCCATCTAGATTAGGGATGCTAGCATCATGGTTCAACGGATGTACTGTGTACCTGTGACGAGCAGCCATACTGGGGAACCATTTAGGATGGCCTCGCCATGTGCGGGGGACGGCTGAGAGCTGTAGAAGCGGAAGTCCTGCGTCCACGCACATCACTTATCATCACAGCACAATACAATAGGTTGGCTGAGGTCACCCTGAAAGATGACTGGATGCGGCAGAGCAAACGAAGGGAATGACAGAAAATGAAAAACATTCTTCTACCTCTTCATAGCTTGCATTCACTCGATTGCTCTTGGTACTGGTCTTATGCTCCACGTTGGCTTTATACACCTCGCCATTTTCAGAATAGTGCGGGTCTTTGCGGTTGCGATCGCGATTGTGGCTGATACTATATTTTCTAGAGATAGAACCTTCGGCATCCTCGCGCAATACACTCAGACACACGTACGGATTCGCACTCCCGAACACGTCGCTCTTGGGTAGATTCTCCACCTCATACACCATCACATGGACAGTCCACGGCCCATCCTTGCTTGCCGTTCCTGGAGTGCTGACAGTAGAGGAGACAGTATGCTTGCTGAGATCTAATCGTTTTTGGCTGCGCGACGTAAGCTCCGTCCGTTGCTTCTTATCCGCTTCATCATCGCTGGACAAGTCATCATCCTCACCCCTGGCCGACATGAAGCTCGAATCATGCACCGATTTACCACTCTTTTGCGCCTGTAGTGCTGCAAAGCCAGCACTCTTAGCTGGAGTGGAAACTGGCACGTAAGTCGGCAGGTCACCTAGCTCCTCTGCTCGAATGTCGCCTGCAACCGCACGTTGACCCTTCTCCGCTCTCGCCTTCGTGTCCTCCCTCAGATTGCTGAGAAATGCCTCGAAGTCCTCTGATGTTTTGCCGGAGCGCGAACTCGTGCGCGGTGAATATTTGGCGTCACCTTCTGTCTCCCGTCTCGCCTCATCGCCTGCGTGAGCCTTGTAAGTCGCTAGAACAAGAGCACGCGTGCTGTCTTTGCGTTGTGTAAGTGCTCCGTCGATGGCCTCTTCCAGGCTCGTACCCTTTTTCTCTTCCCTGCGTGTGTGTGTGTGCATATGTGCGTGTTTGACTTTGTGTGTGCGCACACACACACGCATGTGTGAACAACAGACAAAGGGCCTAGAATATTTCTCAGCACACGCACTCATTACTGCACGATGTAACACACAATTTTTTTGTGCCAGCAGTACAGATCCCGTCCCCGCTCCCTTCTCTCTGACCTTCTCACAAGGCCCAGATATTGAGCAATACGCCTCTCACGATCGCCCCAGTCCTTTGCAAAGTCTCGCACTGCGAAAACCACATCGTTACTGCAGATAGCGCAAAGGCAAAAGCACACACACGTAAAGCCTCGTAGAATTTTTGTAAGCTCACACGTTAAGTGCAGCATGATAAAAGTGTGTTCCGGGCAGCGTGTGATTACCTTTGTCGACAGCCTCCTCTTTGAGTGCGGCGCGCGCTTTAGACAACTCCCTGTATTGCTCCCGAGACTCCTCCGCAGCCTTCCTCAGCTGCACACCACAACATCACCATCATATGTACAAGCACACTCTATCGCCATTCAACATCGAGCAGTGTGGTGCTTTCTGGCGAGCGCACATGTTTCTGCGCGAAAAAACGTGTCAATTACACGGACCCGGGCCCTGAAGCGCGGATATGCGTACCTGGAGTGCAACCTGCTCCTCATTTCTGACCTCCATGACCTTGGATATGGCCATGGGATCCATGTCAGTGTTGACAGACCTCAACATTGAGTGCCCCAGCGAAAGCGCTGACTTTGCGCTCAATCTGCAGAATAATCAGTTGCACGTCCTTTAGCGAGGTAAAATATTGTGACACGCTTCTGGGATACGCAGACATGATGTCGAAACACCACGAATAAGGAAGTCATAGATGTAGCCAGGGAAAAAAGTTTTACACGCACATACACATGTGAATGACGATCAACTTCAGAAAGCAAGCAGGGGAACAGGAAATTACACTCGATGCACAGTACCTGTCTTTGAGGGCTTTCATTTCGTCCTCAATATCCTGGGATACAGCACGGCTGGTGTCTAGACGATGTGTTTTGCTTCCTCTGCGTCCACTCATGCCATCTGCCCCCAAGCTTGGCTGCTCGTCGGTCATTTGCACTGGCACCCCCTTGCTCTTTTCGAGCCGCAGCTCTGATAGCAGCGGCTGTCTCCCTGTGAGTCAAAAACAGATTTGTCAGATTTTGACGGCGTTGAGCGCCAATGTTCAGTACGTATCGTCGTCAAGGACGGACATCGCGAGTCGCAATCACAACAAAAGGTTTTGATGCTGTCATCAGGCAGCACTTTTGAGTGTGCGAGGCGGGGTGGCCTTGCCGAGTCTTTGCGATGCTTGGCTTTCGTTCTCAACTTCGATGCCAAAGTCAAACATGCCTGCAGCGCGATCCCTTGATGGTGCTGGAACCTCGTTGTCGGGAGTGTCATGCTTGCGATTTATCTTGTCAGCGGGGTCTGCACGAATGAGGGTGACAAACACGCGGTTGCGCTTTTCATCCTTGATGCTTTCTTCTTTTCCGGCGCTTTCAGGTTGACTACGAAGGAAGTGCAGAGTTGCAACAGTATCAGCAGCGCCACCCAGCTTGTCGACCACCTCAGGCAAAGGCAGTGTGTACACGGGATCGCCATCCACGGCAAAGAGTACATCCCCCTCCAGTATTTTCCCTTCATCAGCTTCCAGCAGGGCGTCTGCGGGCGAGTTTGGAAGGGCGCGCAGAAAGACCACCTCCTTGTCCTTGTTTGTGCTCAGCACTAGCCCCAGGCTGCTCACGATGCCCTGTTCTGACGTAAATGGTTGCAAAATGTCGGGCACTACTGCACTCAGCATGTCCGTAATCGTTGTTGAAGGTTGTGGAGCCTGCTGCGGCTGCACAGCAGCGTGTGCGTCGCCAGCCGGGGCCGTTGCCTCTTTACAGGTAGCTTCCTCTTCGGGAATCCAGTGCTCGCGCTTGTGGAATGGCGGTGCTGCCTTTGCGGGCTCTTTGGGCGCAGGTTTGGAGACCCTTCGTTTGCGGTCGTCTGTCTGGAAACCGCCTAGACCAAAGAGCCGGGAGAGCCAGCTAGAAGCGATCGCCTGCTCTGAGACCTCGACCTGTCGCGCCGTCTCGTAGTCGACGTCGGCAAGCAACTCGACTGGTGGCTCTGCCTCCTCCCGGCCGCCCTTGCTGTAGTCGTGAAAGTCTAGCGGGGGGGAGTACTGCTGGCGCTTGAGAGCCTCTGCCTCCGCGGCACGCCTTGCCGCGTGTGCGCGTCTTTCGTCCGCGGCGGCGGCGGCGGCGGCGTCAGGCAGCGGCTGCGGCGGGGCCGCTTCGGCGGAGGGCATGCGCTGCGAAAGCGCAGCGCAGTGAGCGCACTGCCACACGCCGCACACTCGCGCCCAGGAGCGACGCCGCACGCGTGCGCCCGCAACGCACGCGCACGCGCTGCGCAGTCGCCGCAGCGCAGTACCTGCTCGTGCGCGTGGAAGGCGTGGCTGCGCGCCTCTGCGGCCCAGTGCCCAGGGGCGGCCCAGCGCCCGACCGACAACTGGCCCGGCGGCGGCCGCGCGGTGAAAAAGCCGCTGCCAACGCCGAGCGGCGGCGGCGACCACGGCGCCTGCAGGCCGCCGTCGGGAGAGACGTGCTCCATCTCCTCCTCAATCAGCTTCCGCAGCACGAGCAGGTCCGGGTTGCTCGCATAGGCATCGGCGCCCCCCCGCTCCTCTGCGCGCAAGTGCTCGAGCGAGTTGCTGATGCGAAAGTGCGCCATGGGCCCGCGTGCGCGGCACGCGCGCCGGGCGCTGTGCGGCGGCCGGGCCGCACTGACTGGGTGACCGCAGAGGACTCTACTCTGAGTAAAAACAGGGTGTTCACTCTTGTATGATAGGTTGGTGGTACAAAAATGGTCCAATCACCACGCTGGAACTATTTTCATCCCTGGCCCCACGACTGAACGGCGGCGCGCGATGTTTGCGACAATCCGGAGCTTTCAGGCGCTCCAGGCGGCCGGGAGCTGCATGACCATTGACGGCACGACTGACCCCAGCAGCCGCAGGTCCGCCCGCACCCGCTCGCGGCGCCGGGTGGCGCGAAGCGGCGCGCTTGCTCTCGGGAGTGCGCGTTGTACGGCGCCGTAGGGCAGGGAGCTGATCGTTCTCCGCGCGCCCGACTCCTCGCTGCCCCGCCCCGTGCCCCCTCCTCGTTCTTGCACAGTGTCGTGGGCGGCGCTGGGCCTGGTACCAACTACAAGTACTACGCCTCTGTGAGTGACTTGCGTGTTTGTGTGGTGGCTGCTGCTGGTCCGATATGCAGCCTCTGCCTCGCTTGCCGCTGGCGATGCTCTGCTCCACACGTGGGGCCTGCGAGCGTGTGCTAACTCTACCCCTCCCGCGCGCAGTGCCCGTTTGCAAGCCTGCCCACGTGCCCGGCCGGCCAGTTCCCCATTGAGCCGTCGCTCGAGTGCGGTGTCGAAGGTAGGCTTGCGACGTGCGATTCGAGCCCCTTTGCAGCCAGGCGGGGCGTGCCGACTTTGCTGTTGTCTGCAGGGCTTGGCTGCAGCATCCTTTGCGTGGCCGAGGCCGATGCTGCCCGGCAATGCTCTCCGCTGCACCTGACCCTGGCAATGAGCAGGTGCTGTGGTGCCGGGAGTCGGCAATGAGGCCGCCGAGTACCGCTACATGTAATTTTGAAGGCGATACAGCACGTCTCACAGCATGGCAACTAGGTGGCCAGGGCTCCAGATGATGGCCTGGCACACCAGCAGTGTGCGCGAGTGACGTTGGGGAATCCCCAAGCCCCAGCGGGGATTCTTGGAGCCCATATGGGGAGTTTGCTGGCGCACGGCAGACCGACGGCCGTTTGCTCGTCTGAGCGTGCTCTCTTTGCGCAAGGCGATCGGGTTGCAGGAACTCATGCCTGCTTGCTGCACTCCCAGCCAGCGTACGCACGTAGACAGCGTAAAGCTTCCGTAAGACGGTTTGAAGCTTTTTCATACGATGGCAAACACTGAGCAGTCTTTGGCACTCAAGAGGGCTGTGCATGGCTGCGTTGTGATTTAGATAAATTCATAACCCGCAAGCTCTCTTGAAACGAGCGCTCCAAATTTTGCGGAAGCGGTAGGAATGTCATTTAGAAACTGTCAGCGTTAGATTTTGCCAGTTGCTTACAGTGTGTCACAGCAACAGCGCTGTCTAGGTTGTGGGGAGGTTGGGAGGGGTTCATAGAAACAGCGCTTGTCAAGCGCTGTTTCTATTGTACGCTGGCTAGGTTCGTTCAAAATGCTTGCTACTTGGGTACTTTCCGCGACGGACTTAGTCTTTTTTTGTGTGACTCAGAGTCGAGTCCTCTGCGGGTCACTCAGTCAGTCTGCCGTGGGCCCGGCCGCCGCACAGCGCCCAGCGCGCGTGCCGCGCACGCGGGCCCATGGCGCACTTTTGACAACTTTCGCATCAGCAACTCGCTCGAGCACTTGCGCGCAGAGGAGCGGGGGGGCGGCGATGCCGACGCGAGCAACCCGGACCTGCTCGTGCTGCGGAAGCTGATTGAGGAAGCACGTCTCATGAGTGACGGATCCATGAGCGTTGCGGGAGATATATTCAAAAGACTACCTGTAGAATCTAGTCTAGTTCAAAAAACTACCTGTAGAATCTAGGAGTAGAATCTAGGAGCTTCTAATCTAAGAGCATTTTCACATCCTCCTCCATCAACATCCCGTGTTGGAAGCAAGCTGTCAGAACAACAAAGGAGCGTGCAAGACCAGGACCGCGCTCCTGGGAGCAGTTTCTCTCTGAGAGGATAGGACCGCACGATTCAATGGGTGCTGACCAAATGAATAAGAACAGTGAGTACTGCTTGTGAGTAAAGTCTCGTCAATGTGAATGGGCGGAGAAACGTAAGTAGTGTACACACCAGTGCACGCATTGCACTCAGACGACGAGGATCGAAGACGTTGCCGCAGGGAGAAATCATCATGACAAAAACGCAGGTGCATCCATCTCCCCGCACTCCTTGCTAGGTTGCACTCCTTGCACTGGATGCGCACCCCATGGCTACGCATTCCGCATGCTGGTCCACACTCCTTGCTCGCATGCCCTGTTTGCACTCGATGCGACCAGCAAGGATGCGCTTTGCCTTTGCGCTTTGCCTTTGCGCCTTGCCTTTGCGCTTTGGCTTTGAGGCCACACGGCCCTACGGCCACAACCCCGCACAGCACAACTTAACCTCTGCCAACGCACGCGTGCGCCATTGGTGCGTGGCGGCGTCACAAACCTGCCAACACCGACTCAGTTTGGTCCGACGCCTCCTCTCTGCCGCCAAGCTTGGACCCTTGCGCATCCGCAGGCTCCTTGCTTGGTGTGTCTGCTTTCGACAGCTCATTGGCCTCCAGAGACACGTTGGTTCCAGAGGCATCGAGCGAGCCAGTATCGAGCGATGTGTCGGCATCTACTTGCAGGCCAAAAAGCCTTTGCAGATAGGCTACTTTGTCCTCCATCCGCCCATCCCTATCATGCCAGGCGAAACTTTCAGGACTTGAGAGAGAAGTACTCGCACATGCAAGCATTCGATGGCACAACGTCCTCTACACATTCAGACACACAACGCACTGGACAAAAACCCAAAGCAGCGACGGACAGGGAAACCCAGCGCACCACCCACACTACAGCGCAAGACACAAACAACACAAAAAACCTATAGCCCATCAAGTCCCAATCCCAGTACGGCACGGTGACGAGTTGATGACCAAGCAGCTCAAAATGACGTTCTTTCAGGCGCGTGGCGCCCAGCTTGCCGCGGTTTTGACCCGCAAAGTAATGCGAGGGGCCATTCACCTCCACATACCACACCGCCGGAGACGTGCAGCTCGTCGCGCGCATGTCGATTGAGTACCCCGAGCGCTCGCACCGGAACTCAGAATCAACATTGAGGTGCATGTGATTGACCATGACGTCACGCACCCGTTTTTGAGTATCTGACGCGGCAGAGAGGGTCTCGAGGAAGGCCTTCTTGCATCGTGGCTCGTAGAGCTGTCGCACGCGGTGCATGTCGCAGCCAGGGGCCCCCACAGCCTGGCTGAAGCGTTGGTCCACGGCACACGAGAGGAAGAACTGGTGCAGCATGCACATGTCGCTCCTGTCCAACTCGTTGTCCAGCCTGCTGCGCGGGCTGCGCGGGCTGCGAGCACGTTGCTCCTCCCCAATGCACTCGTTCCCCTGCATGGCTGCGAACACGTCTTCGATCCTTAGAGCAAACTGGCCCACAACCTGCCGAAAGTCATCTCGGAAAGCATCATGGCAAAAGAAATCGTCGTCGTCGCTCATGACAACAAGCGACCACAGAACCGTCGTCACATCGGTCGTCCTGAAGTCGCCCGCAAGCTCCTTGATCCTCCCAAGCACGCTGTTGCGAAAGTGCACGTACGCCCGGCGCGCACTGGAGCCGTCAGGCGCGGGCACCACCTGCGCACAGGCTGCAGACCACAAGATCTGCGCCAGGTGCGAGGGCTTGAAGTGCTCCACGTGCGCGCTCACCACGTTGTTGAGCCGCGTGCTCAGCGATGGGTCTGGCTGCACTCGCAGCTTGGCCAGGGCCCACATGAACGTGGCAATATCACGTGGCCTGAAGATGTCTGGCTTGGACTGCGCGTGGACGCTGTCGAGCAGGTCCTTGGCGCGCTCTGACACCACGTGCAAAAGTTTGTCGTCAAGGTCCCGGCCCGTCCGAGCCACAGCCCACACCACCTCGCTCAGGCACCGCCCGTCCAGCTCATGCGCCACATGCACAGCGTGACCAAGCAGATTGGTCATAAGCTCATCCTGCATAGTTGAAGTCCAATCCAGGTGCACTGCGGCGCTGAGGCCACCGCTGAGGTCGGCGGCGTTGAACCTGGGAATGAGGCACAGACACATCTGTAGCAAGGTGTCGAGCAACTTGCGCAGCCGTTGCCGCCCGTGGTGGTCGACAATGTTTTCGTCTAGGCACGTATGGTTCATCGCCAGGGCCTGTAGGATTTGGGCAACATCGCGTGGATCCATCTCGCCCGTTCGGCCCATGTCCTGGCGCTGCCAGTCGCTCACGGAGCACTCAAGCCCCTCGCAGAGTGTCATGAAGAAGTTGGTAAAGCCCGTGCCGAGGCGTGTCACGGCCCAAAAGACGCTTGCGTAGTCGCGCGGCATCAACTTGTGCATGATGGCGCAGGCGCGCTCCTCGAGCGCGCCCATGACCAGGCTGGGATCGTACGCCGAGCTCGTGCCTGCTGCAGAGCGCCGCAGCAACCGGCCGCCACTCAAGAGCAGGTCCTCCTCCTCCTCCTTCTCGCTCTCGGAAAGATGCCAGCTGCCGGTGTTGATGGACCACGCTATCAGCGACAGGTCCTGCGCGTTCAGGTCTGCCTGGATCGACACAACGCGCTTGGCCATGCTCTGCATCAGCTGCGCGTCCGGGCGCTGTTTCATGGTGGCAAACGACCAGTACACCCCAGCAACGTCTTGGGCGTTGAAGATGTGCATGAGACTGCCGGCTTTCCCTTGCATGCTGTCCAGCACTTTGGCCGGCACAGGCACCTGCAGGATGGCTAGCGCACGGAAGATCTGCGTCACGTTCTGCGGTGTGCAGTCGTTGCCATTGAGCACCTGGGGCAAGTACTCGAGGAGACGCTCGAGCATGCCGGGGGGATACTCTCCCATGAGCCCGGAGGCGTGGAAGACCATGGACATGTCCTGCGCGATGAAGTCCGGGATCACTTGCTGCAAACGCCACGTCATCTTCTCCCAGTGCTTGTCGCCGGGGCCCATCCGCACGTTCAAGATGGCTGTTGCCCAAAACATGTTGACGATCTCTTGGCGGTTGAACATTTGCACAGTCTCGAGCATGCGACCGTACAGCAGGTCAAGCAGCTGCGGGGGCGGATGCCAGCCCATTTTGGCCATGCCCCACATGAGGTTGGAAATGTCTTGCCCGTTGGCCTTGCCCATGCGCTTCAGGGCCTGCACACAGAGCTGCGCCTTGACCACATTGGGAGGGTCGCGCTCCAGCTTGGCTAGGCCCGTCACCGTGGTCACGACGCCCTGCGCGAACTCGAGAGTGTGGGCCTGGTTGCCAGCTTGCACCTCCATCCTTTTCAAGAGGTCCTCCGAGACCTTGAGCCCACAAGCATTCTCGATCAAGGCGAGGGCCTGGAGGAGGTTGCAGAGATCGACGCCGTCGAACTTGAGATCAGAACGCCCACCGTTCCCCAGGGACCTGTCGAGACTCTTGGAGCACAGGCGGTCCATGCTGTCCAGCACCTTGGCCGACGTCTCATCGCGCGTGCGGAACCAGCCCAGTTTGGCAAAGCCCCACAGCACCTGCGTCATGTCCCAGGGCCTGTAACCCGCCGAGTCTCTGTCGTTGGGGCTGGCGATGTTGTGGTCGTCCAGGGTGGCGATGTGGCGCATGAGGCTGCCGCGCAAGTCCTCCCGCGACGCGATGCTCGAGTGTCCAGAGCCATGGATGAGCGCGAGCCCATGCAGCACCGAGGCCAACGCGCGGGGGTTGGCGGCGAAGCCCGGCTCAAGCCGGCTCACGACGCCGTCCGCCAGCACGTTGATGGTCCTCTCGAGAGCCCCGGGCACTCTCCCGCTCATGCCCTTCTCCAGAATCTTGCCCAGCGAGTCGACAGCCGTGGACACGTGAATGACGTTCATGTTTGCGAGGTTGTCGATCTCGGTCGCCCTGCCTTGCACGTCGACTCGGCCGACGCACATGAGCTTGCAGAGCTGCTCGAGGCCCTGGAACGCCGGCGCTTTCAGGGAATCTTTGATGATCTTGCAGAACACCCTTTCCTGGTTCTCCCTCGGCATGATGTCCTGCTCACGGCCCTTGCCCGCCCCGATTGCGCGCCCCGCCCCCGTGTGAAAGAATATGCGCGGGCCGCCGCCGCCCGCACCGCCCGCCCCGCCCGCCCTGCTGCCGCCGCCCCCGCGCCCCTCCCCGCCGCCGTCGCGGCGCACGACCTGCCAGGGGGCGCCGTCGCTCTCACGCCGGCCTCCATCCGCCCCGTGCCAGCCGTGGCCGTCGCCCCCCATGGCGGACCGCGGGGGCGGCGTCCGCTGGCGCACGCTGCGCCCCCCTCGTGGCGACGTCTGCTGGCGCTTGCCTCCCGAGTGGTCCATCGCCCTACACGCCGTGCGCGTACCCATGAGTCTTAAGTCAGCAAGGAGCTGAGAGTGCCCAGCTGAGCCCCCTGCTGGGCACACGGGAATGCCGCGAGCGCCGCGCCCGCGCAAGAGGGCACGTCGTGCGGGCGAGGGGCGTGGCGCCGCGGGCACGGCAGGATACGGGGTCTGTGCTCGCAACACGCACCTTGTTATGCTGTGTCTCGCCTCACCTGCAGCTGAGCGAAACGCTTGCGAACCTCCTGCGAAACGCCTGCTTTTTTACTTTCCCACGAACTTCGGGCAAGAAAAACGATTTTCGCCGCAAGTGCTGCTGAGTCACTCACGGCGCAGGCAGGGACGCGAGGGAAGAGAGGTAACGGGTTCGGCTCCGCGGCCATCATCGCCGGGGCCTGGCCCTGTAGGCGGGTGGCGCGCAGCGATGAGCGGCTACGAGTATTCGGGCGGCGGGGGCAAGGGGTATGGCGCCATCGAGCAGATGGACTCGTCTGGGCCCCAGCGCTCCGCCGGCAGCGGCAAGAAGGGGCGGAAGAAGCTGTCGGGATCCGGGACGCCCGGGCCCGGCGAGGGGGGATTCCTGTACGAGGCAGGCCTGGGCTGCGACAAGGACAACTGGTGCCGGACGACCGCGCTCCTGTGCTGCCTGGTGCTCCTCACGGTGGGGGTGACGGCGTGGATGCAGACGTGCGTGCCCTTTTGCGGGGCAAAAGTGCGGGCGACCGGCCTCTGGAAGAAGGCTTGGAGCAACACCACGATCCCAGCTGACATGCAGAGCGCAATGGATACCACCGTCGATCCGTGCCAGGACTTTTATCAGGTGCTTGTCCTGCAGGGGTGCGGCTGCGGACCCGCGAAGGCACGCGGCCTCGGCGCAGGGCGTTCCCCGATGCATAGCGTGCTTGCCATCCGCCCGCTGGAGTGGGACGCGCACGACGTGCAGGGCGCACTTTCGAATGTGCATGCGTGCTGCATGCCGTCGAAAGACTTACGGATGTGCGCGGCAGTTTGCTTGCGGCGGTTTCACGGAGAGCACCGGTATCAAGGGGGATCAGGTGGAGTGGGCCATGGCGTGGGACGGCGTCGAGAGCCGCATCAGGTGCCTCACACGTCTCCCCGCTGCTTGATGCTGGTTGAGGGGGGGCGGGACGCATGCGCGTGAACCATGGTGCGTGCTGTGCTGTGCGTGCACGCTCGCACGCGTGCGTGTGGTGGAGGCAGCAGCGGCTCCCACTGACATGCGGGGCTGCCCCGCGCGATGGGATACACAGCAAAGAGTTGCGTGACGCCGTGGCCACAGACAAGGGCAAGGCTGGCATCTTCTACCGCTCGTGCATGGACACAGAGACGATCGAAAAGTTGGGGGCCACCCCGCTGGAGCCCTATCTGGAGGCGATTGATGCCATCAAGACGCACGAAGACCTCATCAAGGTCATTGCCATGCTCCAGAAGATCAACGTGGCAGCATACTGGGACTGGCAGGTCATGGCGGATCCGACGGAGCCGACGCGCTACGTCTTCGCCATCCTGGATGCTGGCCTGACACTGCCCGAGCCCAAGATGTACACTGACGACTCGCCCGAGTTCTCCCACATCCGCCAGCAGTACACCAAGGTCGTGGAGAATGTGCTCATGCTCACGGGCCTGACGGCGACGCAGGCCAAGGCGGCGGCGGCGGACGCCATCTCGGTGGAAACGGCTATAGCCAAACACACCCTCCCCTCCCACCAGCTCCGCACCGCCAAGGCCAAGCACTACACGATGGCTGAGCTCAATAAGATGGCCCCGGGCCTGGTAACAACCCGTGTGCCCTGGACGTGCTGCCGTGCCGTGCGCGCTGCAGTGTGTGCGTGCCTTGTGCTGTGGTGAGGGTGGTGTATGGCGGACTGGTGACAAGGGGAGGGTGGCACAGAACTTTCCGCTCATGATGAAGGAGTTTGGAGGCGCTGGCGTCGTGGGTGCTCACTCCAACAATATTCTGATGAAGGACGCGGGGTTTATGCGCGGGCTGTCGGACATGATGAACGTGCCCACGTACTGGGCGCACAAGGCGTACCTGCGCTTCATGGTCGCATACGGCCTCGGGTCCGACTTGTCCAACAAATTCCTGGAGCAGGGGCTGCAGGTGGGGCACATTTTGACGGGCGTCGAGCACAACACGCCGCGATGGCGCAAGTGCTATGACAGCGTCAAGTCCAACCTCCCCGACGAGGTGGCCAAGCTCTTTGTGCGCAGCCACCTCAACACCAAGAACATCGACTCGGCCGAGGAAATGATGCAGACCCTGCGCAACGTCTTCAAGGAGATGATCGAGGAGGAAAAGTGGATGACGCCCACCACACAGAAGGCGGCGGTACAGAAGCTGGAGAACATGTTCATCCAGGTCGGGCACGGCAAGTGGCAGGACTACGACTTCGACGTGGTGCCCCACCAGTTCCTGAACAACACCAACAACGCCAAGCGCTGGATCATCGGGCGGGCGCTGCAGCGGCTCTCCAAGCCCGTGGATCGTGAGCGCTGGGGCTCCATGGACCCGACGCAGGTGGACGGCTCCTACGCGCGCCAAGTCAACGGCGTGTTCCTGCCCGCCGGCCTTCTCCAAAAGCCCTTCTTCTCCGCCTCGTACCCCGTGGCGCGAAATTACGGCTCGGTGGGGGCGGTGATGGCGCACGAGTTGACGCATGGGTTTGATGACGTGGGGCGCCGATACGATCAAAACGGGCGGTTACACAACTGGTGGCAACCGCAGGATGTGGTTGCTTTCAAAAAGCGCGCTGATTGCCTCAAAATCTACTACGGCGACCTCCAGGTGCGCCCCCCCTCGTCCTGTGGCTCCCCTGCCTGCGTGCGGCGACTTGTTGCTCTGCGCATGCTCTAGCTCTATCTGCGCAGCCATCAGCATGTATGGCACAGCGATCAGGATGTATGCCGCTGAGCACGTGATCAGATGTATGCGGCTGAGCATGGACTTGATCATGTATGCCGCTCAGCATGCCTCTAGCTCTATCAGATGTATGCCGCTCAGCATGGCCGCCGGTGTCCGCACAGCGCCTTTGCTGCCTGTGCAAGCACACGGGCAGCGCGAGCCCTCGCCTACACTATCGCCCACTGACCCTGTGCCCGGGGGCCTACTGACCCTGTGCCCCGGGGCCAGCTCTGGCCAGAGCTGGCCGAGGAGCAGGCTGACGTAGCGAGCACTGGCTGCAGCCAGACGTAGCGAGCACTGACCCGCAGGGGCAGCGGAAAGCGGCGGCGGCAACGCAGTCAAACCCCCTCACCATGACGCCGCCTGCGTGGAGCAGGTGGACGGCAAAAACATCGACGGCTCGCTCACGCTGGCAGAAAACATCGCCGACAACGGCGGCATCAAAATCTCGTACGAGGCCTTCCTGCAACTCATGCAGAGCAAGGGCACCCCCGCCAACGACGCCGGTTCTCGCATCTCTTGTGCGCCTGCTTCCTGCCTCGTTGCTGCTGCTCTCGCCGTCATCCTCTCTGTGTGATGCTCTCTGTGTCATGCTCAGAGTGTGCGCTGACGTCAAGCCCTGGCCATCCCTTGCCTCCCTGCTCGCGCTGCTTTGTAGGCCACGCGCTTAGTACATGCCTTGCTGGCGCTGCCTTGATGCGCTTAGTACATACCTCGCTGGCGCTGGCTTGATGTGCATAGTACATACCTTGCTCGCGCTGCCTTCTAGGCCATGCACTTGGTAAGTATTGCAGGCATGCTGTGCTGCTGCAGGCATGCTGTGCTGCTGCAGGCATACTGTGCTGCTGCAGGCATGCTGTGCTGCTGCAGGCATGCTGTGCTGCTGCAGGCATGCTGTGCTGCTGCAGGCATGCTGTGCTGCTGCAGGCATGCTGTGCTGCTGCAGGCATGCTGTGCTGC
>Ga0115006_10001030_pt1 | contig 16704 bp, 4 predicted proteins | sample ArcOceMetagenome_3_FD_88943 | JGI IMG/M metagenome (GOLD analysis project Ga0115006, IMG submission 88943) | Marine eukaryotic phytoplankton communities from Arctic Ocean - Arctic Ocean- Svalbard ARC20M Metagenome | ecosystem: Environmental > Aquatic > Marine > Oceanic | place: Arctic Ocean...
CTTCTGGCAGTGAGCACCCGGCAGCCGCAAGCATCTTCTTTGAATCCATGGCCTTGTCCCAGACCTGAATCCGCTTCACATATCCAGCAGATGATGAGCCATGAGGTCCTCTGAGGAAAACTGCATGTTCAGGGTCGAGCTTGAAGCCGTCGGCGGAGGATGGTTTGCCGGTAGCGCACGCATAACCATTGAGGTACAGAGTGACCTCCCCCTTGGAAGTTCTGGTCATTCCAAATTTGTAATAGCGTCCAGGCCTGATGGGCTCTTCGCCACACACCAGGGTAGTAGGACGCAACTGATAATTTTCGTTGACGAACATTCCATTTCCGCTCCACTCCTCTGTCGTAAGCAGTGCCCTCCAGTTGTCCGTCTTGTCGAGATTCACGTCCATCAGCACAGAATAATACTTTGGCGTCTTGATGCACCTGCTTTCGTCCACCTTCAGACCCTTGCCTTGCTGGAACCTGTAGCCAGTGTGAAGGAGAGCCTGGAAGGGCTTGTGCCGAGGCTCGAGATAAAACTTGCCTTCGCCCCATGCCGGGTCCAAACCGGGGCCCCCAGTACGAGACTCGAAGGATGAATCGAAGGACCAATCCAGTTGACCAGATTTGCATTTCGTCTCGCAAACAATGCCACCGGCCCTCATCACGATATGACCACGCCAAGACATGGGATGGATGCGGATGTAACGGCCCTCAACCGGCAAGTCGAACAAGTTCTTCACCTTAGTATCTCCGTAATTGTTGTTGCCGTCGAACACGTATCCGCACTGCACGTACTCAAACTTTTTCCCATCCTTGCTAACAGACACTTTGTATGTCTTGACCCAATAACCATGGTTGGATGAGCCCTGCGTCACGACGCCTGCAATTGCCTGCACCTTGCCCATATCAATTTGCAACCACTGGTTTGTGTCAGCCCTCCGGGCCCACCAACCGTTGAGGGCACTAAGTTGAGGATTTACATAGTACGACGGCATGCTGCCCCACCACTGCGTGGAAGCTCTGTAGTAAGAGCTATCCGGGTTCTTGATGACGACTGCCGAGCATGATTCCTCGACGGGAGGCAACGAGCATCCATTTTCCGACAACATCTGGGACTCCTTCAGCGCCTTCCCCCAAATCTTGATTTTCTTTGCATATCCTGCCGAAGACTGTGAACTAGGTCCGCGGAAGAAAATGAGGCTCTTGGTTGGCAACTCATATCCTTCCTGCGAGCCTGGCTTGCCAGTTGCACATTTGTAGCCATTGATGTACAGCGAAACTGTTCCATCCTTGGCGCGGGTGATGCCGAACTTGTAATAGTAGTTATTGCGGATGGTTTCTGAGCACTCGAGCTTAGACGGCCTCAAAGTGTAATGGTCCTTGTGAATGTACAAACCGTTATCAGACCACTCCTCCGAAGACAAAATGTTTCTCCACTCTGAAGTGTGGTCGAATTTGACCTCGATGAGCATGCTGTACTCCTTGGGCTTCTTGATGCACCGGGAAGCATCCAGAAAGAGTCCCTTATCCTTGCTGAACCGGTAACCTGTGGACGACGAAAAGCGGCCCTCGCCCCAGTTCGCGAGCAGGTTAGGGCCGCCAGTTGTAGACTGGAAATTCGATGTAAGCCTGTACGAGAGCTTACTCTTCTTGCACTCCGACTCGCACAGCACCGCTGCTGCCCTCAGAACAGGCCAGTATTGCCACGTGTCGGGATAGATCCGGACATATCGCGCCTCAACGGGTTGGTCGAAAAGGCTCGTGTGTTTGTGGTTGTGGTGAGTGTTACCATCGAAGATGCGTCCGCACTCAACCCACTTCCATTTCTTAGCGTCATTGCTGACCTTGACCTTGTATGTCTTCACGAACCGCCAGCTGTGCCTGCTGCCTTGAGTCAATACGCCTTGCAACTGCTCCTTCCGGCCGAGATCCATTTGCAGCCACTTCTTGCGATCGCCGTGAGCTGGCCACCAACCATCGCGACCATTCAGGAGCGGGTTCGCGTAGTAGTTTCCCCATGAACCGTGATACATGCTAGAAGCCCTGAAACGCATCAGGGTGGGCGCCTTGGTGACGGTGCTCACGCATGCTTTCTTTTGGCTTGCCAGCGCGCAGCCCATTTTATCAGTCATATCTGTATCAGTCAAGGCCTTGCCCCAAATCTCAAGCCTCTTAATGTAGCCAGCAGACGATTGAGACGCCTGACCCCTCAGGAAGATCATGTTACTTTCTTGAAGCTGGAATCCGCTGCTGGACGAGGGTTTCCCTGAAGCGCAGGGATAGCCATTGATGAACAAGGTCACCTTCCCTTTGCCATCCCTGGTCATGCCGAACTTGTACCAATAGTTCCTGCGGATAGTCTCGCTGCAGACAATCTCAGACGGCTTTAGTCGGAACTGGTCTTCACCCACGTACAGGCCATTGTCACCCCAGTCTTCTGATGTCATAAGAGCTCTCCAGTCACTGATCTGGTCAAGTCGCACCTGCATCATGACGCTGTACTGCTTGAGATCCTTCACGCAGTTACTCTGGTCCAGTTGCAAACCCTTGTCCTTGGAAAAGCGGTATCCATGCGATTTGGTGAAACGGCCCTCTCCCCAAGGTGCCTTGAGTCTGGGCCCCCCGGTCTGGGATGTCAGAGCGTCTCGGAACGGGTAGCGCAGGTTCTTGTCCTTGCACTTCGACTCGCATACAAGAATGCCCGCCCTGAGAGTCGGATAGCCATGCGAAGACTCAGGATAGATGCGCACGTAGCGGGCCTCGACCGGCTTCATGAACTCAGTGGTCACCTTGGAGTTCGCGTCCCTGTTGCCTTCAAACGTGCGACCACACTCGACTTTTCTCCACTTCTTGCCGTCTGTGCTCACCTTGACGAAGAACGATTTCGACCACCAACCCAGCGTACCACCCTGAGTGACAACGCCTACAATTCCTTGCTTTTTCCCAGTGTCCATTTGTAGCCAGTTTCCAACATTGTAGGATGGGGCAATCCAGCCACCGCCAGAGTTGAGCTTTCCACGAGCCCAAGCTGTACCCATCGGGTAGTTTGACCATGATGCACTTGCTTTCATTCTTGAGTACGGAACGTTGAGAACAATGTTAGAGGTGCATGTTTTGCCGTATACATCAGGCAACTTGCAGCCGCACTGCTTGAGCATGTCACCATCGCTCAATTCCTTATTCCATGCGCGGATTCGGCTTACAACTCCAGGGCCGTTTTGGTTGTTTGGGTCACGGAAAAAGTACATTTCTTCCTTATTCAGGACCATGCCTTTGGGCGTGTCGGCGGCATCTCCTTCTGCACACATGTACCCGTCCACATACAGCTTCACTTTGTCTTTTGCCGTTCTCGTGAATCCAAATTTGTATGTGCGGCGACTGAAGATGTAGTTCGGACACACGATTTCGAGATCCTGGGGGTTGATCATGTACTTACGACCATGCACAAAGACGCCGTTCCGCCTCCATCCCTCAGAGCCGATGACACGGTTCCATCTGTTTGAGTCGTCGAAGCTCACTTGGACAAGAACAGAGTAGGCCTTGACGCTTTTGATGCAGGACTCTGGGTTAATTTCAAAGCCTTGGCCAGCGCTGAATCTGTATCCGGACTCCTTGCTGGTTGACACAAATTGACCATCCCCCCAAACGGTTTCCAGGGAGGGGCCATCCGTGTCAGAAGCAAGCTCGTTGGCGAGCGGATAGTCCAGCTCTCCATCCTTACACGGGATCTCGCAAAGCAGTACACCAGCCCGCATGGCGATTCGTCCACGCCAACGCTTGGGCATGATCTTGACATATCGTGCCTTCACGGGCTCATCGAACATGGTCTTGACCCGCGTGTGTCTGTTCGTGCTACCTGGAAACCAATTTCCACATTGGACATCCGTCCAAGTGTCTCCATCCTCGCTCACCTGCACGGCAAACGCTGTGACCCACTCATACCAGTCCTGCCGTCCTTGGATGACAACACCGGAGACTGTCTTGACTTTGCGCAGATCAATCTGCATGAACTGACCATCGTTGTTTGTGGCAGCGAGCCATCCGTACCTGGCATTCAGGCGTCCCGATCCGTAACGATAACCGTTACGATCACCATAGATCGTGCTGGAGTAGAAAATTCTGCTGTACGGTGGATTGTAAATAACGGTTCTCTTGCACGCCTTGCCCACTTTCGGCAATTCGCAGCCCACGGCAGCTTGCATCGCCCCGGAATCCAGTTCCTTACTCCACAGCCTGATTCGCTTGACGTATCCAGGGGAGTTTTCACTGCCATCGTCACGGAAAAATTCAAGGGCCTTATCCAATTTGAGCCGTTCAGCGATTGAAGGCTTGCCTTCAGCACACAAGTATCCATTCAAGTACAACTTGACTTCTCCCTTCGCTGATCTGGTCATGCCAAAAGTGTAGTAGTTGTGACGGTCCACAATTTGGTTCTTGCACTTCATATTCGCAGCTGCTGGGAATATTTCATAACGTCCGTTGTGAACATAAACGCCAAAGTCTCCCCAGTTGCTGTTCATGATACGTCGCCAACCGTTCACGTAGTCCAGTTTGGCCTTCACTGTCCAGGACCACTGCTGCGTCTTTTTGAAACAGGCTACCTCTTTCAGTTTCAACCCCTGTCCCGTACTGAATCGGTAGCCTCTGTTGTTGTACCATGAACCTTCACCCCAGGCTGCAAGAAGGCTAGGCCCACGAGTCGTCGACAAGAAGGATCTGTCAAGCTTGTAATCAAGCTCGCCCTTGAGGCACGGTCTGTCGCAGACCAAAACACCGGCACGCATGCTGGGCCAGTTCTGCCATCGCTCCACGATAATCCGAACGTAGCGAGCGTACACGGGAGTTTCAAATACATTGTGCACCTTTGTGCTGGCATCTCGATTGCCCTCGAACACACGGCCACACTCAACCCATTCCCACTTCTTTAGGTCCAGACTGGTCATGACTTTGAACTGTGTCACCCATTGGGCGTACCACCACTCATAACGCCCTTGTGTGACAACGCCCGAAACCGCAACCTTCTCTTGAAGGTCGATTTGCATCCACTCGCCCTTCCCGGTTCCCCACTGGACAGACCAGGCCTGGGGCGAATTGAGGCGGCCACGCCCATGACGGTAACCTACACGATCGTAAGCCCACACACTTGAATACCGGATGAAATCATAGGCAGGACTTACAGTTGAGCTCTCCTCGCACTTTTCTTTTGCGGGGGTTTGCAGCCTGCAGCCTGAGAGTGCAGCAACCTCACCATCGTCAAGCTGTTTGCCCCACATTCTGATACGCCTCACGTAGCCGTTAGCGTTGGAATTGCCATGATCGTGGAAAAAACGCACGTCATTCGCCGTGAGGGCGAAACCCTCAAGGTACGGGGGCGAACCGGAATCACACGGATAGCCGTCAACATAAAGCTTCACTAGACCCTTGGCACTGCGCGACAGGGCCAGCTTATACCAGTTGTTGCGCTGGAGCAATGTCTTACACTTGAGCTCTGCACCGCTTGGGAACATTTCCAACTTGTCACGGTGCAGGAAAAGACCGTAGTCAGCCCACTCCTTGGAACCAAGTATGCGCTGCCATTTGACGTGTACGTGATCGAACTTGACTTTCATTAAAATAGTCCACGCGCCCCTACCGTCAATGCAGTTCTGCTCATCCAGCTGCAGCCCGCGCCCACTCCAGAATCTGTAGCCTTGGTCCGTGAACTGGCCCCAGCCCCACGTGGGATACATATCCGGACCATCCGTCGTGGAGTCAGCGTTCCCCAGGAACTCGTAGTCTAGTTGCTGACCCCTGCATTTTTTCTGGCAAACCAAGACTCCAGCCCTCATGCACATCAAGTGCGAATATTCCTGAGGGAAGATGCGAACGAACCTACCGCGCACAGGAACATCGAAGAAATTCTTCACAAGTGTGTGCCGGTCGGTGTTTGCATTCAGGACGCTTCCACACTGTACATCAGTCCATTTGAGACCATCGTCGCTGACCATCACCTTGATAGTCTTCGCCCAGCCCCATCCGTTTTGTCGGCCCTGCGTTACAACGCCCGTGATGTCTTGAACAACACCAGTGTCGATCTGGAGCCACGCACCTTCGTATGAGCGCGCACACCAAGCGGTGGAAGAGCCAAGTCGACCCTTGCCATAGCCGGTTCCCTTTCGGTGGTTGTACAACGTACTCGAGTACTCCATGCGGTCATATCCCGCAAGCTGGATGATGGGTCCGTGCTCGCACTTGCCTCCCAACTCGGACAGCCTACACTCGCTCTCAGTAGCAGCCTCTTCATCGGTGAACACCTTGTTCCAAATGGCGATTCGCTTGACGTAGCCTGCCGAACTCTTGCCGCTCTCAGAGCGGAAGAACTCGAGGCTGGAAGGACTAGGGCGATATCCCGACACGAAGGGAGGCAGTGCCTCGGCGCACTTGTACCCATTTAGGTACAATTTTACCACACCCTTTTCATTTCTGGACATCATGTACTTGTAATACTTTCCGCTGTGGATTGTCTCCAGGCACTTCATGCCCGCAGCGCTTGGATACAGCTGATACTGGCTGTTGACGTATAGGCCATAATCTCCCCACTCATCAGACCCAAACAATTTCCGCCATCCTGAGGGGTTGGTAATGCGTGCTTCAATGAAAAGCGTGTAGTTGCTGGGATTGACAATGCAGTTGCTCTCGTCAACCATAAGGCCTTGATTATTCCCAAATTGGTACCCGATGGCTCTGTTGTGGAAAGTGCCCTCGCCCCACGCCGGATCCAAACTCGGACCCTTCGTAGCCGACAGGAAACTATAATCGAACTTGTATTCAAGCATCTTGTTGACGCACGGCCGCTCGCAGAGGAGCACAGCAGCGCGCATGGAAGGCCACCCGTGATAAGCCACCGGGAAAAGGCGAATGTACCGGGCCTTTACTGGTTTGCGGAAGAAAATCTTGTTCTTGGTGTTGCGATCCTTGCTTGCCTCGAAAACCATTCCGCACTGCACAGACGTCCATTCCTGAGCGTCACTGCTCACCTGCATAGTGAGACGCGTGACCCACTGGTTCGTGTCTCGCCTGCCTTGAACAACGACACCAGACATGCTCTGAACCTCCATGGTGTCAATCTGCATAAATTGAGTTCCCATCACTCTGTCCTTAGGGCTCCAGGCTTGCGGTGAGTTAAGGCGACCTCTCCCATGCCCGATTCCGTTGCGGTCATTGTTGTAAGTGCTCGAATAATAGGCTAATTTTGCAACTGGTCCGAAAACTATGTTCCTTTCGCAGCGCTGTGCCTCTTCCGTGAGACGGCAAGCTGAAAGCTTCGCCATTTTGGCTTCGGAAAGCTCTTTGTTCCACATGCGAATCCTCTTCACGTACCCTGCCGTGTTTTCAGATCCATCATCATGGAAAAAATCGACCTGGTGTTGGCTAAGAGCATACTGCCTGACGTACGCTGGAGAACCCTTAGCGCACAGAAACCCGTTGATGTAGAGCTTGAGAATGCCATCTGCACTGCGGCTCATACCGATGGTGTAGAACTTGTTAGCATCGATCTTTTCTTTGCACTTCATATTGGCGCCGACAGGGAACATTTGCAGGTAATTATTAACGTACAGTCCGTAGTCTCCCCATCCCTTGGAACGAACGAGATTGCGCCAACCCCATGGTGTGTCGAATCGAGCCCGAAATAGGATGGAGTATGCCAAATTGGGAGGATTGGTACCGTTGACGGGCTTATGGTCGTTCATGCAGCCTTCTTCATCTTGATCCAACTGCAGGCCCTTCCCTGGCATAAATCTGTAGCCGTTGTCGCCGGCGAAATATCCAGCACCCCAGGCAGCAATTAGCGGCGGGCCTTGCGTCGTAGACAGCAATGATCCCTCCAACAAGTCATAGTCGAGCCGTCCTTCGACACATGGCATTTCGCAGATGAGCACGCCTGCTCTCATTGACGGCCATCCGGACCATGTCTTGGGATAAATGCGAACATGGCGAGCGAGCAGAGGCTCTGGGAAATACGTTTTTACTTTCGTGCTGCGGTCCTTGTTTCCTTTCCAGCGCCGCTGACACTCAACGTCCTTCCACTGTCGACCGTCCGCGCTTACTTTGACGATGAAGGAGGTCACCCATTGATTAGCATCGCGACGTCCTTGCGTGACAACACCGGCAATTACCTGCAGGCTTCCGGTATCCATCTGCATCCATTCACCATCTTGCGCTCGTTTGGGCGACCAGGACGAAAGAGAGTTCAGTCGTCCCGATTTGAGAGCTGTGCTGGAACTTTTGTAGAAGCTGGAGAACTTCATGCTCTTGCTGGCAGGGCTGAAGGCGATGTGACCTAATGCGCACGGAGCTTTGGCTCGCACAGGAAGCAGACAACCCATTTCGCCCGCCATTTCCGTGTCGGTCATGTGCTTGTTCCACATGCGGATGCTTTTGACTGTTCCGGGAGATTCCAACCCTTTGTCGTCGTGCAGGAAGTAAATATCCTTTGGATGCAGGTCATAGCTTTTGTAGAAGGGTGGGCTACCTCTAGCACATGCCGCACCGTCCACGTATAATGTGATATTACCTTGGTCGCTCCTCGTCATGGCTAGGTAATACCACTTGCCAGCATCCACGGGACGCTCATTGCAGACCATGTTGGTCCCAGACGGGTCAAGCTGGAGATAGTTGTTGACATACAGGCCAGCACCTTGCCCCCAGAACATTGTGGTCATCAGGGCCTTGGGTCCCCCGGTTGTCTTATCAAGCTTTACGTTCATCACCACGCTCCAGCCCTTGACCCTTTTAAAGCATCGGCTAGCGTCCAGCTCGAAACCAGCACCCGCGCGGAACGTGTACCCGTCCAAGCCTTCAAACAATCCTTCGCCCCATGCCGGAGAGAGGCTGGGACCGAACGAACGAGACGCATACGTGCCAGCGAAGTCGTAGTCGAGTCTGTTCTCAATGCAGGGCTTCTCGCACACCAAAAGAGCCATACGCATGCTCATCCAGCTATGCCATTCCTGCGGATACAACCGCACGTAGCGCCCCTTCACGGGTTCCGAGAAATACGTGCGCACCTTAGTGTTGCGATTCGAATTCGCGTCCCACTCTTGCCCGCAAGCAACATCATGCCACTTGGAACCGTCGACGCTGGTTTGGATCGAAAAGGTCTTAACCCACTCATTACGGTCCCTACGTCCCTGGGTAATGACGCCAGCGATGCTTTGCACCATGCCGGAATCAATTTGCATGAACTCGCCAATTTTCGCTTGTTTCGCAACCCAAGCCATCTTTGAGCCAAGACGTCCTCTTGCATACCCCTTGCCCTTCACGTCGTCGTTGCGGACGCTCGAATAGAAAGTCTTTGACGTCGGTGGCAAATATCCCACTGTAAACTTGCAAGGCTCTCCAGGATCTGGCTTGCGGCAACCGCACATAGTTTGAACGTCTTCGTTAGCGAGTGCCCTGTCCCAAATGTGGAAGTTCGCAAGTTCACCTCCTGAGTTCTCTGTGCCATCATCTTTCATGATCATGATGTCATAAGGATTGAGCTTGAAGTGGTCCTTGAAAGGCGGACTTCCTTCCGCACAAAGATTGCCATTCACGTACAACCGGACCAGCCCTTGTTTGTCGCGACTCATAACGAGTTTGTAGAATTTTTTGGTTCTGATGACTTCGCTGCACTTGATACGGGTGCCTGTGGGCACAATCATCAGATACTTGTTAACGTAAAGGCCATAGTCTCCCCAGTACTGGGACCCCAGGATCTTCCTGTAGCCAGTAACAGTGTCAAGGCGCACATCCACGATGACGGTGTATTCCAACAGCCACGGGCGGCAGATCTTGCCATCCTTGAGACACCAATGATCAATCTGAAGACCTTTGCCCTCAGGAAACTCGTACACCGTGGTGGGTTTATCGCCGATCATGACCTCCTTGAAGTCTCCTTCCCCCCACGCGGGATCCAGACTGGGTCCGAGAGTGCTGGACACGAAGGACAGGCTGAATTGAAAATTGAGCTGACCACCTTGGCACGGCCTCTCACAAACGATAACGCCAGCACGCATGCTTAAACGGCCGACCCATTCCTGAGGATAGATCCTGATGAAACGTCCGTGCACAGGCTGATGGAAAAATGTTTTCAACTTGCTGTTTGAATCTTTGTTTCCGTAGTATGGCCGTCCGCACTCGACCCACCTCCACTTCTTGCCATCATCGCTGACCTTGACGGTGAAGACCGTGACCCATTCATTACGATCTCTTCGCCCTTGCGTGGCGACGCCCGATATGCTCTGGATGGAACCTGTGTCCATCTGGAACCACTCGCCTACTTTGCTCTGCTGAGGAGTCCATGCCTGGGGCGAATTGAGCCGGCCGGCAGAGAATCCGCGCCCGAAGGTAGTACTCTTCTTGCAGTCACAGTGCTTTCGCACACCGACGTACGGATCTCCAAACACTTGATCATTGCAGCCAATGCTGCTTGTCGTCTTCTTCATGGCATACTTTCCACGAGCTCCATATCGCACGGTGCCATCGCATCTGCATTGACCACCCTGATGCGTGCAGTGCTGCCAGCCTGCGCTGTACACACTCGAGTATTTGATTCCAGACAACGCAGCATTGATGATGATGTGGCGTTCCTTTCCGTCTCCTGCTATGCACGGTCCATCCCGTAGCGGCAGTTTACATTCGCAGATGCGCGCAACTTTCTTTTCAGAGATGATCTTGCCGAAAGCCATGAACTTGGCGAGGTAACCTGAAGACTGGCGCTTACCGTTGTCCGCCATAATCATGATCTGCGACGGGTTCAGTACGAAGGGGGGCGGATCATCCGCCTTTCCGTGTGCGCACAGACCTCCATTTAGATACAGCTTCACCTCGTTTTGACTGGTGTATTGGACTACATAGTAGTACCATTCGTGTGGCTTGATGATCTCTTCACACCACAGGGTGCCGTTCTCATTGTTCGGGAACGCCTGGAAGTGCCCGTCAATTACCATGAATCCATTCTGGGCCCATCCATTTGAACGCAACATCATATGCTCACCGCGCACCGAGTCGAGCTTTAGTTTCCAGTAAAACGTGTAGTCATTCGGAGGAACGAAGCCGCGTGGGTCCATAACAAGGCCCTGTCCTGCCTTGAAATGGAATCCTTGGGCGGTGTATTGTCCACCCCAGGGCGCCACCAAGCCCGGCCCGCCTGTTGCTGATCCCAGGTTCTCGTTGAACTTGAAGATCATTGGGCTCCCTGGTCCACCCTTCACTGGGGCCGGTTTGGCATACACGGGATCCACGTCACCCTTCTCTCCAGAGCAGCAGATACCCACGTCTTGCTTGTGGCTGCACCTGTGGTTTCCCCAGCCCTTGTGCCTACATCCGCCGAGCTCTCGCTCGTAGCCCGAGCATACGACGTCATCGAGCCAGATGGGACCTTTCCCCTGGTAGTTAGCCCTGCAAGAGCCGAAACGACCGTTGGTGCCACACATCTGCTTGAACTTGTACTTGGGGTAGCCAAAAATTTGGCAAACTGTCCTGGCACTCTTGTCGGTGAAACCATTGTCGCACACCGTGCCCCACACTCCGTTGTGCTCCACCTCCAGACGGCATACCTCCCGATTGCAGTCGGTAAGGCGCATTCCCTTGGTGTTGCGATCTTGGCATCGCGGAAAGTAGCTGATGCCTGCACGCTTGCCAATCTTTCCAGTAGGTCTACCGCCGTCGCAGCACAGGCCGACGTCCGCTCCGTGCTGGCAGAAAGTCTCGCCCCAGGGAGCATGAGGGCAGTCTCCAGCATCTCCTTCATCCCCAGTGCACCTTACATCCTCCAGCCAAATTTGCCCTGCGCCACCACCGTAATTTTTGACCATCTCGCCACCATACACAAAGCCCAAAGCTTTGCACAGGGTATCTGCGCTCTGCTCTGTGAACCCGGCGCTGCAAATTGAACCCCACTCATCCTCGAACTTGACCTCCAGACGGCAGCCCCGTTTGGTACATCCTGTCAGCTTCATCGTCTCCGTGGCACCCTCCGGACAGAAGTACGAACCCGCTCTGAATCCAGTGCTTGGGCCCATCGAACCCTCCTCACCGCGTACACCAGTTCCTCCAGGGATGCCACCGATTCCTTTCAGGCCCCACTTGCCTGCTGGACCCTCCGGACCCTCTGGACCCTGCGCGTACAAGATCGAGCCAGTCGTTAATCTCCTTCAACATCAAATTGCTCAACAAGTCGCATCGTAGTTCCGACAACTGAGTCTGACATGACTTTTGACGCGCGAACAGACATGGCAGGCGTGAAGACAAGTGGTCACTAGGGCGTACCTCGACGCCACCACGGCCCGGTGGACCAGCTACACCACGCTTGCCACGCTGTCCCTGCTGCCCCGTTTTTCCTTGAAGCCCGTTCAAGCCATTGACGCCGTGAGCGCCCTCCTTACCCGGTGGACCCGGTGCTCCCTGCACCGGCTCGACGTTGTCAATGTCATCTGTGAGCTCCTTGTTTTCCTCGAATACATCCGTTTTCACGTCACCGATGTCATCGAAGATGGACTCTTGAAGTTTCTTCACGTCTGCATCGAGCGCCTCTTGCTTCTTTGCCGATCTGCCATTCACACATGAAGGGGTTGAGTATGCAAAGAGGCAACCCGCCCTCCACGTTTATCGCGATTAACACTTTAGCAACACGCTGCCGCTATGCAGGTGTGCTACATCTATCAGAACGCACTACTGCACAGTCGTATTTAGCAACCCCCAATCAGACGGTCTCCTGACTGCTGTGCTACGTGGACACATGCAGACGCACAACGCAAGCCTGGCTTAACGTCCGAGCGAGAGCGCGCACCTCTCGAGCCCCGCTTCCATTCTCTTGCTCATGTCCTTTAGGCCCTTTTCTTCCTTGAGGAACTGTGGGTCAGGAGTTGGTGATCTGTCGGCATCTGATACGCCCGACGGCCACTGCAGCAGCCGGCGGGCAGCCGCTCGCTCGCGGAGCACTGCGGCGTCGTCCGGGGCATTCCCCTTTGGCAGCAGGCCTGCAGCAGACGCGCCCGACGGCCGGTTCGTTTGGTTATCGAGCGCAGGACGGCTCGACGGCGGTGCGGGCTCCTGCAGAGACTGCCTGGCCCAGGTTGTAATATCCCCAAGCATATCGTCCGCCGGCGACACCGGCTGCGGCGAAACGGCGCCCGCGGCTGGCAGCTCCGAGCCCGCCACAATGGCGAGAAGGAGAAGCCCCCCGTATTTGCGTCGCGTGGCGCCCTTTGACGACGGCGACAAATGGCCGCAGATGCACACGACGAGCGCGACTAACTGCATGACAGCCGCCCCGACCGCCGGGCTTGCGTCCCGCCACGGCGTCTGCAGCGCAGCGCCATTCCCCAGCGCGGCCGTCCCAAGGGCCGCCAGCAGGACGCCTATGCATGCCGCACTGACCAGAGCTGATGGCGTCCGCTCCCCCGCCGCAGCCGGCGGCGCCGGGGCGCCCGCAGCGTCCGATCCTGACATCGGAGCCGCGTGCGCAGCCGGCGCGCCGGCGGCGAACAGCCGCGGCGCGTCGTCGACCCCCCGGTTGCGCGGCGGGGGGTCTTGACGCGCGCCGGCCATGCCGCCAGCGGCGTCCACCCCGCCGCGCGTCGGCCGCCGAGACGGAGCCGTCCCGCGACGCGCACTCCCCACGCGGTCCAGGCTCCTTGCGTGGCTGTCGTCGAAGAGCCGCAGAGGAAATCCACTCCACATCCATTTTGCATTTTCTCGATAAAAGAAAAAAAAAGCCTGCGAAAAACGAACGAGAACGAGGCCTTTTACAGAATTTTTATGGCAGGCGCAAGGCGACAAAGTTGCCCCTCGCGCGCCGGCTGGCCCGGCTGGGCCAGCAAAATTTGGTACACAAGATTCTGACCCAGAATAGTGCGTACAAGGGGGGCGTCACAGCTAACCACCTGCCGGATGCCCGGTTCTGGCCGTCTTCGGCCGCGCACTGCGCCTGAAACATATAACACCACTTTGTGGTGGGATCGTCTTTGAACCTCTAAAGCCGGCGCACGGCGAGGGCCCTGCTGCGCAGCAGCAGGCGCACGCGGGCACACCGGTGTGGGATCGCAGCACGCGGCGATGCTTCCGGCCGCGTGACCTGGGCCAGGCCGTTTGCGGCAGCGGGCCCGGCGCGGGGACACGCGTACGGACACGCGGAGCATCGGGGCGACGCTGTGCCACGCCTGCGCCGCCGCTCGCTGCCTGCGCTGGCGTGCGCGGGTGCGGGTGCGGGTGTAGTGTAGGTGCAGGCGCGGGCGCAAGCGCGGGTGTGGCATCATGCCCTCCTGCCGCGCGGTCTTCGCCGCACTTGCGCTGCTGGCGACAATCGACAGCACCGTGCAGAACCAGGCGTGGCAAGCTCCCGACCCCAGTGCGGTCCAGAGCATCATCAGCCAGCTCGACCCTCGCACACGGGACAGCTCGTTCTCGAGCATGAGCTCGCCGCTGGCGTGGGACCCGTCACCGCTCGGAGACCACGTCTTCCGCAGCGTGCTGAGCAGCCCTGTGACCGACTCGGACTCGGACGGGCCCCGCACCAGCAGCGGGAGCGGGGCGTGGGTTGGTGGCGGGGCCTTTGGCGCCGACGATTGGCAGCTCCCACCGGCGCTGGGCGCCGTGGAAGAGGACGGCTCGGCGCCGATGATGGAGCCGGTCACTGAAGAGTCGGCAGGCTCGTCGGAGGAGGGCGCCGGCCTGCGGCGGCGGTGCCACCTGTGCAAGCTCATGGACGCGACCCGCGGAGTGGCGGAGGACAGCGACTCCGGACGGTGGCTCACGCTGGTGTGCCGCCACTGCTCGCAGTTCATGAAAAGCACCATTGCACTGAGTACCCGCTGCCACAGCTGCCGGCGCTATGCAAACTTTGGGCCTGTCGGCGGCACCCGGCGTGACGCGCTGCACTGCAAGCGCCATCGGCAGCCGTACGAGATCAACGTTTCTCGCAAACGCTGCGACTACGGGTCGGAGCTGGTGGGGCTTCCGCGCCGCGACATGTGCTCCGACGTGCCCGTGGTGTCATTCAGGGGATCGAGGTACTGCGCATGGCATGGGCAAGTACGTGCTGGGCTCGGTGCCGGCAGCAAGGGCAAGGGGGACTACAGCCAAGTCACCCCCCTTCCCTCTGCGGGCAAGAAGCAGGCTCGCCAGTGCATTCGAGAGGGATGCAAACTCACGGCGTCCTTCGGCGATAGCCACACTGGCGCAATAGTGTGCAGCGGCCACCGGGATGCGCACCATGTGGACATGATACACAAGAAGCGCTGCGAGCACGCGTCCTGCGACAGAAACCCTGCCTACGGGCTGCCGTCGGAGGGACTAGCGCGCTTTTGCAAGGAGCACCGCCCGGTTGCATACATTGACCTGCGCAGCCGCAAGTGCCAACATCCGTACGGGTGCGCCAAGCGCCCTTCGTTCGGCGACGAGTCGGACGGCATTGCGCGCTTCTGCATGAAGCATAAGCTAGCCCATCACATCAACGTCAAGAGCAGGTCCTGCCCACGCCCCTTTCAGCCGCCATGCGCTAGGGTCATTTGTTGGGCGCGGAGGAGGAAACCGCAGGAAATTCTGAGAGGAGAAGAATTCTGAGAGGAGTGGAGGGGATGTGAGTATGGTGAGGCGGTTTACCCAAGCAGGGTGAGAGGGCGCGATGTATATTGGCAGTTGAGTGCGTGGGCGAGCAGGAGATGACCAGAAGCTGTACGGCACATGACATGCGTAGGCGGCGTGCCTAGGCGGCATGCGTAGGTGGTGTGTGTAGGCGGCGTGCCTAGGCCTGGGTACGTGGTGTGTAGGCGACTGCTGGCGTGCCCCGAGCAGTCTCGCGCGCGCCAATGCCGGCAAGCTCACGGTGCACGGCAATGCCTGGATGCTGGTCGGACTGCCTGCATGCTGACCGGACTTGACCTGGGCTTGTTGCAGACGGTGTCAAGAGCAGGGGTGTGCCAAACAGCCGACATTCGGCGGGCGCGATGACATGCTCGTGCGCTTCTGTGCGGTGCACCGACGGCCCGAAGACGTGGATCTGGTCCATGCGCGATGCCGGCACAAGGACTGCTCCAAGGTGGCACTCTTCGGCTTCTCTGGTGGATCGCCGCAATTGTGCAACGCGCACCGCAAAGACTGCATGGTCAACACCAACGCCTTGCCCCGCTTACCTCGTGGCGTCTCGCCGGAATCTGTGTCGCACAGCGAGGAGACAGTGGTCACGCCGCTGAGGGGTTGGCACATTCCGTTCCCATCAACCCAGCACGCGCAGCCTCCGTCTCTCGTGGGCGAGCAGGTTTCACAGCAGGAGACGGTCGCACAAGCTGCACAGCAGGAGACGGTCGCACAAGGGGTGACTGGTGGCAGTGGAGCATGCAGCCTAGCGTGGCCCACGCCAGTGCGTGCGGCGGGCATGCCAATCGTGCCAGGGCAACGCATATCACACTTGCCACACTCGGCGCGAGACCACGCTGTGGCGCAGGCGCTTGCACCGCAGTCGCTTGCACGGCCGTGTCCGCTGCCGCTGCCCGTGGCAGCGGAAGCGGCGAATCGCGTGATTGCCGCGGGCACGCTCTGTTGAACCCATCCGAATTTTAAAAATGAACCGAATTTTAAAAATGAACAGGGCCCTCTGCTCACAGCACGTCTTAGGTCCTGTCTTGCTCTGCTGTGATAGGTCCTGTCTTCCTCTGCTCACAGCACGTGTCCCTCTGCTCACTGCTCACAGCACGTGTCC
>Ga0115006_10001034_pt1 | contig 16683 bp, 17 predicted proteins | sample ArcOceMetagenome_3_FD_88943 | JGI IMG/M metagenome (GOLD analysis project Ga0115006, IMG submission 88943) | Marine eukaryotic phytoplankton communities from Arctic Ocean - Arctic Ocean- Svalbard ARC20M Metagenome | ecosystem: Environmental > Aquatic > Marine > Oceanic | place: Arctic Ocean...
CACACATACACACACACACATGTACATACCTGCGTACATACATACGTATGCAGTGTATATGTACATAGTGTTCTTGTGTTTTTGTGTGTGCGGTTGTGTGCGTGTTTGCGCGCGCGCGCGCGTACGTGTGTGGGTGGGCGTTCGCGTGCGCGCGCGTATGTGTATGTGTGCGCTCAATGCATAGAAGTTTATATGATATATGTATATATATTGACATGCGTATGTATTATATGTGTATGTTTGCGCTGAATGCATAGAAGTTGATATGATTATATGTATATGTATATATATATATTATGCGTATGTGTATGTATTATATACGTATGTGCACGTATGTGTGTGTGAGCGCTGAATGCTTAGAAGGCGGCCATGTATACGTGTTACGGGACATCTAACGGACATACATAAGGACACATATTAAGGGACATCTAACGGACATACATAAGGACACATATTAAGGGACATCTAACGGACATACATAGGGACACATATTAAGGGACATCTAATGGACATACATAGGGACACATATTAAGGGACATCTAACGGACATACATAGGGACACATATTAAGGGACATCTAACGGACATACGTAAGGATAAAAGGCGGCCATGTATACATATTCAGTTACATCTAATGGACATACATGGGGATACAAATTAAGGGACATCTTATGGACATACATTGTCCCTATCCCTATCCGTTGTAAGAGACGTTGTAACTGACACAGTACGATGAATGTAGAAGGATGTGCGAGCGGGACGTGGGACAGCCCTTCTGTTCTCGAGGTTGGTGTGTGCGAGAGCATGCGTGCATGTGTGCATACGTGTGCGTGTGTGTGCACGCGCGCGCGTGTACATATACATTCACACAGGGCAACCCTTCTGTTCTCGAGGTCGGGAGTGTGCGAGCATGCATGCATACGTATGCGTGTGTGTGTGCGCGCGCGTGTACATTTACACACACAGGGGGGGTAAACCTTCTGTTCTGGGGGTGCCCGGTCAGGGTGGCACCTGCAGACATTCGCAACAAAAAAAAAAGTGAGCGCCTGAGTACGTCCACCATTATCTCTAGATACTATACAAGATATAAATACTAGACTCAATAAGCGCCATACAAAAGCACTCTAGATAGCGCGTTTGCGCATGGTGTGTTTGTGTGTGTGCACACATACACAAACACCATATCACACACGCCAATCATCATGCGAGCAGGAGGAGGGGAGGGAGGGAGACTTGAGAGCTTTCTTGTGGTATGCTTTCTTGATGGCATTTTCGTCAGGCAAGTCCAACTTTCGCAGGCCAAGGATCTCGTAGTAGCGCGTAGTCGGATCCACTCCGAAGAAGCCTCTGCCTCCTCTCAGCCGGAGCACGGTTGCCCTGCTCGTTTGAAACGTCCGTATGGGTGAGTCGCCTATTTTGCCCGTCCCTTTGCACACGTGCACCGCCCACTCATTTACACATACGCGCACGCGGGGCCGCACGCCTCTGGGTCAACACCCCACAAGCGGCGACGATCTGGACATCTAAGTTAGCACACCGGAAAACCGTTCGCAGCCCACGATCCGGTCTTGCGGAGTGGAGTGATCCATGAAAAGCCCATCCCCTGATCTCTATGCTGCCGGCTGTGGAGCACATGGCCAGCGTGTACAGCGCTGTGCAAGAACCACGTGCAGTTCAGAAACAGACACGCATATTTCACGCGCATGCCTCATTGTTGTTTGTCTACAACGACAAGGTGGGGAGGAGCCACAGAACGCGCACGCACAGCATCTTCTGTCAACCCCGTACCTGCTCCCGCCAGCACCGTCGCCACGCGTCGGCGAATCTGGGCGGGCATGGTCTGGTGATTTCGGGTCAATCAATAATTGGATTCGCAGGCGGCGCGCTGCTGCTTGGGATCGCAGGCGGTGCTCCCGCGCCACGTTCTGCAGCGCATGGGCCTTGGCCCCGCCTGTGGTCCGTGCCCTTCTGCTGCCCAACCCGCAGCCCCTCTCAGAACACCTAGCCCCCCTGGGGAAGTCTTAAGCACTGGTTCTCGACTTTGTTCTGATTTTGCGCTGACAGTCTGCGATAGCCTGTGGTCTGAAACTGGGGCCCACATACCCACTGGCATCATACAGACTGTGTACGCTGATACTGTCTGCTTTGTATGCCCTGCTAAGTGCCTGCCTTGTCGGGTCCCGGGGTCCTCTTCGGGGGGTGACCTGTCTCGGCAGCCCAGCCTCGTCTCGCTGAGTCCCTGTTGTCCTCCGCTCCATGTGCCCTGCGAGGCTCAAGCGTACTGTACAGTACACCAAATTTTATTTGTATTCATGTTCTATGAGAGCCGGTACTCTGTGCCTGCATAAGGCGGATCCCAAGATCTTACCTAGAGTTGAACCACTAGACAACCACAGCAAAACTTTGACTTTGCCTATCTGAGGAGTCGCATCTGCCCTAGTGATCGCTGTCGGGTGATGATTCTGTAGCATCCGGATCGAGGGAAGCAAAATGCTTGAGCGCCTCGTACTTCAGTTCAGCGAACTGGCCCTTCGAAGTGGCTTCGATGAGCTCATCGCTACCAGGACCACGCGCCAAAAATGCAACTGGAATGTCCACCTGCATCGAAGGATTTTCCGACATTTGCTTGCCAACCACCTCAGGCACTGTAGAGGCGCTCATGTCAGTCTTAAAAATGCGCACACGCTTGCATGTCCGAACTAAAACGCAGCAAGAAATTTGACAGGGTTTCTTAGACATTTCGTTTTCTCTCATGCTGCCTTACAAAAGTTACAAAATGACTGTGTGAATTAGACTTTTAGGCATATCTTGCCCGCCAGCTGCTTGGTTTCTGTAATGAAAACAACAGCTGCTGCGCCGTCCGTCTCAGCCATCTTTGCCTTGTTGACCCACGACAACTCGTCCTCCTTCGATGAGTGCCACGAGACGAAGTAGAAACTGAGGACAGGTCGATCAGCAATGAAAATGTGATTAGCTCACCACAACCTTACAGGGTCCCCGTCAGAGGGGATCTCTGATAAATTTCGCTGACAATGCGAAAAGACTTTGTACCAGTGTATCATGCCCTTGGACACAGGTTTTTTCTCTTGCGACGTTGAGTGGATGCGTAAAAACCCTTCGCGAGGCTCAGCCCACAGCAATGTGCCCTACGGATATGGAGGAGGCGGTGGCCACAGCAGGGCGGTGTGGTTTAAGCAAACGTCACTCACTCACTCACTCACTCACTCACTCAGGAAGAGAGAGAGGGGGGGAGAGCGAGAAAGAGAGATACACACACACACACCACACTTACACACGCGCGCACACACACACACGCACGAATACGCGCGCGCGCACGCACACACACAACATAACGTAGATATGTCAAATTCACCTGAGCACTTGCATACTGGCCAAAGTTCGAGGCTGCAAGTACTGGTATCGTAGTAGCATTCTGGAGCTGCAGCGAGCCTGGACGAGACGCCATCTACGCAGCAAAAGGACAATAATTATTTTCCAAAAGCACCACATCGAGATGGCAGCGCTGACTGGTCTCACCAGCCTGGCACGACTGATAAAGGAGTCGAGGATCTCAGTGTGCTCTGTCGAGATCGGGACGCCCGATTCAACAGCATCGGTCGCCAGCTTCATGCTGAATGTCGCCAACGCCTCTTTGAGCCTTTCCCGCTGTACTGTGCCCCGGATCCTGAATGCGGTGCATTCGCGTGCAAATTCTTGCATAAGTGTGTGCTTCTCGCAGGTGCATTGCCTTCCAGCATCAGCGCAGGGGATCGTGCGTGCAAACATGTAACGGATGTCTCTCACCATTGACGGCCCCCAGTCTCTAGCGTCTTTAGCAAGCTGAGATGTGCAGCTCCCACTAGTCCACCCAGCCCCCCCTGCCGCTCGTATCTGCAAGACATCAGAGTCAATGGATCGAAAGTTGCCACGTTGGCATATTCTATCACCATGAACAACAATTACATGGAACGACAATCGTTAATGGAGACTGGCTGTAAGCAGATGAGTGGTATATATCAGTATATCAGTATATCAGATATCACATGTATATCTGTATATCTGTATATCTGTATATCTGTATGTATATATCTATACATGTAAATATGTAAATATGTATGCATTTATATATGTATGTGTGTATACATATCCATATTCATATCCATATACCTATACATATGCACACACACACACACGCACCTACATTTACTCACATACCCATACACAAGCACGCACCCATACAAACACGCACACGCACGCACACACACACATACACACACACCCGCATACACAGGGCACTCGCATGTTTGCGCTTGCATGAGCATGCATACCAGTAAAAGGTAATAGTGATGGTGCTTTGCAGCTATTACCTCAACTGTCGGCATACCCGTCGCACTTTGTTCCACACCTCCCGAGCTCTTTCTTTTGCAGCTATCATGTCGTCCTCTCTTAAAACCTTAAGGTAGGTCCCAGCACCATGGGGCCCGGCTCCAGATATGGGGGTCAGCTTGAGGTCTTCTGCATTCAAAAGAAGCCATTTCGGCCATTTTCCCGCCATCAACTCCGAGCGCGAGGTCGCGTTATACCTGTGCCCATGCGGGTGCAAGGTTATGCCAGGCATCAGCAACGCAGGGCGCGTGCGTTGCTTGCTTTTGATGCGCGTGAAAAGTTGGACTTGGATTCCTTACTTGATGACTAGCTGATGCTGCATGGGAAAGCCCAAGAGCTGCTTCAATTTCGCATTCAGACGTGATATCATCTGTTAAAATGGCGATAATGATGAAGTGGCGGATGGGAGAAAGCAGAAGGAAAAGACGTGAAGGTCCAGGGTAGGAAAGTCAGCACAACAAGACATACGAGGAAATCGCAGAAATATCAGACTGCTGCAAATATTTGCTTTTATCTTGCCCTGGTTCATCTGATTTCAGCATGTCACCTGCTCGGGACTGGTGGCCTTGATATAGACCTTGATCTGGGAACCTTCGTACCATGGGGTGGATTCACCATTGACGATGAATTTATGGCCTGCCAGGCAAGACACCATGAGCTCAGTACGCCCCCAGGACAATGCGGGTAGGGTCAAAACACTCATAATGTCTGATCCACTAAGACCTAGGAGGCCAGCAGCACGGCAGGTGTCTATGTGCGTTTGTGCGAGAGCATATGTGGACGTGCGCGCATCATACTCCAGTCTTTGGTGGATCCACGCGCTTCTCGATCGAGCCTCTGCTCTTGATGAATCCACGATAGAAAATCATTCAGGTTTTCTGCAGCAATCTGCTTGGTTTCCAACTGTGCACGTGCAAACATCATGCATCCTCGTCATGTTTGAAGCCCGTCATCTCGTGATGCTTCCACCAACCAAAAAAGATGTGACCTGGTAATTCCTGGCGCCCAGAATCCCACTAGAAAGAAACTCAAGGATCACTTACCAGCTCAAGACGTCGGGCCTCATCGGAATAAAAAGCCGACGCGAGACTCGCCTGGCGTGCAGTAGCCTGCAAGGCAACGCTTGCAACAGCTGCGGCACATCCCCAAATGTCAGCGTCCACAAGCAAGAAATCCCAGCAGGGCTGTGGAAGCAGTAATGCCAACAGGTGTGCTTCAAGGCTGGAAACAGTCATGCCATGCCAATAGGTGGTTCGGACCTGCTGGGGCAAAGGCACGTCTTGTGTCGGCCCGAGGCTGGCTAGCTATTGAGTTTTCCTTGCTGTTCTCTTCTTCGTCCTCCTCCTCAGCATAGAGGTCCACCCCCCCCGTACTCGCCGGAACAATACCTCTGCGGGCCAAGGATGCTGCAATCGTGTTGCCACGCTCGTCGTGTGGCGGCACTGTCACAGACGAGGTTCAGGTGAACACCGTAGCATACGCACAGGTCCTCGAGTGTGCACACAATCACTTACAGGACTAGGGAAAGAACGCAGCAACCGATGCAGAGGGCGGGAAATCTCACCGCATAGAAAGCGCGTGAATGGAATGCCAACAAGCTGACTGATCGCCTCGAGGCACAGGACGAAGCGGTCAAAGTCCAGCTCCCCAAAGGCATCCGGGTGAGACCACGCAGCATACCGCTGATATTGTGCTTCTATACCCGGGGCCGTGAGAATGGGGTTGCTTCCCCGCAGGAAAGCCCTGTCCTGGCGCACGTCAAGGAACTGCAGACAGTGGGTGAGCTCACGCACGTTCATGCTCTGCATTGTCTGCACCTTGACTTTGTCGAGATCGTAACCCCACGTGCGCTTCCTCTTCGTACCCTTGCCGAATCGAACGAACAGCTGCGTGAGCGTCTTGACCACCTTCCCAGGGTGCTGGTGGGCAGTCGACACCCTCACGCCCTGGCCCCGCTTCAGGAAACTCCGCTGCGCCGTTTCCGCCAGGGAGTCTTTCTGGGGCTCCGCAGTGGTCGGGGGCCGGCTCTTGACCTCAAAGCGGCGCGGGCGGTTTGGCCCGCCAAACGGCTGGCTGAAAATGTCCTCGACGCTGCGGACCTGCGCGGCGCCCTGCCCCCCGTTGATGGACTCGTAGCGCTGCCCGAGAACAATGTCCTCCAGCTGTGCCAGCTCCAGCAGGTACACGCCGTTGTGGCCGACGCAATACTCGGCGGCCGGCCGCGCGCTCCCGCGCTCCCTGTCCCACTGCACGGCCACATGGCCCCGCGCGCAGCTGTGCGTCTTCACGATGGTGCCGAGGCCGATGGACCTGAACACGCTGCCCGCGACGCCGACCACGCGCTGCCCGACCTCGGGCGGGCAGTCCTTGCCGATCACGGGGCGGCCGTGGAGCACCGACCACTGCAGCCCGGCCGGGCCGCGTGCCGAGAGGTTGCCCGCGGCGCTCGCGAGGGAGAATTTGCTGAGCGACCCGCTCGAAGCGGTCGTCCACGCGCTCCCGGGCAGCTCCGCTGCCGAGCCGCCGCGGGCGGACCGCGCTGTGCGCGGCAGCCCTGGGAGCGGCGTGGCGTAAGGCGACGGCGGCGGTAGCACCAGGTCCGGCAGCGCGGGGCGCCGCCGCGCGGGCGCGGCTTCCGGCACGCCTACGTGCATCGAAACACGGTGTGTAGCACCACTCCAACCGTTAGCAGGGAGCCAGCCAGTGTCGTTCGTGACTGCCCTTTCAACTCACAGAGGCTCACACCATGGCAGGCCGCGGGCGGCTCGCGGGCGCGGCGCTGTGGGTCGCGGTGCTCGGCGCGCTGGTTCTCCAGGCTACCGCGGAGGGTTGTAACCTCGGTTACACCGGGCCCGACGGCGGACCGTGCGTGCCGTGCGCGGCCGGCACGTTCAAGCCCGGCGCGGGCAGCGCGGCGTGCTTTTGGTGCGGACAGGGCGGCCGCAGCGCCGCGGGCAGCACGGGCGAGGCGGCCTGCGCGTGCGGGCCCGGACACACGGGGCCCTACCGCACCGAGGCCCAGGCCTTTGCGCGGACGACGCTCGCGGGCTCCGGCGAGAGCGGCCGCGTCGACGGCGTGGGCACGCTGGCCGAGTTCAATGCGCCGCGGGGCGTCGCCTTCTCGCCGGACGCCACCTTCCTGGCGGTGAGCTGCGGCGAGCGGACGGTCCCGGGGGCGACGGATCTGGGGGCGACGGGGCTGCGCCTGGTGCACGCGGCGTCTGGCAACGTGAGCACCCTCGCGGGGGGCCAGGCCGCGGGCTTTGACGACGGGGTCGGCACCGCTGCGACGTTCCGGTATCCTGGCGGGGTCGCTTACAGTCCCGACGGGGCGCACATAGCCGTGGCAGACCAGTACAACCATGCCGTCCGCCTGGTGCGAGTGGCGACGGGGGAGGTGTCCACGCTGGCGGGGACCGGCGCCGCGGGCACGGTCGACGGCGCAGGGGCAGACGGCGTAGCCGGCGACCCGAGCAGCCCCCAGCCCACCTTCAAGGAGCCGGTGGGCGTGGCATGGTCGCCGCACGGCGTGATTGCGGTGTCAGAGTACGAGGGACACCGGGTCCGTCTAATCACACTGAACGGCAGCACGACGACCCTCGCCGGGGCCGCGCGCAAGTCACATGCAGATGGCGTCGGCAGCTACGCTGCGTTCAACTTCCCCACACTGCTGAGCTTCTCGCCGGATGGGGCGATGCTTGCCCTTGCCGATCGGCAAAACTTTGCGATCCGGCTCATCCGCGTAGACAGCGGCCTCACCACCACTCTCGCCGGCTCGCCGAACCTTGGGCCAAACTATTTCAAATACCCATGCGGAGTTTCTTTTTCGCCTGACGGGTCTTCAGTCATTATGGCAGAGGATCTAGGAAGGTCGATCAAGCAGGTCTGGATGAACGGTGACGTCAGGGCACTCGTGGACACCGGGATTGACAATCTTTACGGCATCGCGTGGTCGCCGCGCTTCGCAGCGTGGGCCGCCGTGTCGCACAAGAGCCACGAGGTTTATGCTGTGACTGCCCCCGGCTGCATTCGGTGCGAAGTGGGCAAGTACAAGGAGCTCGTCGGTGATGGTCGATGCACTGCGTGTGCAGAGGGCAAGTACATGGGTTCCGCAGGCAGCCTGTTCCCTGCGGTCGCCAACGCCAGCGCATGCCTCGACTGCGCGGCGGGAAAATTCTCAAATGCCTCCGCTGCCACCCTGCTCGACACATGCCAGCAGTGTTTGGGGGGCAAGTATTCGACGGTGCCCGGGGCCACAGCATCGTCGACATGCAAGGATTGCACTTCGGGCAAGTATTCAAATGTGACTGGGGCATCAACGGCCCTCGTCTGCCTGGACTGTCCCGAGGGCAAGTTTTCGGGACGACTGGGCGCCAATGCCTCTGGCTGGTGCGAGGATTGTGTAGCGGGAAAGTACCTGGCTTTACGGGGCAGCATTTCCGCTTCCAATTGCAGCGCGTGCGTCGAGGGCAAGTATTCAGAGGAGCGTGGGGCAGCATCGAATTCAACGTGCTTGAGTTGCAATGCGGGGACCTACTCGTCGGAGTATGCTGCTGGCAATGTGTCCACCTGCAAGCAGTGCGGAGCAGGAACATACAACAATGTTCCAGGAGCAACAACATGCACCACATGCGGGCAAGGCAAGTACGTAGAAACTCAGGGAAGCGACGCCGAGGCTGACTGCATGCTCTGCGGCATGAACAAGTATTCAGCCGCAGTCGGAGCGTCAAAGAGGGTGACTTGCATCGACTGCCCAAGAGACCATTACTCGCTGCAGTTTGGCGCGATTACTAATCGCACATGTCAACCGTGTCCTAAGGGTGCCCTGTGCAATGATGGCACTTGCGGGCTCAGGAACAGCACTTTCGTGTGCCCTGGTGGGAGCAATGTGGTTGGGTCCTGGGTAGTGGACAACGAAACCAAGCCAGTGCATTACGTGCTGCAGTCCTGTCCGGCTGGCTTTGAGCTGCGGAGCTTGGCGGAAGCTTTAGCCAGATTGCCGATCGGACAAGCGACCAACTCCTCCCCGGCAATGGGTCCGCGATTTGATCAAGAGTGCCACAAGTGCCCTCCCACCTCGACCTACATCTTGCGGCCAGATGTGGATGTGTGTCAGCCGTGTCCAGTTGGTCTTACGTGTCACGGAAACGCAACGCTGGACCCTGTTTTGCCGGGTTCGTCTTGGTACCGGCAGGGCCCAATTTTCGTGCTTGAAAGCTGTCCTTACGGTTACCAAGTGTCGGGAAGAGGGGCCTTGGTTTACAACGCATCAAAAAATGTTTCAACTTTCAGTGCCTTGAATGCAACAGCGCAGCAATGCCTGCCGTGCAATGTGGGCATGGAGTGCGTGCTCGAAGCATGTCAAGTCTGCACAGGCTGCCAGCCTGGCATGAACAAGAGTAGAGGTGGCACCCACGCATGCGAGAAGTGCCCAGTGGACACGTTTGACATGCGAGCACCGGAGGATCAAGCCGATGCGACGCCTAGTCCGTCGTGTACTCAGTGCCCCGAGCACGCACATGCTCCGAGTGGGAGCACTGAGGCAACCGACTGTGTGTGCAACATCGGCTACGTTGGACGCAATGGGGGTATTTGCACGGCCTGCGCAGCAGGCAAATATGATTTGCGTGCACTGGGCGGTTTCCAATCGAACGGTTCCAATGTCTCGTGGTGCTCAGACTGTTTGCAAGACACGTATTCGCTTGAAGCGTCAAGTGCTTGCTCCCTGTGCGCTACGAACGCCTACTCACCGATTGCCAGCGACGAGCCAGGCGACTGCACGTGTAATACAGGATTCGGTGGAAGGGGGTTCTCTACTTGCGATGGATGTTCGGCGGGGAAATTTTGGAAAAGAGGAACGGGCCAAGGGTTCACTCCGTATTCTTGCGTGACGTGCCCCGCAAACGCAGATTCTCCGGTTCGAAGTCCGTGGTGTACATGTAATATAGGCTTTGCAACGCTAAGCAATGGGTCAGCCGTGACCTTGAATGACAATACCGACGATTTGGAGTCATCTGCGAACGGCATGGCGTGTATTGCATGCGAGGCAGGTAAGTTTTCGCAGCAAGGCCCTGTGAAGCCGTCTGGGTTCCAGACGTCATTCTGCACCCCGTGTTCTGCCGGGAAATACTCTGGTCCCGGCACAACGGTATGCGTCGACTGTGCCGAGGCCACCTACAACACGAAACCTGGATCAAGTGCGTGCTTGTCTTGTGCAGCTGATGCCACGTCGCCTGTGGCTAGCTCGTCGGTCTTTTCTTGCGAGTGTGTTTATGGGTTTCTTCCAAGAAACACAGGACCAAAGATGTGGCAAGTGTCAAGGGAGAGTCATCCCAGGCTCACCACCGGTCTGAAGTTATTCGGCTTAAACGGCACGTTCTACGAATTTAGCGATGCTCTCTATGAGCAGGTTCCAACTAAAAGCAACTGGCAAAAATTGCAGGGGGTTACAAGAGGCAGTCCAAGCATGAGATCTCACCATGGATTTGCCGGTGTGGGTGATTACCTTTATGTGCATGGGGGTTGTATAAGCCTGCGCGATGCAATAAACTGCGACCCGACGACATACTCTGCTGATTTCAAGAGCTATCAAATTTCGACTAAGACATGGTCGGCTGTGGAGCTACTGGGTGACAGTGAAGACACAGATCCCGGTGCCCGGGCCTTTCACGCGTTCGTCGGCGCTGAGGATGCCTTGTACTTGCATGGCGGGCTGTGTTCAGGTTCAATCTAGTATTTTAAGCTCCCTATTTCCCGAATGAGAAATATCCCCAAACTGCTGTGCAAAAAGGAAACTGATGGCATGCTTTGATTCTATGTTTATATGCAGATGGCAAGGCAGATGTTGCGGCAGATGTTGCAGCAGATGGCGAGCTGTACATGTTCGACTTGGACGGGAAGAAGTGGACCATATTACAAACTACTGGTGACAACCCGGGAGCATTGCATGGTCATGGGTTGGCCGCTGTTGGCAAGCGCCTCTTCTTGTTCGGCGGCTACAAGTTGACACAATCTGTATGTCTGGGAAAGTCTCCAATTTTGAATCTTTTGTGAATATGTTCTGATCACTGTTTTCTGACCGTCAATCGGCACACGCAGGAGGGGCTGGCGCTATCACATGACAACTTGCTGGCGTTCGACACAGACAGCGCCGTGTGGTCCATTGTGGACGTGAGCGGAACTGGCCCAAGTGCAAGAGCGGGACATGGCTTTTCCGCAATCGGAACCACCATCTTTGTGCATGGTGGCGATACTCACAGTAATGGTATCAACTTGGTTGATGACATGTACCAATTTTCTACGGATACGAACGTCTGGCAGAAGGTGGATGCGTCGGGAGATCCTCCTGTGAGCAGATATTTCCACGGATTCAGTGCGATTGAAGATGTGTTGCTTGTGCATGGTGGGCTTGCGCAGGAGCTCAAATGGGTCGATGCAAAAGTCGTCAAGTACGGGGCCAGCATGTATTGCGTGGAACAGTGTTTTCCAGGCACATTTGTATCCTTCACTTCAACTGGCAGCACTACATGCCTATCATGTCCAGCAGGAAAATTTTCGGAAGAGCTCGGCTCCCAAGCATGTGATTCCTGTCCACCAGGCATCGACTCTGCCATGGCGTCAGTAAACTGCACGTGAGTTCCTGTTGTTCATGCACCGTTTGCTTGGAGTGAAGAAATGTATTTTGAGATCGATGCTGCTGTGACAGCCGAATGAGACTCATTTTGCCCCACGCATTTTGCAGGTTGTGTCCCGCGGACACCTTCTTGGACGCGGAGAAGTCGTCAGATGAGAAGACTGTCTGTTCTCCGTGCCCTCAGGCCAGTCAGTTGTCACTACCGGGTAGCACCAGTGTTGAAGACTGCTCTGATGACACCACAGATATTAATTTCCAGATTCGATTCGCAACGAGTACTTCGTATTTCAACAGTGCGAGCAGTGCTTTCGTTGCAAGTATCGCCACTGTGTTGAGCGTGAATTCTTCACGGGTCACTTTGCTCGAGTCAACCCGCCGTACTTTTCACAGCCCAAAGGCCAGGAGCTATGGATTACCTGAGCGAGCACATGATATGATCACCTTCCATAGCCCCGCAGCTAGATACTCTTCGCTCGGGTCGCGGCGCTCTGCAGATTCCGTGATATGTTCTTTCGTTTCGCGGCTGCCGAAAGCGTCTGCGTTGGCTACAGGGTCTCGCAGGCGGAGCGATCCATTATCACATTTGTCCACGTATCTCCCGATTCAACTGGCTTCAGATGGGCTACCTTCTGGAGTAGAAGTTCTCAGCGTCAGTGTTGCATGTGGCAATGGACGCGAGCCTTTTGAACAAACTTGCCGGCCATGTTCGACGAGCTCGTACAAGAACGATACTGATAATGGGAAGTGCAGGAGATGCCCACGGCACAGCAAGACGTCGTCAAAAGGAGCTTTCTACCTGACCGAGTGCAAGTGCCTGGCGCTGGAGGGTTATACAGGTCCTGCTGGCGGCCCTTGTTTCAGAAACACAACGTTGACGATGCAGGATGCGAAGAATACTGCAGCATCCTTAACAGGGCTGATAGTCGGCGCAGTCGGGTTGAAATTGGTTGTTACAATTGGAGATGTGATGACCGCAAGTCCAGTGTCGTCATCAGGCCCGATGGCCTTCTCCTCGTCTGGCACCTTGGCGCTAATAACAAACGTACAGTTTCTCAGTATCCTGGGACGCATCGGAGGTTCCCGGGCATCACCGGAATTGATACAATTTTCTGATGGTCTTGCCTGGTCAGCATTCTTTGCCCTTCTATCCATTTGCTGTGCACAGCATAGGAGGTTGTTGACAACAACCTCACAGGTAACACATTTGCTTGTGAACCTTGTGCGGGGAACTTTGACATTTTTTGTTGTGGCAGGATCAACTTTGACGTTGGACTGTTCGGTTCCGCTGCGAACCCGCCAAACCAGACCGAGACACCCGAGCTGAAGTGGGCGAAGGATGGATGCCACTGGACAGCGGTCTCTGTACCTCTTGAAATCGTGACGACGTGCGCGCTGACCCTTTTCTGTGTCGCCGCGCTACGATTGATAGTCTCCTTTTACGTTACTGCAATTTTGGAGAAGAGGCTGCCTCCATTGTTGGACTTTCCTATGTGGGAGGGTCTCACATTTGTCGTGCAATTTTTTGGTTACATCGATGCAGTGTTCAAGGGCTTAAAGGACAGTTGCAATGTGTGGATGCTCTTTTGTGGTGGAGTTCTCCTGCTGGTCCCTGCTACGTTTGCTGTCTTTGCTCTCGTATGGATAAGGCTAAATCGAAATGATGGTAATATTTCCTGGACGCATACCGAGAAGCCAAGTTTTGGAGTTTTGTGGAAGCGCCTCAGCATCTCGAAAACATGCCTTACAAAATACTTTTCGCTGCAAATCTGGCGCGAGGAACGTACGCTCAAAGGCAAGTGGGACAGCGACTCGGACCACATGTCTTTCTGGAATTTTCTGATTCAAGAGTATTGTGTCTATGAGGTATGTATCGTCTCTTTCGTCTTTTCATTTTCTTTTTTATGCCTTGATACTGCATTTTCATTGTTTAAATTGGAACTGACGTAAGTATTGATGCAGTTTGCTATCTGGATGATGGTCAAACGCATTTTATTCTCGTCTGTCCTCACGTTTCTCATTGAGGATCGATACGCCGTCCTGAACGCAGCCATCATCACGGGGACGCAAGCTGTCGACTTCGTGTTGATCTGTATTTTGATGCCGTGGTCTGCCCGCAGCGTCGACTGGGTGAACATTTTCAGTGGCTTCTTTACTTTGACTAGCTACAGCTTCATTTTGCACATGATTCGGACAACAGATGAGGATCTGCTGCCCTGGTGGGTCAATGACCTTCTCGTCTTCGTGCTCGTGCTGGCTGGAACTGCCATCCTGCTCTTGTTCTTTCTCGCGTGCTTGCTGGAGCAATTGCTAGACTCTCTTTTCAAGTGCATGGACACCAAGGGCGCTGCCAAGGCGGCAGCGGCAGAAATCGCTAAGGAGTCGAAGGGAGATGAGGCTGAGAACACAAGAGTATCTGCTGCAGAAGTGGAGGCGAAGGCGACGGCTGAAGAAGACCCGACGCTGGAGAAGGACGTGTCAGTAGATTTTGTGCACAGTTCTCCAAGTCCTCGAAGCGTTTCTAGCCCACCCGATTCAAATAACGGTCAAAAAAAGGTCCCAGCACCGGAGGTCCTGTCGGCAGAAGATCTGGAGGCTTTTCGGGGCGAATTTCCGGGTGTCACTGCTTCTGATCCTGCCAGGAGGGAAGAACAGTTGAGGGCGCGCGCGGAAGAAATGGCAATGCTGCGGCGCGAGAAGGAGCTGGCGCGAGTAGCTCGCGCGAGTAAGCGCCTCGGATGGACCGACAAGCATCGAGGTGACTTTGGCGCGATGGGTGGTGCATCAAGTGCAGTTGGTGCGCGCACTACCATGTCGGCTCCAGTCCACCAGGGTCCTGCCTCTGTGCCAGAAGACGGTGTGTGTCAGGCTTTGCTTCCCTTTCCCCTTTGCTGCTGTTTCCTTTTGTCCGTTATATTGTCCATGCACAGGCAACACCTGACGTACGGTTCGGGCTACTCGCAGATGGCCGATCGACGCTGTCCCTTCTAACCTGGCTCAATCCAAGTCCCAGCAAGGCCCCAACCCAGTCTTGAGTCCCGAAGCGCTGACCACAAGAGGGCACAGTATTACCCGAAGAGCTAGCGTAAGCGAGAGAGCATTACGTGACACATTATACATTTACTGGCCAAATGAAGGTCGCATCCGATTCGAACGCTGGTTCCTCAGATTCATGCCCGAGCTCCGTTATTTCTGGATTGTCTTGGATCGCTGTTGACATCGCTCTAGCACCTGCCCACCACGACAAAACTCAGGCGCGCTGGGCCCATCGTCAAAGATCATCAATGGGTAGCTAAGTTGAAGCCATCCAAAAGCCTTAAGACAACGGATACTCGCAATAAAGTTCAAGCCACCCACGAACCAGAAGACACATACTCACAAAAGAATAAATAAAGGTTTCCTCTACAGGCTGGAAGGATCAGAACAAACCCTCCCTCACCACGGTGACCATAATAATTGAGCATGCAAAGCGTGCAGAAGACGTGCAGAAAGAGCACACACGGCACACCTTATTGGCTTTCTCCGAACTCCGTGTTGCAGTGTCGGCAGCCTCCTTGGACTTTTTGACGAGTGCGTCCCCTATTGATTGATTGTAGGCCTGGCTACTAATCTCCTCCCCGTTCTTGTACGTGTCTGTCCATACAGCAAAAGTTTAACGCTCACTAGTCACTGGTGCGGCCAACCATTTGGTGGGTGGCAACGTGGGTATATTGTGATTGAAAGTGTATAACACGCGGCCAGAGTATGCAGGGGGTAGGGGCTAATCACAAAATATTTGTATATCGTGATTGAAAGTGCATCACATGGGACACTCTCTTTCAATCACGATATATTGCGAATATGCAAGGGCTCGTGGCCGAGGGGCAATAAGGACGCCTGCAAGATATGCAACGTGACCCTGTCAACCTACCTCGCTCGTTTATGCCATGCTTTTTCGCGCTAGATGGCGTCACAAAAGAAAAGAAACCCTGCCTGCGCAGCAAGGTGCAGCCACGAACAAGCCGCCAACAAGACACAGACAGAACCTAATGTTTTTTTGCCGCTGCGGAACGTATATACGCCTGTGCCGTGTGGTTTCCCGTCCTTGAAATCTCCCTCGTACGTCGCGCCTGCGGATGCGCGGCAAAGGGTGTGCCGGCTCAGTTAGATTAGCGCGCGTTCCCGGCACCTTGCCACGTTCTGAAACCCTTCATTGTCCACGTTTCTCCCACTGACTTCTCTTTCACTCACTCCTCTCCCCCCCTCCCTCGTCAAGCACGAGTTGGCAACATTGGCCGCCACGTCTGCTCCTACGTCTGAGAGGAGACACGTTTGAGAGGAGACGCTCCTCCACCTCCCTGCACCTCTCCCTGGACGTACCAGAAGCGCCCGAGGCGAACATGTAGACACCTACGCCATTGCGTTTGTCCCTCTTGTACTCTCCCTGATAATCGTCGCCCGTGGGGCCTGTCCACACGCCGTGCCCGGACCGCTCACCTTCGAACCAGTCGCCCGAATACCTCTCCCCATCCGGCCTGTGCCGCGAGTGCATGTACGCGTTTGTCCGAGGGTGCGCGCGCGGGCGCACGCGTGTACATGGTGCGGCATGCAATATATATATATATATATATATATATATATATATATATATATATATATATATATACACATATATATATATATATAATA
>Ga0115006_10001036_pt1 | contig 16671 bp, 8 predicted proteins | sample ArcOceMetagenome_3_FD_88943 | JGI IMG/M metagenome (GOLD analysis project Ga0115006, IMG submission 88943) | Marine eukaryotic phytoplankton communities from Arctic Ocean - Arctic Ocean- Svalbard ARC20M Metagenome | ecosystem: Environmental > Aquatic > Marine > Oceanic | place: Arctic Ocean...
CTCGCCGCGCACCCCCGAAGGGTACTACGCGGCCCTGCGGCCCCTGACTGGCGCGGCGAAATACGCGTGGGGCGCACGAGCACGTTGACGCAAAGATCGAGAGTGGCGTTCTGCTGCGAGTAGTCCTTGCCAAAGTCCCTCAGGGTCCCATGATCCTCGGTCAGTCGGACTCGCCCGGCCGGCACCTAAGTACCGAGCATGCCGCGACACGTACCTACACAGGGTCCCCGCTCGCTCGTCGGAATATTCGTCGTGTGATTTCCCCCTGGCCGCCTCATCTTATCTTATCTTATCTATCTTACAAGGTGCTTCACCTCTTGAGTACACTTCATGTACGCTCTACTGACACTTCGCCAAACGAGCGCGTGCCGTGCTGGCTCGTGATGCAGGCCCTGCTCAAGAGGCCTGCTCTCCTCGCCGGCGGCGGCGTCGCGTACGTTGGTGGTGTGGTGCTCGCGTACGAGTACTTATCGCCGAGGCCGCCGCTGCCAAGTGCCTGCGAGCGCTGCTGCACTTTTAACGCGCTGGCGCCCAGCTATGATGCTGAGATCGAGCGCGACGAGGCCTCCTCTGGCATCCTCGAGCTGCGGCGAGAGATCGCTGCGTACGCCAAGGGGAAGGTGCTGGAGGTCGCCGGTGGCACGGGCCGCAACCTCGCCTTCTACACCAAGGCGGTCAGCGAGCTGCTCGTCACCGACTTCTCCCAAGACATGCTCAAGGTTGGCGCCGGAAAGGTCGCAAAGCTGCGTGCTGCGGAGGGCGGGGCGCCCGGCCTGTCCAACGTGACGCTCGCGGTCGTGGACGCGGCGGCGATGCCTCTCGAGAGCGCGCAGTACGACACAGTCATCGACTCGTTTGGCATTTGCTCCTTCGAGGAGCCGCAAGCGGCGCTCGAGGAGATGAAGCGCTGGTTCGCCCCCTCCTGGCCCTGGCCCTTAGCCGAATCCTAGCCCTAGCCCTAGCCTTAGCCCTAGCCCTGGCCCGAACCCTAACCAGCTGCAAGCCGAGCGGCAGCATCCTGTTGCTCGAGCACGGCGTGAGCAGCTGGGGCATCGTCTCGTGGTGGCAGCAGCACCGCCTCAACCGGCACGTGGTGCGCTGGGGCTGCTACTGGGACAGGGACATCCTGGCGTGCGTCAAGGCCGCCGGCCTGCGCGTGGTCGAGCTGAAGCGGAGCAACTTTGGCACGGTCTATTTCATCAGGTGTAAACGGCCCGACGCGCCGCCCGACGACTAGAGAGCGTACCGTGTGTGGTTGCGCGTTGCTGCGGTTGCTGCGTCGGCCAGTTGTGTCGTCTTATGAGCTGCACCAAGCGCCCTTGCGCGGGGTCCTGCGCCCAACGCAAGAGATCCAAACGACACAAATACACAAAGTCAAAGATCGGATGGTGCTCTGCTGCGCGTGTGTGTGTGTGTGTGTTCGCTCCAACCTACATAATAGGACTCACAACTAGGACCCATTAGCATCAAGGTGAGGCAGTGCGCCTGTACTCGCATGTGAACGCCCGCGTGCCGTTGTTACCACCCGCGGGAAAAAGTATAATATATTGCCCAATTTAGGCAGTGCCTTGGGTTTTTCTGGCGAGCAGTGCTGTCGGTGGGCCAAGGCGGCATGCGCGAGGTGCCCCTCGCGCTGCTGGTGCTCGCATGGTGCGCCCCCCTCCGCGTTGCCGGGGTGGCCACATCGCAGGACGTGCTGAACACCAACACGGGGCTTGTCTCGGGCTATCAGTATATGCAGCCCCACCCGGACGACTTGGCGATCGCTGCTGCAGACCAGGCATATTTGGCGGATCGGACCGATGATATGACGATTAACAATGCCGAGGATAAGGCCAGGGCGCTGACGAGCCTCGCGACGCGGAGTGCCGTCAAGGCCGTCCAAGACGCCGAATGGTTGTCGCTGGAGCGGAGTGGTCTCAGGCTGCGGGCAGAGGAGAAGGCGGCGTCCGATTCTAAGGCGGCGAAGGCAATGATGGCGGATTTGAAGTACCGCGCCGATGCCAAGGCCGCGGCCGATGCCAAGTACATGGCAGCTGCGTCGGCCAGCTTGATGGCTCGGGCTAAGGCATCAAACCGCGCGGCCATGCTGGCATCCACGGAATCGCACAATGGCGTCGAGCAGCGCGCGCGCGCGAACGAAGCCGGTTGGGCATTGGCGTATCAGCAGCCAGCATGGAACGCGCAGCTGGGACTCGACGCCCCCGTTCCGAGGACTGATCTGCATGCTACCTCGAACCAGGTTGGCGCGCAGGCCGCTGCGGACATGACCAACGCAGCCACGGCCGCGGCGGAGACGGCGGCGGAGACCGTGGTGGCGGCGATTGCCGAGGCGGTCCGCAGGGGACCGTTGCCAGCGGGAGGCCAACAGGAGGCGCAGGAGGAAGATGTGGCGAAGCTGATCGCAAGCGCGCATGCCGCAAAGGTCGCCTCCTTGAACATGTCGTCGTGGTTGATGCAGCGGAGGTCCAACGCGGACGTCTCGAACCACAGGCATGAAGCCGGTGCCAAGTTGGAAGCGGAGGCCGAGGCCTTCTCCCAGGCAACGGCCGATGCCGCGGCGGCCCTGGCGGCGCAGCAGAAGTGGATCACCGAGTCGACCATGCCTGGAGTTGAGACCAACTCGAAGGAAATGAAGAGAGAGGGCGACGCCAAGGCAGCCGCGGCAGCGGCGGCCGTGATGCATGCGCATGCTCTGGCCGTGCGGATGACGAGGGCCGCGAAGGCAGCGTCATCGGCGCTCAACGGGACAAAGGTCTCGGGCGATGCCGATACCAAGTTGGCTGCCCGTGCCGAGGATGCTGACGCCGAGGAGGCCGCGAGCCTCGTGGGCAGATCGGCGCCGTCTGTCGGCACGAGGAAGAATTGCGTGAGCCTCGTCTCCGTCGCGACCGATGATTGGTGCATCGCAACCTGCGCGCTCAACACGTGCCCGCCCAACATGTGCAAGTGCGGCGACGGCGTGGTCGCGGCGGTGCCGGCGCGTAAGGCATGGATGAAGCTGCCCAAGTTCCAGCAGGGAGTCCAGCAAGTGCAAGAGGCGGAGGAGCCGCTTCCTGCTTCCTCGATGGACATCTCTCCAGATCAGTGGTTTTCTATGAACGCGTCCGAGGAGGTCCGCGCGGCACTCAACGCCACGGCGCACACCACGACCACCGTGAAGCACAACGTCACCACGCACCAAGGCCCCACCAAGTCCAACCCTTACCATAACGAGCGCTCGGCGGTATCTGAGGAGACCCCCCACTTGCACTTCGACAGCGCTGAGCAGCAGGCGGCCGCAACGACGGTCGCCGCCGCACCGGGGCCGCTGGCCCAGGCCGCTGGCCCAACGCCGCTGCATTTCGACTCACCCGAGCAGCAGGCTGACGCGATGCTGGCTGGCACGTCGGGGCACGTGAAGCCGCCGCCGCGCTCCGACAAGTCCGCTACGGCCGGTGCTGTTGGCAACGGGGTGTGGCACAGCGCGACGCCACCCGCCCTTACTGCTGACATGCATCAGGTCAGGGCGCCGGTCATGGTCGACGACCTGTCGGAGCCTGTCTCGGAGCCTGTCTCTGGAGGAGACCTGCAGACCCTGGAGAGCATCATAGCAGCGAGGAACGGCGCCAAGCCAATGCCGTTGGGCACCAACGCTGAGGGCGAGGCTGCCGCGAAGAGGATCGCAGAGGCCGTCGCGATGGCAAGGGTGCAAGTGGAGATGCGCGCGCTGGCTCGTGCCAAGGTGGCGGCGGACGCGAGCGCAAAGGCCGCGGCCGACCTGCACCAGATGTCTGATGACCTGCACCAGATGGCGCCGAACAGCGCCTCTGCGGGGGTGGATGCCATGATGGAGGCTCAAGCGTACGCAGCGGCGCAGACGGCGGCGGCTGACGCGGAGGCTTCGAGCGACAGGGTGACGGCGGAGGCCACGCGGGCGGTGGCTCAGGCGGCGGCTGATGTCCAGGCGTCGGCAGACCCGGTGCAGATGGCCAGCGCCATGAAGGTGGCCGAGGCTGCGATGGTGGCGGCCACGGCCTCCACCGGAGGCAAGTCTGCGGCGATCGCGTCCTACCACTCCGGCGACGTGCCGGCGTCGGCGTCGGCGCTCAAGACCAGGGTGGTGCCCGACACCCGGCCCTGGTACGAGACCCACCCGATCGGGGATCGGCTCGTGGAGCCCAAGGCGGCGGCTCTGCCCGAGAGCGTCATCGGCAGCGGCAAGGCCATGTCGGCGACGGACGCGGGCGCGATGAGGGTGCAGCTCGCGGCGCTGCAGGCGCGCAAGCAGCGGCTGCGCAGCGCGATGGAGGGCTTCAAGTACCTCGCCAACCCGAGCGACGATGACACCACGCGCTACAAGATGGCCGTGGCCAAGTTCAAGCAGATCGACGACAAGGTCAAGAACGCAAAGGGCCTGCTCGGCACCAAGGACCACGCCGACCGCTTCGGAAGTGCCAAGGACCAGATCAGCCTGCTCGCTGGCGTGACGCCGCTCCGAGCGCTCCGCATCCGGCCAAAGCCGGTGGCCCAGGTGCCCACCGCACAGCAGGCGTCGCTGGCCCAGGCCAAGGCGGAGGCGAACATGAAGGCGAAGGGCATTATCGCGCCCCCCGTCAAGGCGGCGGCCTCGTCGCAGAGCGTGCAGCCGAAGCTCAAGATGCCGGAGCAGCAGCTGAGCGCCGCGATGAACGAGATCTTCGGAGCCCCGACCACGCCTGCAGCCCCGCCCAAGCAGCCGACGCGCACTCCGACGGCGGCGCAGGAGCAGCTGAGCGAAGCGCTGGCCGATGTCGACGCTGCATCGAAGGCGAGCTTCAACGGCAACGTGGCCTCGTCCAACTCCAACATGGCGTCTGACGCGAGGGCGGCGATGGCGAAGGCGGCCAACATGGCCAATGCACGCGCCAAGGCGGGCCATGCCACTGCTCTGCGAGAGAGGGCAACGACCAAGGGCGGCGCCGCAGCTACCAAGGGGGCGCAGGGGGGCGTGCCTTCGGCAGCTGTTTGGTTTGCGAAGAAGACGGCGACTCCCGCTCCCAAGGCTCAGGCGGGAGCCGTGGCCACGTGGCGGCCACCGAGGTCCGGCAGCAAGGCGGCGCAAGCCAAGCTGCAGCACAACGCCGCGCCCAACGGCGCGCCCAACGGCAACGCAGCGCCCAAGGCTGCGCCGGCCGTCGCCGCCGCGAGCATGACCAAGCAGAAAGCCGCTGCCAAGGCCAAGGCTCTGGCCGAGGCCAAGGCGGCGGCCGCCAGGAAGGCGAACGCTGGCAACGCTGGCATGTCGGCGCTCGCGATCACGGCGAAGCAGCAGGCCGACGTCAACGCCGGTTGGAGCCCGAACAAAATCGAGCGCAAGTTCGAGAGGAAGCAGGCCAACGCCGTAACCGAGCGCGCCAACGCCGCCATGGAGGCGGCCAACCTGCCGAAGAAGCCGCTCCGCGTCGACATCGGTGGTGCTCAGGGGCAGCCCGCCGGTGGAAAGGCGCACCCGCTGCCGAACGCGCAGAACCGGGAGGTGCAGAAGCAGGCCAACGTCCAGAAGCGGGCTCTGGCCGAGCAGCAGAAGCGGGCCAACACCCAGCTGGCCCTGAGGCAGAACCGGACGCACCCGGACGTGCCGGAGACGTGGCACGAGGAGAGGCGCGAGCGCGAGGCCAACGCTGCCTTGGGCGACAAGCTGAAGGACGACCCAGCAGCCTTCTCGAGGCGCGGCGTCATGAACGCCAAGATGACGGGCAACAACAAGGTGGAGCTCAGCCTGGAGGACTTTAGGGAGCTTGTGGGCGCCAAGGCAGCGGCCAGCGAGGATCTTGCCTCGCAGCTGTCCAAGTTCGCGCCGCGCGTTGCCGTTGCCCTGGCGACGGCCGACAAGCCCCCCAGGAAGGTGAGGAGGGTGGAGGATCGGCTGGCGGCAGCAGATGCGAGGGCAGAGGAGGGCATGGCGGAGGTCAGGGCGGAGGAGGCGCTCTCAGCTGGCGTGGCAACGGAGATGGAGGCAGCGACCGTGGCACTGCACCAGACCAAGCGGGAAACCAAGCGCGCGGAGGCGAAGGCGCGGGCCGACGCCGTGGCCGATGAGAACCTGGCGAAGCTGGAGCGCAACCGGGTGGCGGAGGAGGAGGCGGATGCGGCCGTGGCGGAGACGCACGGGGAGAAGCAGGCGCGCAAGCTGGCGGAGAAGACGGCGAGGCGGGCGGAGTCGGCGCAGAAGCTGGCGCACAACAAGGAGGTGAAGAAGGAGCAGGCACAGGCGGAGGCCCTGGAGGAGGCGCGCGAGGAGGCGACCGCCAAGGCCGCGGAGGACGCCAAGGAGGCGCTGGCGGCGCAGGCCGAGCAGCTGGCGAAGCAGGTCAAGGCCGCGACGCAGGTCAAGGCCGAGGCGGGCAGGGCGAACCTGGCGGAGAAGCGGGAGGCTGCCAAGGTCGCCCGGAAGGCCGTGGCCAAGGCCGAGGACGTGCCCGACCCCGACCCCGAGACGGTGGCGCAGTCGAAGAAGGCGCTGGCCGTGGCGATGGCCGACGTCAAGACGGCGCTCGATGCCAAGGAGGAGGCCGTCGGTCAGAACCAGGCGGTCAAGGAGAACAAGGCCGACAAGAAGAAGGCGGCAATTGCTCGGTCACTGGCCAGCGCCAAGGCAGCTGCCGATGCGGAGGCGGCGGCTTCCGACGCGGCGGCGGCGGCGGTCGACGCCAAGGCGGCAGCGTTCGAATCGAAGCGGCATCACGTGCGGGAGGAGGCCAAGGCGGCGATGGCTGCACGGCTTGCGGCAACGGCTGACGTCGCCGCGAAGGCGAAGGCGAAGGCGGTCGCGGATTTGGCCGCCTCCGCCAAACAGCAGAAGGAGATGCTTGATTCGAAAAACTGGGCGGATGCGGCGGCGGCGAAGAGGGCGCTGAAAGCGCAGACCTCGTTGCGGTTGAAGAAGGGGTCGAGCGCACCGTGGTCTCAGGATTCCATGGAGGAGGAGGAGGAGGAGGAGGAGGAGGAGCCAGCTGAGAAGGAGATGCTGGCGGCTGACACCGTCAAGACGGCTGCTGATGTCAATGCAGCGAGCAGACAGAACCTGGACGCCGAGTCGGAGGAGGGCATGGAGGAGGAGGAGGAGGAGGAGGCGCCGGTGAAGCAGCGTGCGGCGCCAGTCTACGCTGCCACCACCCCACCAGTACCCAGGGCATATTCTGCCAGGGCCAAGGTGGCTGCTGAGGTTCGTCGCCTTGGCAAGGTGAATGTTGACCAGGCGACTGCTGAGGCTCGTCACGAGAAGGCGACGATGCGGAAGGTCGCTGCTTCTGCAAAGGTCGCTGAGGCTTCAGTGAGCAGACAAAACGCGCACGCCGGCGTGAAGCTGTCACAGAAGGCGGCACCGAAGCCGGTTGCGCCGAAGCCGGTTGCGCCGAAGCCGGTCGCGAAGCCGGTTGCGCCGAAGCCGGTTGCGCCGAAGCCGGTTGCGCCGAAGCCGGTCGCGAAGCCAGTTGCGAAGGCGGCGCCGAACGGGCAACATCTCGCCGGTACGCCCACCAATCCGCCTCATGGCATTTCGCGGGTGAACCCCTCCCAATAATCGACCTTGAGAGCAACGAACCCTGTGTGTGGAAATATGTGTGTGTGAGAGCGTGTGTCATGTGTGAGTACGTGCGTATGCGCGTGCATGTCCTTTCGCGAGCCGTAATAATGCTTGGCTTTTTAAGTACACGGAGAGGCACCGCACTCGAGATCACGGTTCACGCGCGCTGGCCCGTGCCGCCTCTCAAAAAGACATTCATTGATTGACCACTGAGAGACGAGTTGGGTCCCACCGAAAATGTGTCCGCGCCGCGCGCCCCCTCAAATGCTCATCGGGACATCGCACATATCATGATCAAGATTCGTTTCGTCCGTTAGAACGGTCGAACCGTTGCTCGAGCGCTCGAGCCTCGAGGACGTCAGATTCGCGCCCCGTATCTCTCGAGATCCCGCGGCCAATACGTTATGCCCGCTTTTTACACATGTGCCTTATACGGTATTTGTTATAACATAACCGGGCCTCAGCGATCACTGGTCCTCCCACCCGCCTTCCCGCGTGGCCCGGGCGATCAAGCCAGCAATGGCGGTGACCAGAGACAAGAAGAAGCCGCCGTAGCCGACGGCGATGATCGTCACGAAGTACTTCATGTTGCCGTGTAAGCCACTGCCGGCTATGCATCGTCCGAACACGCCACAGTGGTGGTCAAAGTGCAGGACGCAGCGGTTGCAGATGCGGCAATGGTGGGGCCTCGCTTGGACGCAAGGGCCCCCACAACAATGCGGGTCTGGGTTGTTCCTCCAAACGAGACAGCGCACACAAAACGAGCGGTCGCCATCGACGATGTTGCCGGCGCTGTCGTGTGTCCCGTGGCTCCCGTCGCTGATCCGGCGCTGCACCTCCTTGGGTATGGGGAAGCAGGTCGCCTCTGCTCGCGGCACCACTCCAGGGTCGCTGAACATAAGACCAGCGAGGCAGACGAGAGCGATGGCAGCCATCGAATAGACGGCCACCAAGCAGACCCACCACCAGACTCCTGTGATTCGGCCGGCAGTCAGCCCGACGCCATGCGTCAGCGCGATGCACACCGTAATAACCCAGAGCACAGTCATCACCCCGTTCCTGGCCTCCTGGGACCGCTGGCTGTAATTAGGCACCGGGAGAGGTGGAAGCATTGAGAGCGTCCATATCGTTGGCACCACCGCTGCCTCGAGGTCGTGGGTTGCCATCGTCGCCGTTGCCGTCGCCATACCAGCGCGCGCGGGGACCCTGCAGGGCGGGGAACTACCAGCGGACATAGCGCGAGACGCAGCGGGGCCAACACCAGTGAAGGGCGGTGTAAAATTTTAGACGAACCTGCAGTGAGGCGAGAGGAAATGCGGCGATCGCAAGCTTCGCCAGCAGAGCGCGAAATGAGGCGCAGCAAAGCCCGTCTCCAACACAGCCAGGTCCCGTCTCCCGGATCGGTGATCCATGCTAACGGGCCGGATGTGCTTTTTGGCGCTCTCGCCGCTTGCGGTGCGGCAGCCGCCGATCCGGCACCGCATGTGTACCGAGGTGACACCAGTGCCCCCCGTGCTGGACACGGAGGCTGCTCCTTCATGGGAGGCTCTGCAGCAGCTCGTCCTGGACACACCCACCGGCGCTCGGCTGTCGCACGATAGCGAGGAACGCGCCCGCGGCCAAGGTCCTCCGCACACAGCGGCTGAGGTGCGGCTCTTCGACGCCGAAGACGTCAGCCAGGTCCGCCTCACTCTCTACCGCGACTCTTCAGCATGGTGCCCGTACTGCCAGAAAGTGTGGCTGCTACTCGAGGAGAAGCGCGTGCCCTACAAGGTGGTGACGCTGCCTCTCAACGCGTACGGCTACAAGCCGGCGTGGTGGACGCGAAGGGTGGACGGCGGCAAGCTGCCCGCAGTCGAGATCGATGGCGAGCTGCACCTCGAGAGCCTCGCGATCATGGAGACCATCGACCAGGCATTCTCGCACGACGGCGCAGCAGGCGCTTGGGAGGACGCCGCCTCTCCGGGCACGCGGCCAGGTGAGCCGCTGCGCATGGTGCCGCCGGCTGGGAGCGACGCGGCGGAGCGGGCCGGGGCCATGATGCGTCTCGAGGCCGAGCTGCAGCGAGATTGGTTCTCGCTCGTCTTCTACCCGAGCGAGGGCGAGGCGCTCAGCGCCGTGCGTGCGCGGCTGCTCGCCACGCTGCGCCGCGCCGACGAGGCTCTGGCAGCGACGCCGGGGCCGTGGCTGCTCGGGGGCGAGGCGCCGGCGCTGGTCGATGTGCACTGGGTCACGCGCGAGAGGAACTAACCCTATCCCTAACCCTAAGCCCAACCCTAAGCCCAGCCCCAACCCTAAGCCCAACCCCAACCCTAAGCCCAACCCCAACCCTAAGCCCAACCCCAACCCTAAGCCCAACCCTAGCCCTAAGCCCAACCCTAGCCCCAACCCTAGCCCCAACCCCAACCCCAACCCCAACGCAAACCCCAACCCTCACCCTCACCCCTAACCAGGTGGCCACAGTAGAGAGGATGGTCGCCTCGTCGCTCTTCTTCCGGGGGCTCGTTATCCGCGGCAGGCCCGAGCTGCCCCACCTCGAGCGGTGGCTTGTCGCGTGGGAGGCGCGGCCGTGCTACGTCGCGAGCAAGAGTGACCACTACACGCACGCCATGGCGCTCCCCAGCCAGAACGGGCCGGGCTACTACGACCCGGACACGGCACACCTCTCCGACGCCCTCTACGGTCTGGGGGGGGCGTGGACGAGGCCGCTCGGCGAGGCCTCCCGCGCCGCCGCCGCGCTCGAGCCGCTCGCGCCGCTGCAGCGCTCCGGCGGCGAGGCCGAGGCGAGGCATGAGGCCGCGCACGCGATGGTGAGCAACCGTGAGAACATCGTCGCCTTTGCGGCGCGCGGCGCGGCGGAGCCCGGCCGGCCCGCCTTCGCAGCGGAGCTCGCCGATCCCAACGCCGATCCCAACCCGGCCTTCCTCGCGCCGGTGGACGCGTGCCTGCGCGTGCTGGTGGTGGCGCTGGTGCAAGGCAGGGACGCGGCGCGCACGGTCGCGGCGGAGGTGCACATGGTGGGCTCGTGCTGCGGTGCGGAGACGCTGGCGTCCGGCTGGGACGCCTACGACGACGAGGTCGTCCCAGGGCGCACCTACTACTGGAACGACGAGACCGGGGAGATTACCTGGACGCCGCCGACGCGCGGCCTCGACAACTGCCTCGGCTATCTGAGGGACCGTGTCGGCGTGCCGCGTGACATGGGCGCCGCTGCGGCTCGGGAGCTGAGGGCGGAGCTCAACTGGGCGATCGGAATCTGCGCCAGTGAAACATAAACAGTTTGAGAGGTATATATAGCGTGTACCAACTCGTGTGGAGAGCCAGTAGACACGTACTTTAAGTTGAGGACGTCGGCGAGAGCGAGAGAATCATTCGAGCTGAGATGTGAGAATTTGGAGTGATCGAGAACCGCGCCAAACTATAAATTAAGCTCGCATGCGCCTAAACAGGAATACAAAACTCTTACCGGCTGTGTAATGTATTTCGCTGCTTTGCTGCTACTACCTACTAGTGGTGTGTGCCTGAAGCTGAACCCTGATCGCATCCGCTCAGGCGGCGCTGGTTTCTCAAAAGAAACTACATTCGCAAAAAAACCAATGCCGGGGGCCCGGCTCCTAAGACGGGCGGTCCCACGGGGTCTCTTCACACAGTTTAACACACGCAAGCTGCACGCTCGTGTCGTGAAGGTGGACGCCGCACACAAACTGCGGGCTGCGGGATAGACAGGCACCATGTCCATGTAGACTCAGCCATCGGTCCCGCGCACACGAGCAGGAGGCTAGAGATTAGGCAAAAGTCACCTTGATCGTCCCGTCATTCAGCTTCGCGAGAACCTCGGCCGCGTTCAGGGACTTGTCCGCAGCGCATTGCGCTTTCTCTGCCAAAAGCTCATCCACCCGGTTCGTGAGCAAGGAGTAGTGAGTCGATGCGTACGTGCTCAGGCCCAAGTTTGCGAGCGGGAAGTCGTACTCCAGGAAGCCGAACTTGAAGCCGGACACGCGCTTGTTCGCCACGGCCGTCTGCCGCTTGCCGGTCAGCGGCAAGAAGATGGCTTCGTCGTGCAGCGTAGTGAGCACCTCGGTGTAGAGGGCCTGGCGAGCCGCTTTGTCCACGGTCGTGGACAGTGAGCGGACCTTCAGGGTTAGGGTTAGGGTTAAGGTTATGGGTTAGGGTTAGGGTCAGGGTACGTTAGGGTTTATAGGGTTACGGACCTTGTCGACAAATTCGTGGAGAGCCATGCCCTCCATGTTTTTGACGGCCGCAGCGTCCGCTTCCTGGCTGCACCAAGCTCCCGAGAGGCCGTGCGTCATGTCCCAGAGCTTCGAGGTGGCGTCGTACGGAGGGCCCCACGTCTCGGAGAGCGCGATGTCCCACCCTGCGTAGTTGTCCACCCCATCATGATCCACGGGTTCGGCGTCGTAGTACGTTTGGTAAGCATGAGCGTCATAACCAGTGCCGTTCCAAACCCACCCAGTAGGATCCGCAATATAGTGGCAGTGCCGGGCGTTGTACGTGTCCTTGTCCACTGGCATCGCCGTAACCGGGATGTTGGCGGCGGAGAGGGCAGCGACGAACGCCGCGGCGATCACCTGGTTGTGCGGAATGTCCTTGATGTACAAGAACCGCAGTGGCTGCGTGATGTCAGCCGCTGTGACCCCTGACGACTTGGTGGCGGCGAGATCCGCGATGCTGGAGAGGCTGGACAGGACGCCGCAGTGTGGCAGTTCCGGGTTGAACATCGTGTCCGTGGGGGCCTCCCCCGCGAGCTCGCCATCGTACAGACTCTGACGGGCCGCTGCGAGCACGCCCATGACCAGCTTTCTCAGATCGGGTGTGTTCAGGAGCCCGCCGCTGTTGAGCACGAGCAGCCGGGTGTTCAGGTCGGTTGATGCCCGGTGCGCCTCGACCGAGTTTCCCTCCTCCGCCGTGGCAAGCGAAAGGAACGCCGAGTACGAGAGAGTTTGCGTGCCGTACGCCACGTCGAGGGTTCCAGCTTGGAGAGCCGCCTTGATGTCCGCGATCGAGTCGTAGGCGCGCATGATGATGTTGTCGATGGTGGGGTTCTTGCGGTGGCCGGCAACCTTCTCGAACTTCACCTCTGCGACGTGCTGGCAGGGCTGGCCGCCGCAATCCTTGTCGGTGTAGTCGCACGTATCTTCGACGTAGCACGAGGCGTTGAAGTCCGCGGCGGGGAGCGTGAAGGTGCCGGTGGAGCCCGGCCGGCCGAGGAGCTTGTGGACGACCTTGTAGGGGCCGGTGCCGCTCGGCGTAGACACGCTGCGAAACGTGTATGCGCCAGCGGTACCGAAGTCCACAGGCTTGCCGGTGGCGCTGTGCACTCGCGGCGCGCCCTTCCTATACCTACTGTGAGAGAGCTCCCCGTTGGCGAAACTGGGCAGGGCCGCCGGGGAGATCATGCGGAACGGCCGGATGAAGCTGAGTTCTCGCAACGCTGCCTCGTAGTAGGTGCTGAAGGTGAGTTTGAATGTCATGGCGTCCACCACAGACCAGCCGTCCAGCGATTGGGTGAACCTACATGGGCGGCAGGGGCTTAGGTCAGGGTCAGGGTCATAGGTCAGGGTTAGGCCTGCTTACGCGTGCCACGACCCGACAGTGTGGTGCTGCCAGGACGCGCCAGGTATGTGGTCATGCGGGCGCACCCCAACCAGTCGTGCATCCCCCTGAGGGCCTTGGGGCCGCCGAGCGCGCCGTCGCCGCCCATGATCTGGTCGAAGTTGACCTTCGCTGCGTTGGCGTTCCAGTCCATGCCGTCGTGGAACTTGACGCCCGACTGCAGTGTGAATGTGATCTCGTACTTCGTTGCTGGAACAGCAACGACAGCGTCGTAGTTGGTGGTCCAGCTACTTGCCAACGAGGGTGCCACAAAGTCATCGTCGGTGTCTGAGAAAACGAGGGCGGGCTCAGCCGATGTGCGGGTCGGTAATGCGGGTTATAATCCGCTGGTTACCGCTGATCCCGTCCGCACCCGCCGTGTGCTCGCCATCCCAAGCCGTGAGTCCCTCGTACACAAAGTCGCTAGTCACGAACTCGTTGGGACGGTAGTCGTGCGGGTTCAAAGAGCCGATGTCGCTCCCGGTCTTGAAGAAGCCGACCTGCAGCCCAGGCGTGATGACCAGGGTCGTCTCAGAGCTCGCGCCGAGCAGCATGGACATCAGTGTCGCGCATCGCATGATCATGCGTGCTTCGTCCGGAACTCGTCCCAACTCAAACCTTCCTTGGTTTAGGCTGGCGGCTGCAGGAATTTTCCTGCAGGGTGAAATAAAGCAAAAGCCCGGATGTGGGTACCCCGGGTTTTCTTGCCTCACGGCGTACGCGGCTAATGCCGAACTCGCCTGGCCCAGGACTCTGATAGATATAAGTGATGAGGGTACGGTGCGGCATACGGCATCAGTTCACGCGTTTACGGGGCTTCAAATTATGCACGCGGAAATGTTATTCATACTGAAGGTAGGAATTTGACAGACAGACCGTCAGACAGACAGGGAATTGTGAGACCACGCCACAGCCTACTGTACACGACCTCGGCACGCTAGTCGCTACGATATGAAGTAGACGGTTCCGGCTTCCGCGAGAGATGCTGGGCCCATGGCTGGGCCCCTCACAACCGTCAACCCCCTACCCAGATACAATGCGTTCGCCTCGCTCGCCTCTATCTAGGTTCCTATCTGTCTTCCTCCTCACTCGCCCTCGCCCTCGCCCTCGCCCTCATCTAGCATCGCCACCGTCTGCCTCAACGCTGCAATCAACTCCATGAGGCTCCCGTGGTCCTCCTCCTCGACCGCGCTCCCACCGTGAAGCTGCGCCGCACGCGCTGGCGCAGCCGCGTCGCGGTCCAGCCCCTCCATGGGCCTCGCAGCTTGTGGGGGGCGCGGAGGGGCGGGCGCGGAGGTCGACGGGGTTAGCACGGTGCCAGCGGGTGAGATGGGCAGCGTGCGGCGTGGCGGCGAGAAGGGCGGCACGATGCCCGGCGCAACAGGCAGGGGGTAATACGGTCCGGAAGGCTTGCGCTTACTTGCAAGAGGCTCGACGCTCCGGGACCGTATTAACACCCCGCCTGCCGGCGCAAGCGACGAGGGTGGCTTACCCGGGGGGTAGTCGCCGGGTGAGCCAGCCGGCGTGGCCTCGGCGGCCCCGCAGCTGCGTGAGGGCGCACCGCCGTGCGCACCGCCGTGCGCACCGCCGTGCGCGCTCCGGTGGCGCGAGAGCATCTCTTCCGGCCCGTCGGGTGTGGCATGCTCAGTGGCATACAGCGCCTGCACCCAGGGCAGCAGGGCCGGTGGCACGCTCGCCGAGGGCCGCGCCGGCCGCACCGGCCGCGACCGCCGCGCCGGCCGCGACGGTTGCGATGGCTCATCGCCCCACGCGACGGTGCGCGCATGTGCTTGCGCCTGAGGCGGTCGGTCCGCACGCTCGCGCGCGCGCGCTCCAGGTGCGGCGCCACGCAGCGTGCACGGGAAAGGGCTGCCGTAAATGTGCAGCCCGCCGAGCATGACGTGCACTAAGTACTCTCCCGAATAGGGCGGCAGCCACTGGACGAGGTGGACGCCGTCGTCCCGGTCGTGCACCGTGACGGAGGCGGGCGACACGTGGTGGGCGTGACCGTGGGGAAGCACGCGCACGTCGAAGGCGTCGCCTCCGTGCGAGCGGGGGAGGCCCGTCGCGTCGCACGCCACGATGGCAAAGCGGTGCGGCTGCCTCCCGCTGCAGAGGCGCTGCAGAGCCTCGACGCCCTCGCCCCGGGCGTAGCACCGCCCCGGCGCGGCACCGCCCGCCGCCACGTCGAGGAGCGTGGGCGAGCCGGTCACGTGCTCGCCGTCAAGCGTCACTCCAATCTCGAGCCGCGAGATCGGCCAGCCGAAGACCCACACGACGAACTCTCCTACGCTGTCGTCGTACGCACCGTCAGCCTCGCGAAGCACCAGGTGCTCAGGCTGCACCGCGCCGCCTCCGCGCAGGCAGCGGCCGTGCAGGCGCACGCTCTCCTGTCGCCGAGGAGCGCTCGAGTTGCCGCAGCCGTCGGCACAACGCAGCCGCAACGCATTCCACTGCCCCGGCTGGAGCACACCGCTGGGAGGCAGATGCAACACGCTGCCTCTCGCCTCCACCGCCGCAGCCACCACTTGGACGAGGCGAGAGCACGCGAGTGGACGGCTGTCAAACTCGAGTGCCAGTGCGTACGAGCCAACGCGCCGTGCGAGCAACGTGACCGCGTAACAGCCATCCCCCAGGTCTGTGGCCACTACATTCTCCTGGTCATCGTCCTCCGCTTCAACCTCAAAGTCCGTAGAGCCCTCCAGACCGCACGGCGCGCGTGTCAGGCTGGCGGTTACACGGCCTCCCACGCCGACGTCGCACTCGTTGCAAAGGGCGTCCCGCAGCTGTAGCACGCCCTGCTGCTGTCCTCCTGCGATCAACTGCCCAGAGCCCATCCACGGTGCATGCAGCTGGCTCCGAGCGAGGCACGGCCGGCCCGGTCGCACGGCGCAACCAAAGGGCGAGCCGCACACAGCCGCGCCATCGACACTCACGTGCATACGCCACCGTGGCCCGGCACTTGTGCAGACGTAACGCACCTCAGCAAGTTGATCGGCCGCTCCCGCCCACGCCGCCTCGCCTCGCAACGCGCACAGCTCTGGCGGCACAACTGTCACCTCGACCCGCGCTGAGGGATCGTCATCATTGCGCAGCTCGACCCGCACCGAGTGCAGAGCTTGCTGCTCCTTGGCATAGCTGCTGTGCGGCGCGACGCGCGGTGTGGCGCCCAGGTACACCCAGAAGCGCGCAGCCTCGCCCGCGGTGGCGCGGTGCAACCCTAGGCCGAAGGCGGGCGGCAGCAGCGTCAACTGCAGCGGCGCGCCACGCACGGGAGCGCCGCGGTGCGCCGCCACCAGCCGCACCGTTGTGGGTTTCGTCAACCCGGGCCCACCCGCCGTGTAGCGCAGCAGGCTGTGCTCGCCGGCGGTCGTCTCGACGCGCGCGTGCAGCGGTGGCGGCGCCTCGCCCTCTGCCGCCTCGAGAGCCACCGTCCAGCTCGATGCGGGCGCTCGGCGCAGGTTACCGAGGGCGTCACGTGCGGCGAGCAGCAGCATGGCGGGATCGCCGCA
>Ga0115006_10001037_pt1 | contig 16654 bp, 22 predicted proteins | sample ArcOceMetagenome_3_FD_88943 | JGI IMG/M metagenome (GOLD analysis project Ga0115006, IMG submission 88943) | Marine eukaryotic phytoplankton communities from Arctic Ocean - Arctic Ocean- Svalbard ARC20M Metagenome | ecosystem: Environmental > Aquatic > Marine > Oceanic | place: Arctic Ocean...
TGTGTGTGTGTGTGTGTGTTTATGTGTATGCATGTGTGGTCCCACTTCCCCACCACCCTTTACCACCTCCCACACTGACACCCACTCCACCCACTGCCCATACCCTCAATATCAGGTTGATCTTTGAGCACAGAACGTGACAGAAAATCTGCGTCAATCAGTCTCTGATGATACGGTCTCAAGGACGAGAAATGTGCATCAAGCTCCACGTCCTTCATCGCCTGCTGTGAGAGGGTTGAAGAAGGATTGGTGATGAAGGACATGGAGCCGAATGGAGAAGATAAGTCAATAATTGTCACATGCTACAACAAAATTAGAGGACGGTCACAAGATAAACTATTTTTGAATTCTCTTCTCCCCATTTTCACCATGCGTTCGTCCGACGTCAAATTGGGGTGGAGATCGAATAGAGTAACAATGAGGCGATGCTTGTTGCTTTTTTCAGGATTCACAAACGTCGCTGTAAAGACTGGCGCCGCAGACGCGCTGACGAACCTATGGAGAGGGAGTGGAGGGCGGGAGGCGTTGAAGAGAGGAGGGGTGCGCAAAACGACATGTGGGCATTGTGCTCAGCCCTAAGATGCGGTTGCGCAAATCAGATTTAGAAGTCCTGCAGCGTACCTGTGTTCCCACACCTCTCGTGGAACACCCTGCCCTGCCTTGACTTTGATGTCTTGAATGCGCAGCAGGTACTCGAAGCCCGCAATGCAGCCTTGGAGGCCGACCGCGAGCTGCATGCTTTGCAACGCTCCCCGGCTGCTGTAGTTGTACGCTAGCGCGCGGTGCGCTAGTAAAACAGACACGGGCGGATGGTGATCGCCGTGCAGAGTTTCTGCAACGTCGATGTCTGTCGCCCTTTCCTGAGGCGCAGACCCCTCAAGGCTGCGAGCGCTACCGTCAGCCACGCGAGCTGGAGGCAGAGGCGGAGGCATGAACTGAAAATCCCGTCTGCCCACGAGGGCCTCGCTCGGTTTGATTTCCGTGCACATGTCCCAGACCACGATCAGCAGTCGCTGGATCCCGGCCTGCCCATCCCCTGGCACGTCGCGCAAGTTGAGATGCGCGTCGTAGCGCGAGGCGTTGGCCTGTTGCGTGAAGACCTGCTCCCTCTGTTGCACAACCCTGCCGGTCCTGATATGGTCCACCATGACCCGGTAAGTGAAGCCAGGGATAGTATCGACGACGCAGAAGTGCAACCCCAGCGAAAGGTCCGTGCTGCGCACGACGGGCGCTGTGCCAATGGCAATAGAGACAGCTGGATGGTTGTCCCCGTGCAGGTGCGCGGGCTCAGGGCAAAACTGGGCCGCCCCGCTCCTGCATTCGGCGCCCACACCATCCTGGCACCTCGGGGACGAGGATGAGGCGCCCGGGGTGCAGGCCGCTATCAAGGCCGCCATCGTCAAGGCCGCCATCGCCATATGGCTGCGCACAATTGTGTTGTGGGTGTGGGTGGTTGTGTGGGTGGGGGGTTGTGTGGGTGGGTGGCATCCTCACGCGGCCATCATGGCAAGGCGAGTGCGGGACCGTGCCGCGGTCACTGAAACTGCCCGGGCTGGCTTTTAGAGCGGTTGGCATGGCGGTTGTGAACGGTTACAACTTGCGAACGGTTACAGCCAAACCCTCACACGGGGCCGCGCCGGTGCCGGTGTGCTGCGCTGGGGCGCCTAATGCCGGGCATCGGCCTGCTGATGCGCAGCGCGCACGAGTGGAGGCGGCACGCGCCGGCGCAGGTCTGCACCCGTCCCCACCGTCTCATCTCCCGGCACGCGTCCGCACCAATAATCCAGTACCGGGCGATCCATGCTGTGCCTGACCCGCCGCTGACGCCCCCGCTGCTGCAGAGCGCGAGGGCGGACCGGCACACGCCGCAGCCCAGTTCCTCGCCGCCGTTGGAGCCGCCGACGACGCTTGCAGTTTCTCCGCTCACCTCTCCCCGTAGTGCGTCACAGCGCGGCGAGTCGCTCATTCGAGGAAAAGCCGGGCAGCTGGCTGTCGAGCAAGCGGATGCATCAGCGCGGATCGTCGACGACGGAAGTGTCCGCGCCCTGGGCAGGACAATTCCCGCGCGCGATCCAGACTGCATCTGCGAGTGCGTGTGCGTGTGCGTGTGCAAGGAGCTCGACGAGGGCACCGCACCTGCCGCGCCGGCAGGCTCGACAGGCCCGCCGATGTCGCTGCCCGCCCTCGTGTCGCGGCCCCTTTCGCCGAGGGAGGGGACCGCACGCAGCCGAGTCTCTGGGAGCGCCCTCGCGCGGTGCGAGAAGCTCGCCGCCATTGAGGCGGCAGTCAACGCCGACTGGCACGCGCAGAACACACTGTGTTGCGTCCGAGTGCTGCGTCTCTGGCAGGACCTGGTGAGCGTTGACCGAGTGGCCGACTGCTTGCTGCATAGCGCCAGCCCACCTCGCACGCACACGTTTGACATGCGCGCCTGCGCGCTGCTCGATGCAGGTGCGCCAGCAGCATCTTGCAGCGGGGCACGCACGGAGAGTGGAGCATGCCATTTCAACTAGAATGGCGCCGAATCGCCGCCGCCGCCGACTGCGGGCTGCGCTGGCGGAATGGGCGAGGGCTTGCGAGGAGGAGCGATTGAGGGAGAGAGAGCTGGAGGTTCGGCTGGCGTGTTTGCGAAAACTCCGTGTGGAGTTTGCGCAGCTTGATGAGGCCAGCAAATCCGATGCGTATTACCATTGGGCAGCGGAGCGGGAGAGAGAGAGAGAGAGAGAGAGAGACCTCGATCATCGGCTGAAACTGCTGGTGGGGCGATTTGAAGAAGCCTCAAAGGCCGCAGGTCAAACCCGCGTTGCGCTGCTGCCAACAGTCTTTTGTCCTCCAAGTGTGCGTGTGTTCTGAACTATTTGTGGGGGGCAGCCTTCCTGCCGTGGAGCGCGGCGACGGAGCGCAAGCGGCAACTCTTTGTCAAAGTCTCGCGATTCGTCGTGCGCTGGCAAACCAAAAAGATTGAGCCAGTTTTGCGCATCTGGCAACACATCATTCAGAAAACACGCGCCCTTGAAGATAGCGCTGCCTCAATTCTGTACAGAATTGAGGCAGAATCGTTCGAAGCATGGGCTGATTATTCAAGCTACAAGGCCCATTTGCGACGCAAAGCCGTCAAAAATGCAACCAAAATGGACCGACTCCTGCTTCAGGTGTGCCGGCGGCGAATGACATCCTGTGCTGTGTGGCACGCTCTCGTCATCGCCACCCATCCCGACCTTTGCGCGGGGGTTGACTGCCTTTGCTTCCGCGCTTACGCTTTGTATCCCTCAGATTCATCTGCGCGAGTGGAAAAGGCGAACGGTCAAGCTGGAGCCGTTGCACTCCCTCGAAGACATTGAGTACACATGGGATCAGCTTTTCGCGAAAGTGGGCCACCGTCTAATCTAACTGTGCGGGCGGTTTTGTAAGACGTCTGCCCCTGCAGCGGCGGCTTCCGAGTCTTTAAAAATATATGGCCTTCCCGATTCGCTGTGAGTCTTTCAATAAATGGTTCCCCCGAGTCTTTCGTGGCTCCCCTCGAGTCTTTGACACGTGGCATCCCCCGAGTCTGTCAGAGCGCGCCGGGGTCTTGGGGGGGGTCAAAACACCCCCCAAACATTTTTTAAAACATGCAAAAAGCCTCGCGTTCACTATCAGTTTTCGGGCGAAAAAGACCCGGGTACGCTTATTTTGCGGAGGCAAATTCCGTGAACGCGGGTTTTGGAAATCCCCCCCCGTGGGGGGATTTCCTGCGATCAAACTCCCGGCCGCACAGGACAAACAATCTGCATCATTTGATGTTTTGGAGGATTCGCAATCTGCGTGATTTAATGTTTTCTGCATGATTGAATGTTTTGGAGGATTCGATGGGGCGTTGGCAATATCCATCCCGCAGCTTGAAGGGTTGGTCAGGTGCGCAGATTATTTCCCGACTTTGAGGCCCCGCGGTGCAAAAACCTCTTGCTTCCTGCCGCATCTGTAGGCCATGGTTCATATGGGCAACTCAGTCACAAGGCCAGCATATGCAAGGACAGAGCAGTTTTGTGCATGTTTACCGACGCATGGCGTCTGGGTGCATGCGCATGGTCCGCGCGTGTGCACCAAGCATGTCAACAAGTCACATTGCAGGCACTAGAAAGACAGGCGTGCGATTCGGGGGGGCAAATGTGCCGTAATTTACCGTTAGCGTAGCCACCGTCGCGGGTCAAAACCACGACCACCTGCGAGTGCGTGCTCGTATCAGAACGTTGTGTGCAATTTGCAACACAGACACGTTTCCACACGTCAAATCCAGTCCACGCAGAGCATTCCATTCCATACAATACACGGCAGAGCGTGTGCTTACGTAGTGCTTCGAGTCTTCTTCACTGTCGGGGTCCTTCAGCGTCAAAGTCACCTGCGAGTTTCTGGGGCCCAAAATCAAAGGCGCAATGCTGCTAACCTCCATGCTCTGAACTTCAACGTCGCCAATTTTCGTCAAGTGCATCCCCGCTTTGATGGTGCCTTCCTTTGCGGCAGGTCCGTCCTTTGCCAGCGCAATCACCTTCAGCACGCTTGCCCCCTTGTCTCCGTACGACACGCGGCGGAATATCACACCAATGCCAGACTCCGCGTCACCCGACTCGCGGTCGGAGACAAAGGACGCCTTGCTTTTACCCCTGCTGTTCACGACTCTTCGGCCCGCCGCGTCCCGGGTTGCACTCTCCTGGTACACAACACGGCTCGTCCCAGCCTGGGACCAGGGAGCCTCTGCGGCGCACCCCAGCTCTGGTCGGAGCACGCGAGCCTGGCACTGCGGCGAACACATGTCCTCGAAAAACGCCATCTCGCCCGTGCCGTAGCACAGCGTGGCGCTGGCGTGCGGACTCTCGCCGCCGCCGCGCGGACTGTCGTCGGGGCTGCCCCGCGAGATCGCGGGGGTGCTCTCCACCACCTCGCGCAGCGCCGGGTAGCCGCGCAGCGCTGCCTCGGTGTGGACGACAGTGTCCTCGCCCCTGCGCGCTTTGCTCGCGCCCCCTGCTCTCGCCCGGTGTTAGCACACGGACGAACCATTCCCCGTCCTCAGGTCGTTCCCTCGCTGCACGCGAGCACCCGCATGAATGCGAGCGACCAGGCGCACAGAAAGCGCACAGGCTGGCTCTGCCAGCCGGAGCACGGGCTAGGGGGGGGGGCAGGGGTTGGCGGGGGACTCTCACCTGGCAGCTGCAGCGCCGCCACCAGGTAGGCGAGCCTGGCCATTACGCGCACCCTGCACAGCCCATCCGGCGCGTCGGCGTCGGGACCGCGGGGAGAGAGAAGTGCCGTGCAGGTTGCGGGTCATGAATGAAAAAAAGAAAGAGTACCTGCTGACTGTTTCACGGTACTCGGATCCAGTTGTACCACTGGAGACACCATGTTCGACCGAGGCCACACGGTGTACCACGCACGAACTCCTGCACGAACTCCCCGTCATTCAACGGCCCTCCCATGGAGATGATCGAATGAGCGCCTCAGGCAGAGGCGCCGTGCACGCGGCATGAGGCGCCCAAGGGTCTCGCTCGGGGCGCTGATTTTCGTCATCTGCGCGGTGTGTTCACCCTTCGCGCCATTCCTCCTCCGTGCGTGCCTCGCCGCACGCCTGGCCGCCGGGGTTCCCCGGCGGCGTGCCACGCTGCCTGGCTTCAGGCAGCTGACGCAAGCAGCCTGCTGTCACCTGTGCGCCCGTACCCCCCGCGCCCCGCTCTCTGCCGCCCGCCCCCACCCACTCTGCGCAGCCCGTTTCGAGCGGCGATGTCTTTTACGTGGACCCGCAGCGGGGCCGCGACAGCAACTCCGGGCGCGCGGTGACTGCCGCGTTCCAGAGCGTACAGCGCTGCATCGACAGGCTGCGAGGGCCCCCTCCGGCGGCAGCGGCTCTGCCCGGCTCTGAGTGCAGGTGCGACGGCCCTCTCGCACATGCACAGTCGCTCCCGCGCCCCCGCTGCCAGGCGAGGCGCACGATGCCCTGCTTGCGTCGCTGCACCTGCGCCCGTGCTGCACCTGCCCGTGCTGCCCTAAAGTTACCGCCCGCGCAGGCTGCGAGGGGGCACATACAAATCGAACGGCAGCGCAGGGCCCATCTTTGTCGAGCATCTCCAGGGCTCGCAGGCCGCGCCCTACGTGCTCGGCGCGTACGCAGGAGAAAGGGTGCTCTTCGATGGCACAGTCGACGTGCACCCGCGCTGCAGGTAACCCCACACGTGCAAGGATTCGCCTGTGCGATTTTTTGTTGGAGACTCGCATGTGGCCGCTGACCTCCCACTCCTCGTACCACGTCCAGCACAAATCCCAGAGAATCTCCTTGGAAGTCAGTTGAGGCAAACTACTCTCGCGGCGGGGCCGGCGCTCGGCACTGGGCAACGACGCTAGGTGCACCTTGCTTTTCTTGTGATAGCGAGGCGCTGATGCTCGCACTGAGAGGACCATGCCTGTCCCCAGCATCCTGAACAGCGCGAGGCTTCATCATTTGCGCCTGCCAGTCCTGGGATCTAAAGTTGCTTGTCCTTCACGTCTGCTGACAAACGAGCGGTGGGCCAGATGTTGGGACGCCTGCGCCCTGGCAGTTGTTCGTCGGAAAGTGGGGGGAGGAGCCTGAACCCTATGTGAACGCTCGTTGGCCCAGTGGACGATGGGATGACAAGTCCGTCTTCTCTAGCTCATCTTGGAAGCATGGCCACGCCAACAGTACCTTGGTGCAGAAGCCTGAAGCCTGGAACAAGCCGATCAAGCCGTCATTGCTAGTGGATCGGGAAGGCAAGGAGCCTTCACTAGCAGCGTCTGGTCTGGACGCAACAGGAGCAAGCGTGGTGTTGAACTTTCGGGGATGGAAGACTGTGTCGACCACGGTACTAGAACACAAAAGCGGCAGCGACAGATTCAGCTACTCTTACCAGCCTGAATGGGGGACAATGACTGGCAGCACCGTGGGCAGGGTAGACTTATATTACCTCGAAAATAAGCTTGAATTTCTCGACGTCGAGACAGAATGGTACTACGATCAGGTTACAAGACGGCTGCATGTACGCACACGCAATGACGAGCACCCGTGCAAGCTCCGCATCCAAGCTCGCACTCAATCCTACGCTTTCATGATCGGGGATACCAAGCACCTCGTGCTCCAAGACTTGAGTTTTTTTGCAACCACAATCTGGGCCGGCGCACTGGGCCATGCTGACAGCATAAATGGGGTCATCTTTGACTCGCTGGACTTCAGATTTCCCCATGCGGTCTGTCATGTCTGTTGCAACCAGATTTCTGTGCTTTTCTTCATGTGGCTGTGTGGTTGTTATACTGACCACTGCAGGTATAACAGGGAAAACGCATGCTCGGAGATCACGAGTTCACAGCTCCGACAACGCTGTACACGAGAAATCTGCAGAATTTCTCACATAACTCAATTGTCAATTGCAGTTTTGTGGGCTCAGAGGGACATCCACTATTGCAGATTAGTAGTAATGGTGTCTTGCTGGAAAACAATCGGATACTTTGGAGCGACTGGTCTGCCGTATCAGCAACGCCATGCTGGCCCAGTGATTCAGCGAGTGGGCCGCTGCTGAAAAAGTAAGAACGTTGGAGTCGGTGTTTGGGCACTCGGGATATCTTATCAAAAAAGAGAAGCACATGAGTGTTGCTCACAATGCATGCACGCACACCACACCTAGGGTCTTTTTCGATCACCGAATCTGATGACTGAGTTTGATGCTGCTGTGCAGCCAAACGCTTCGAGACCGTGGAATCGAAGGTTGCCTCAAGGACGCATCGTATCACAGTAGGTACACGAGTGCTGCTGCCCTTTCGATTGGAGCAAGCTCCATTGATTTCCCGAGCCGATTGAGAAGGAATACCGTGGCGTATTTTGGGCCCAGTTCAGGTATATTGGTGGGGAAAAATAGCATCGTCGAGTTGAATGATGTGCACCATTCCTCTGATCTTCAGAAGGGAGGGAGTCTGTTGCAGTCAGCGGCGCACGATTTCATGGAGGAAAATGAGGGTGGTTGGACCAAAGCCTGGGCACCGACGCTGTGCACCGATTTCAACAACCATGACAAGAGTTCCAGTGCCATCGTTAAAGCCTGGAAGTCGTGTACTAATCCTGCAATGAAGGGCTGCATTTGGGTGAGCACTTTTGTTCCTTTGCCTGCGTATCCATTAATGTACCAACTGCTCCCAAGTGGTTTCGTCCGTGAAGTTCCATTCGTGTTAGTCACAACTGAAGTGACAGCCTGGCGTGTTTATATGTGTGCGAGTGCGTACTAGTTTACAAATGCTCAATACGCACCTGTCGAACGGAAACAGTCCTTGGACTACATGTCAGCACGCTTATGCATTCGCACGCAAATGAATATGCGAATGCAAATACAGCTTATAGTTCACATGTGCAATGGACATGCACATGCACATACACACATGTTTGCAATACCATGCACCTACGCTTTGAACATTGACGTAACATTTTTTATTGTGTTTTCTTGCGGTGCAGAAAGGAATTTCGCCTTTTATTTGCGAAGGATTCCCTATAGCGCCCAGTGCGCCCCCCGGCACAGTGGTTGACAAAAACACCACACGGAGATATGGAGTAACGTTCCGCTATAATTGGGCACATGACTCCCAGGTATCGATGGGAGTAGAGGAGAGATAGAACACGCATGGCACCTTCTGTGCTACCGTTTGTACGATCGTGTCATTTGCATCTGCGTATGTTTGCCGGTATATTCCTTACGCACACAAATGGTGTGACAGCTTGCTAGAACAAGCAAACGGGGAATGCGATTTTACAGGCAAGAGGAAGTTTGTAATGGACGATTTGGCGATACGTGGCCAAACTTTGGTGAAATGTATCGCAACGTTGTGTGGAAAACAGCAGGTATCAGGCTTGCACGGTGTTGCTGACTACGTGTGGGTCATGATGTGCACTAACTTTATGCCCTGAATATCTCCTCTGACGTGCCTATCGTGTCCACATACAACTCCCGTTGTTTCTGCCATGCATATCGGCAATCGCCTTTCAGGCGTCGAAGTAGAAGGTGGCAACCACATTATCAGTCGCAATACCATCTTCGCAACAGGGGGAGGCGGTCCGTCATTGCCTTTACACGGGACCCTGCAGACCCCTGCTGTGGACGACAAAGGGCGGGTTTTGTCCACAGTCTTTGACATCGTACTGGACAACGGGGCATTGAATCAGTCCGGTTGGTGCAAGTGCGGTGAGGGCGCCTGTGCGCAAACGCCAGATGTGTGCTGTGCTCCAGAGCTGCCCCACACGCACGAGGGCTTCGGAAACACCTTTTCCAGAAACGCCATGGAACGTTTCTATGGAACAGTAGGGGGTGGAACTTGGGGTACAACTGAAGTCGCCAGCACAGACGCAGTGGATGCCAAATTTGCGAGCATCGGGCGAGATCTAAGTCTAAGGGTTTCTCTCAATTCAGCAGGAGTGTTGTTGCAGGAACTCAAGGATGCAGGCTCTCTTGATTTCAGGCCTCGCACAGAATTGACGACATTTGCACAACAAGGCATCGGTGCATACGACGCGCGATCGACAACAAAATTATATGAATATTGGATTCCCGGCAAGCAAGAGTACCGAGCGAGCAGGCCACTACCAGAGCATCAAGCGAGTGGTGTTGCCAGAGATTTCGATTTAAAGTTTCTGCCTGGAAGGTGATCTCTCACAGCTATTTAATGTTGTGTACTAAGCTAAGTCCCGGTTTTGAGCTGCTAGCACTGCAAATTTATGTCAAAACATATGACGCTTACCATCACGCGAACGCTGCCTTCTAATTATGTTCCACGAAGTTTGCTTACCCTGGTCTCATGATAAATGCAGGACGCGCACTATGTACCCCAAGGCACACAGGGTCTTTGTGGCTTGCTCAGCAGCAAAAGTGCGCTCGCTCGCAGACAAGGCGCTTATTGAATCAAACAGAAAACCAGACCTTGAGTGCAATTGCCAGCCAGCCATCCCTGATATTGAAGAGACTGCTCCGCATGCGTGCAATGTTACTCTCTGCCGAATGCCAGGCTGTTGGACGCCAAGAATTGGACTCGGTGGGAGTGGATCGTTAAATTTGCATTTGTGCAAAAACGGGCTCGAGGCGCGTTTGACGGGTATCACCCGAGGCCTTGGTGATGGGGCATTATCCTCGAGCACCCCTTTTGAACGTGGCTCCCAATACGTGACGCACCAATACAAATACACCTGTTGCACTCCAGCAATCGCAGGACACGACCCAGCCCCGCCACCTGGGGTAGCAGGTCAGCGCTGGATGGATGGCGTGGAGGAGGACAGGGTGTGCCCAAAAATGTACCGCTACCGATGTGCAAATGTCTACACACCTCCTCAAACGCTAAATTTGACAAGACACGGAAAAGAAATTTTCTGGCGTGTTGATTCTGTAATGACAACAGACGGGCATAACTCGACCGTGGTGCCCGGGGCAATTTGGTCTTTCACCACTTCTCCACCTCCTGAGTTGGAGTCGACACGAGGATTTACACGCCCCTTTGGGCGGCCGGAAGGCCCGTGTCTTGCTGGGTCTGGGCGTCTTTGTACGACGAGATATTCGGACGACTCAAACATCAGTCTGCCAGGATCGAAACAATCAGGCTATGTGGATCTTGCCAGCGCTAACATCACAATTGACAGTCGTTATTTTCATCCGCAACATGTCTATGCTCTCCGGGGGATACGAGTGTGTATAAGAAAGCTGACATTCTCTGCGGGAATCAACAAATTGGGGATGAAGTTCAAATTTTCGGATGGTGAGCGAACCAAAAAGTTATGGCTTGCTTCGGAAAATGGAAAGGTGTCCAGGTGTGTTATATGGTGTCTACTAACAATAGAATCAGATCTTAAGACCCCTCATAAATGTATGCTGGTCTAGTATGCATCCATGATTGTGAGGAGAGCACGATTGCGTTCATGTTTGATTGTTTGGTCGTTTTTGCAGCGCCATCAATGAGCTTCGGGACGTGTGTTTCCAAGATCAAAATGGGTTTCTCACCAAGCTTTCGTCTTCAACTTCGCTTACCTTCGGGACTGTCAACGGGCCCGTCTTGGGAGGATTATTTGCTGCGCGCGAGGAAAACCTGAAAGCAGTAATTGGTGACCTTGGCACGAACCCCTTCGGAGGCAACGTCATGTTATCAGGTAATGCAGAAAAAGATCATATGCGTGGAAAAATTCGATTTAGCATGTCAAATGAACAAGTTGATGCGGAGCGCACAGATCTTGAATGAGAATTCGCTGCTTCTTGCGCAAAGGCTGCTGACCACATGCACATGATCGTTTGCAGTTCAGGTTACTCATCCACAAGTGCTTGGAGCTGTCGGTCATCTTATAGGATGGTACGTTGAGCTTGATTTTGAGGGTGGAGGTAATCTATATCAGGAGTGGACTTTGCGAGAAGAATTGCGCCTCGCCCAAATTGCGCTCGATCGAACCATCCCATGGTGTTCGCTGCCACCCCGTCCTCCTGCGCATACGTGTCCACAGTGGTTGGAGCTCCAGGATGGAGTGACATATTGCCCGGCAAATGTCAGCAAGGGGGTGCATCGGGAGGGAGCACTATGCAAGTCGCAAGATCTTTGGCGGGATTCATTCGGTGACGGGTGCTATGACTATCGCGTGAACCGTGTTTGGTGCCATGACGCTCATCATTTTGCAGTCGACGGCGTGGGGGCTGCACAGGCATGCTGCGATTGCGGCGGTGGCAGCAGTTATCTCCTGCACCACCCTTGTCCTCTGGTCATCACCCTCGCACCCGCAAACTCAGCGGACACAGAAGTGCAAAAGGAAAGACCACGCGTGATTTTCCCAGCAAACATGACCATGGAACCACGTCAGTGCTTTACCCTGAGAATTTCGGGTAGGGAAAGTTTTGAGTGGCGGGAACGCGAGAAGGAGCTCAAGGTGAATAGGGGAGCAATCGAGCCGGTGTCAAATGGACTACAGCTCTCACTTGCAGCAGGTTTGCCGAATGTTACCGTAGCCTTCACTGCGAAGCCACACGACAGCATTCCCAAACCAGTAATTCGCCGTCGCAATCCGGAGCGCAGAAATATCAGTGGAAAGGTCCGTGTGGGGGGGCACCAGCGTCAGTTGGAAGGTGTCTGCGCCCACGCACAAGTGTATCGAGTGCTTCCTGATCCTGGATCACAAGAAGATGAATTTTGCACTTGCGAGCCCTTTTGCCTTGGAACAGATGTCCGATGTCTTGTCTCTCCAGCAGGTCGCACGCTTCGCTTTACAGCAGTGAAAATGCCCGATGATGGTTGCCGCTCTGTCCAATCAAGAATCGAGTTGCTCATTATCATCTTCATAGGGATTGCTGGTCTCGTACTGGCAGTGGGTTTGGGATATGCAATACATGTTCGCCTGCGCAGAGGATGCACTGTGCGAATTTGTGGAACGACTCTCAAAGTATTCCCCCTCGCGCCAGGTCAGGCTGATTCGATCCAAGAAGAAATTGAAGCGAAGGAAAAAGAGAATCCTGTTGAACGCAACGAGCGGTCTGGGATCAGCGTAAAAATGGTGCTGACATTGGGTATCCTGTTTGAAGCTGTCGGCGAAGAGGCTTCGCAGAAGCGCAAAGATTTCATCACAACGCTTACAACTGATCTTTCTCAAGCAGCAGGGATCCGGGCTGGGCAGATTTCCGTGGTACGGCTTTCTCCGGGCAGTGTTATTGTCGATCTGGTCATAGCCGGAGATGTGTATGGGCTGGACGCGCTGTCTGTTGCCGAAGAACTTGCAAGACAATTGCTCGACTCGAATTCGCTCCTGCGCCTTGGCACCCTGACCCGCTTTGCACAGGCAAGCATAAACGTTTAAAGATTGCTCCTACATGCGTCAAGCATCTGGTATCTGCGCGCATGTCTCAGACTCGTAGCACTAACATGAAGATGTATTGTGTACAGGGTCTCTATGTTGCTCCTGATCCAGAGCAGCAGGCTGCGCAGAGAAAAGACCAGATTCTCTACTCTGTCAATGGTCTGGAGGTGCCTACAGCCACGCAAGGCTTCATGTTTAGCTGGGAAGAAGCTGCGGCTAATGGAGGGGGCGCAGAGGCCAGGTAATGGAGAATGCCTCCATGCAACAATGTCAGCGGACTGTGGGCTGACGTCTTGTGTTGCATTGTGCACAGACACGGCTCAAACTAGCTTGTGGTGCAAGAGCTCTGTGTGCAGCACATGGCACACTGCTGACTGCCCGCTCCCCTGCAACTCACACAACCGCTCCCTTTCACCTCTCCCTGGCTACAGGAAACTGGCTAAGATGAGGCTGTCAGCGAATGCCAAGAGTAAAGTGCACCTTAACGAGCCTTCCAAGGCACCAAAGCAAAGTCTTCAGCCATTGCCTCCCCGATCCAAATTTGCAAGGATTCAACACGACAGAGAAGCGCGCCGCAGTACTCTCAGCATGTACATGGACTCGTCACTAATGGACAGTCCTGCAAGGGAAGCAAGTCCTGGAGCAGGCGGAGGTAAGGACAGGTCTCGGCGTGGGATCCCGAAAGGCGCAGTGCGACTTTCTCCAATTTCAGTTGGGGGCATAATACCCGCTGAGCTGTTAGACCAATCTGTATCCTCAGTAGATGGCGAGGCAGCTGGAGGCCAACATCCAGGCTGGGGAACGCTACACGGCGGAACAAGAGATCGAAGTGGGGTACGGCAGGGAGAAGAAGACGGCGAGGGGTGTATCCGTATCTACACGGTGGCACCGCGATATACCTACTGACAGCGGTTGCCGTAGTGCTCAATCATCATGCAGTGCTTTGTGCCCAAAGAGATCTGTTGGGAGGTGGCGGCGTGGGGGCCAGGCACCGTAATTTCCACGCATTTCGTCTAGGGATCATATATGATGTCTGAATGTCGTAGCCACATTTGCTGCAGGTGTTTTGCCCCAAGTGTTTTCTGGGCGGGCACCAAAGGCGCATCAATTTGTAAATAAGAATGTATATAACTTTCCGCGCGTAAGATTCAATAATGAATAACAACCCGAAATAGGTGTAGTTGCATTTGACTTGATCGGAATAAACAGCTCCTCCTTTCATTTGAATATATCCGCTAAGGCTCCTAAGGGCCTACCACTCCAGAGTATGCTGTGTTACGGTGTGGTGGTAACTGGTCTCTGTTCGTAAAACGGCAAGCGCAAACCTTACAGCACCAAAGAAGCAAAGGGCGCTGACTATTTCCCCGACCATACTGGGAGATTTTAAGTAAATTGCGAATTATGTTCTAAAAGGCATCAAAGCCCGATTGCGTACTAGGTGTTGTCGGCCTCCCACTCTGTGACTTCGCGTCCATGTGCTCTGTGCCAAGACATCAAGCCCCTGAGTTGATTGTTTTGAAGAGTCAGAATTAGCACGTTCACGGCGCAACGCAAAGCCATGCACAAATCAAAACACAATTCAAAAGACATATTGTCAGCGCAGTTCACCAGCACATCTGTGTGTCCGTGCACAATCCAACGCCCATGGCACGCCATGATCGGAAGGTCTTACCCAGCCAGCTTGCCAAGAAAAGGCAGTTGCCCGCCCCCCCCACCCAGCTTCGGAAAGCGGGAAAAGAGTGTGAGCATCAAGTCAGCCATGTACAGTTCGTGAAATGCGGGCTCCTCCCTGGACGAGTGTTCGTAGTAGAATGGGCGTTGTAGCACGTGCTTGACCCTCCTTCCCACGCTAACGGGATGACCGGGATCGTCTGTGTCATAAATGAGAAGCGCCGGCTGTTGAATGCCGGTAAAGCGAGCTGGGTCGTGCATCACTGGATGACAAACGACAACGAAGGTTGCGAGTTCGGGTTGCTCGACAAGAGCATTGAACACAGCGCATGCCCCCTGCGAGCTGCCGACCAGGGCGTATGCGGAGGGCTTTCCAAGACCACTAAAGACTTGGCGCAGAACTTGGGCTGGATAGCTCCGAATTGTCTGTCAGGCAATTTGGTACGTGGACAAACAAGATCACAGATGTGTCTGAACCTTTGCTACACCGCAGCCAGCTTTGCAACGAGAGACCTCGCGAGCGATGGCGAGCGCAGGAAACTGGGGGAGTGAAAAAAATCAGAGAGAGAGAGAGGGCGAGAGAGGGAGAGAGCAAGCGAGCGAAAGAGAGAGAATGTGACAGAGTACCTGACAGTCGCCCAGCGATCTTCCGTACCCAGGGCAATCAATAGCCACATGGAAAAATGTGCGTGTCTGCTGAACCGAATCTGCTCCCCCTTCCTCGCCATCACCTTCCTGATGCCCTTGCCCACAGTAATACTGTGTCCTGTGCGAAGAGGATGGTACTTCTTCGTGCGCGGACACAGCCTCGATAAGTTTGAGATAAGTCACCTTGATCCTCCTCACACACTCCCTCTCCATTGTCTCCCTCTCTGATACTCCCCAGCTGGCCAGCCTCTGTGCAATGTACTGGAGCAGCTCCAGACCACTTGCGTCCTCCTGCTCCTGCAAACTGCCCCCCTCTACACACAGGTAGTGAGCCAAGGATTCTGGGGTACACGAATGGTGCGCACATTCGACAAGAGTCTTGCAAGCAGATTCAGCACTGGCCACCGTGGCGCCAGAGGCGCGGAAGGAAGGAGTGGAGAGCCAGGCCTGAAGTATGCGCAAGCGTCAAAAGAGTTCTATTCATATAGAAAAATAGGCCAACCAAAACTCCAGCATACCTCAGAGAGGTCTCGAAAACGATTGCCGGCAATGACTGTGGGATCTTCCCCTGCGCGATTGTCAGGGAATATTACCCATCCGCTCTCTGGCTTGTCAGCGCAGGAAAATGTCACCTTGGGCCTGCCTGAGGTATGCGCAAGTGTCAAAAGAGGCCTACCATATGGCAAAAGAGACCTATTATACACACAAAAGAGACCTACCAATACTGGCATGCCTGAGGTATGCATAAGCGTCAAAAGACCTATTTCTTAGAAACAGAGGCATACTAATACTCCAGCGTACCTGAGCCGCCCCTCTTTCCTCCCACTTTCTGCTTCTTTTCATCCCTACCCCTCCCGGCGTCGCCTCGATGCTGAGACAGCTGCATAATGATATGCCGCTCTTGACTGTGCTGGCTGGTGCGGTATGGGACATACAGCGGCGCTATGCCCAACCTTGGGGAAAAGTGCACCTGGATTACACACACACAAATACAAACATACACATAAATGAACTCACGTCCTACTATGATCGCGCACACATGTGTATATAGACCTCATGTATGCATGCTAGCGTGCGTGTACGCAGATACGGGCGCGAGGCGTACCGTCATATGACATGGAAAAGGCCGACTCATACAGTACTCAAACTCGAAAGCCTCTCCTCCTCCTTCCCCTCGACAACCTCTTCCCACTCGCGCAGTAGGTTTCGCGAAGTCCGGATTAATATTAAAGTCAACGTGACTGATCGCGCCTTGCAGTACCGGTGCCCCCCGCCTTTCTACACGCCTATCCCCCCCGGTGCCCGCTGGCAAGGGCAATGTGCGCATGAAAGTTGTGATTGCAAGCTTGTTGCCGCGTGCCACACATCGACTACCAAACGCAAGGACTATCCGGCTTGCACATCTCCGCTCCCTGTGTGTGTGTGTGTGTGTGTGTGTGTGTGTGTGTGCGTGTGTGTGTGTGTGTGTGTGTGCGCGCGCGCTTTTGTGTGTGTGGACTCCAA